>Ga0129307_1001556_pt1 | contig 23498 bp, 16 predicted proteins | sample P1105metagenome_FD_94437 | JGI IMG/M metagenome (GOLD analysis project Ga0129307, IMG submission 94437) | Capybara group fecal microbial communities from Wisconsin, USA - P1105 metagenome | ecosystem: Host-associated > Mammals > Digestive system > Large intestine > Fecal | place: USA: Wisconsin... | reverse complement strand
AGGAAAGGACGAAGACGTCGCAGTGCTTCATATGGGGATAGGGGTTGTCGTGGAACCCCGCAAGGCTTATGCTCTCGTCAATGTCAAGCCTTCCCAACAGTTCGCGGGCGTAGTCGCTGTCGTTGCGGCCCACAATGGTGAGACGAGCTTCGGGAAGACTGTCTTTCACTTTGTGGAAAGCCTCCACAAGAGTGTCCACACCTTTGGGAAGGGAGATGTTGCCCACGGAGAGGAAATGGGGCCCCGGCCCCTCGTAGGGGGTGGGGGCATCTGCGGCTCGGCCACGTATCTCGTCCGCGTCCATGGGGTTGTTGATGGTCACCACCTGGCTTTCAGGCAGATGATAGTGTTTCATTACTTGTTTGCGCATCTCGTCGGTCTGTGCCATCACCACCTTGGCTTGGGGCAGCAACCAGCGGTTGACAAAGTGGATGATGCGCCATTTCAGGCCCGTCAGACCGGCGTACAACTTGTTGGAGGGCATCGTTGGCATGCGGACGATGACAGGGATGCCTAAAAGCTTCCCCACAAGTAGGGCAACGATGGAGACGTGCTCATGGGTGGAGAAGAGCTGTGTGTCGCGATGGTGGCGAAGAAAGCGCCAAAGGCGGAATAATGAGCCGAATACATGGGAACTATGTAGAAACGACACCTTGAAATCGCTGGAAAGCCAGTCGTGGGAACTTTCACCCTCGCCACAGAGACAGATAAAACGCACATCCCCGCCCGCTTCCTTGAGAATGTGTGCCAGACGGGCACTGACGCGCTCCGCACCGCCAACGCCAAGATTGGGCAGCAGGAAATAAAAAGTCATTTGATATAGGGATGGCGCTGCCGCATTTGCTGGATGTGAAGGAAAAACACCATCAAGTTGAAATAGGTGTGCTTGGGGTAATAGGAGACAGCTCCCCAGTCGGTGGCCAGCATCAGGAAAAGCCAAATGACAAACAATATGGCAGACTTGTCCACCTTGATGTATTTCAGCTCATTCACTAACAGGTAGAGGTAGATGCCGTAATAGGAGATTAATCCCACTAATCCACCACATGCCGCCAGTTCGGCATAGTTGCAATGCAGGTAAGTGTAGTGGGTGCTGCCCACCCGGCTCAGCAATATGGCGCTGTTGTTGATGCCTATGCCCAAGATGGGGGTCTGCATAAATTGGTCCCAGCCTACTTGACGGTAGTATTCGCGAAGGGATGTGGACGTGTCAACTTCGCCCTCACCGGTAATCGATGCGATAAGACCCTGCATACGCTCGTAGGCGCCAATGAACAACCCTGTTTGAGCAAGCGACTCAACCAAGGCGATGATGACGATGGCGATTGCAAGAAACTTGATGATGGGAAGCATGTTGTGGCGAGGGCCTGAACGAGCTTTGAAAAAATAGAGCAGGAAGACACCTGCAATCGCCATGAAGATGGCCTTGCGGCTCTCTGTGGCACCAATGACGATGACGGCCGGGATGACGAAAATGAGATCTTTACGCTTTTTCTCAAATAGATGGAGGTAGAAATGGAAGGTTATAGACAACGCAGCCACCATCCCAATCACATTCACATTGTTGAATGAATTGAGAATACGTTTGGAATCCGCATTTATTGACAATATATTTCCAAATCCATAAAAAAAATAGGTGTATAACACAACCGTATATCCCGAAAGGGTGATGATCTTTATCAGCGTGTTGACATTGTCTTTCATAGGTGAGAACGCAGCATAAAATACACTCACTACCAAGATGGTTTGCAAAATGGTATTACTCATGGTAATTGTCTCACGGCCATTGAGGGCCCAGAAAGTCGTAGCAAAGCAATACAAGCAAAATTGCAAAGTGAATAGGTGAAATGGTGCGAATTTGAATTGAAGGTTGGAAATGCCAACGACAAAAATGGCCAATCCAAGCATGAAGGGAGCTCCAAGCGTGGACATGTACATAATGAAGAAAGAACTATATAATAAATAGGTGGCGACGATAATCGCCCTTTCCCGAAGAGTGTATTGTTTTAACATTGGGTGGATGGATTTGATGACAGCAGCCTATAAATATGGTCATGGCCATTATGCACAACTTACCTCCTTCGCACATATAGCATGGGCGAAGTGTGACATATTATTGTGCCAAATGCCATAACCGCTTCGGAAAGGTGGATGGATTGTCCGTATCAATCGTTTGGTTATCAACTTGTTCCAAATCCATAAAAGATGGATGAGGATGTTCGTCTCCAACTTTCGCAGTATCTGCAATCGACTACTATTTCGCAATTTCGGGTGCAAAGATAGTGCAAAACGAGTGCAATACAAAAAAAAAAAGCAAATTTTTATTTTTATTGCCGAGTTGCAGCCTGTCTTATCCAAAGATAGTGCAAAACGAGTGCAATACAAAAAAACTGAGTAATGAACGGAGCAAAGTACAAAATGGGACTTCGAATGCCAGCCAGAACAATTCTTTAGTGATGATAATGACTTTTTCAAGCGAAATTGGTCGATTTAGGTATGCTTTTTTGTTTAGTTTGCTTTTTTTGTCTAATTTTGCAGCCGCATTGGCCCAAAATTTGATAATTTGTTCGGATTAGGGTTCTTTTCGGACAATAAAAGCAATACTTTAAAGATAGATGTTGTTCAATTCCATCGCGTTCTTGTTGTTCTTCCCAATAGTGTGCGCATTATATTTTTTCATTCCTGCCAAACTGATAAGGGTAAGAAATATTTTGCTGCTTGTTGCCAGTTATTATTTCTATATGAACTGGAAACCAGCATACGCGCTGTTGCTGTTGACGAGTACAGCTGTGACATATTTCGCAGCTCTCGGCATCGGACACTTTGAGGAAAAGCGAAAGAAGAAACTGTGCCTTGTAAGCAGTCTGGTACTGAATCTCGCCATTCTTTTCTTGTTTAAATATTATAATTTTCTTTCGTCGAATATAGAAGCGGCTTTGCAATCTTCTGGTTTGGCGATAAACATACCTGAATTTGGCTTACTTTTGCCAGTAGGAATCTCGTTCTACACATTCCAAGCATTGGGCTATTCCATAGACGTTTATCGTGGTACAACAAAGGTGGAGCATGACTTTTTCACATACGCACTGTTTGTGTCTTTCTTCCCACAGTTGGTGGCAGGGCCTATTGAGCGCTCCAATAATCTCCTGCCACAGTTCAGGCGGGAGCACCATTTTGACTATGATTCGGTGATGGCAGGTGTGCGGCTGATGGTGTGGGGTTACTTTATGAAATTGGTATTGGCCGACCGTTGCGGGCTTTACGTTGACGTCATATTCAATAATGTGGATAAACACAATGGTGGCTCTTATTTAGTTGCATCTTTGCTTTTTCCTTTTCAGATATATGGTGATTTTGCTGGTTATTCGCTCATAGCGATCGGTGTTGCTCGTGTGTTGGGCTTTCATTTGATGGAGAATTTCCGTCGGCCTTATTTCGCTTGCACAGTGGGCGAGTTTTGGCATCGTTGGCACATATCACTTTCCACTTGGTTCAAAGACTACGTCTATATCCCGCTTGGTGGAAATCGGGTGGGTCGCATGCGCAACTATTTCAACCTTTTTGTCACGTTTGTGGTTAGTGGCATTTGGCATGGTGCCAACTGGACTTTCCTCTGTTGGGGCAGCTTGCATGGTGTTCTTCTCTGCATTGAGAAGGCGCTTGGCTTTAGCAAGCGTCGTTTCTCAGGAATGGAGAAATTCCTTCATTGGGCTGTTACTTTCGTCCTCGTTTGCTTTGCCTGGATCATGTTCAGGGCAAACAATTTGTCGGACGCCATAACCATTGCCACCGGCATCTTCACCAATCCGGGCGTGCCCTATCTTGACTATGCCACTTTCATCGCGGTAGGGATGGCAATGATTGTGTTGCTCGCCAAGGAATTTGCCGATGAATACCAATGGAAGATACACATTGCAGAATCGGATTCCTGGCTTGTACGCCACGTCTATCTTGTCGTGATGATATCCTACATCATTCTTTTCGGTGTGTTGGGCGGTGACCAATTTATTTATTTCCAGTTTTAAAGTACAGAAGATATGAAAAAGTTGTTGACAAGCATTCTGTTCGTACTTGTTGGTCTCTTCGCCGTTGACCGTCTTGGCGGCATGATGATGTGGTGGGTGAATCAGCACACCCATGATGTCTCCGGACCCAAAATAAAGTACCTCGTCAACAATGTTTGCGAAGATGTAGTCTTTTTGGGCACCTCGCGTTGCAATTCGCATTATGTTCCGTCAATCATCAGCGACACGCTTGGTGTCAGCGTGTATAATGGAGGCATTGATGCATCTGATAACATCTATGCGCATTACTTTATACTGAATCATATTCTGGCCATTCACCAGCCAAAAGCAATATGTCTTGAAATAATGACAAGTGACTTTGCTGTGCAAGAAGACCCTTTTGCCACAATATCTTTTTTCGCTCCCTATTTCGGGCGCAATGAAAATGCGGATTCCATCTTTCGATTAGCTGGTAAGTATTGGCAGTACAGCATATCGCATTTATATCGATACAATGCCAAAGCCGCATCGAATATTGCGGGGCTTGCAATTGACAGAAATGAAGGAGGCGACAATGGTTACATCCCAAATCCTAAGCCGGCCCATCATCCTCGTTCGTTGAATCATAAGCGTACACCGGCAAAGGTGGATAGCCTGAAATTGGAGTATGTTCAACGTTTCATCAACCTTTGTCATAAAAATAATGTGAAATTGTTGTTCGTGGTCTCTCCAATGTATGCTAAAATAGACTCTGATTGCTATGATGTAATGAAATCCATAGCAAAGCAAAACAATGTCCCATTCTTAGACTATCATTCTGCAGGGCTTTTCCTTGACCACCCCGAGTATTTCAGAGACAAACTCCATTTATGGGACAAGGGTGCCAGAATTTACTCAACTATTTTTGCCTATGATTTAAGGAAGATTTTGGCTTTATGAGCCAAAACCGAAAAAGTATTTCACCTTTGGCATTCTCCGTATGACTTCCACTAATGCCAAGGTGAAAGCCAATGTAAGTACAAACATCAGCGCCATCAGCAGCATGGGTTGGTAAACATGCAAGCCCCTGACAAGGATTTCCCGGGAAACACCCAATGTGAAACCATTGAAGAGGTAAAATTGCAAGGAGTATTTGCCGCAATAAGACAAAACCTTGTTGGCATAGCCAACCTTGACCAGATGAATGCAAACACCCCAGATAGCCAAGCTGATGCATGTGGGCATGGTCCAATAGTATAAAAAGGAACCTATGTGGTCTGTGAAGCTATAATAGCCCGCCAAGGCATAGACTAATGTCAAGACGATGATGGTGCTGTAACGGGCGAACCATTCTTTCATTCGGGCGTAATGGGGATGTATGACATATCCCAAGAGGAAGAAGAAGCCAAAATAAATGGCTTGGTGTATTTTGAGAAAGCCGATATGGGAAAAATGCATTTCCCTGACAATGAAAAGCACCACCATCAAACCAACGGCAACGCGCTGGGTCAGTTTTGGCCTTGCGATGGTGAAAACCACATGGAGTACGAACAAGGTATAGATAAACCAGTACCAATAACCGTAGAAGAATATCATTTTGAGCGTGAAACCGATGCTGCCGGTGGAACGATTGAACAATGATGGGGCAACCAGCCTTACGCCCAATGTAATAAAGGACATGACAAAATAGGGTACTACCAGCCTGTCAACTTTGCTCTTCATCGCTTGCCAGAACGGCTTCTTGCCAGAGTTGCCAAAAAGAAATCCTGACACGATAAAAAACAAGCACATCGAAAAGTCTCGTAGGCAGTTGGTAAAGATGTTGTACCAACCATATTGAGACATGTTAATGTATTTCACGCCTCCTGAATGAAGTAATAGCACCAAGAGGATGGCCACACCTTTGATGATGTCTATTTCAGGGTAGAATTGTTTTTTTGTGGTGGGTGTCATGGTTGGTTCGCGTTTTTTCAGGTTCTATGCCTTCGGCCATCAGTCCCCGCCCTTTGCTTGGTTTCTCCACGGCTTCCCACCCTGTGAGTTCTATGAGGGCATAGATGAGGTCGAGGGAAAAAACGGCAAGGTGGTCGAGCAATTTACGCATAACTCACTTTTTAGGGTGCAAAATTACACCTTTTCATCTTCTTCTCCAAAAAAATCAGCTTAAAAGGTAGTATGATTGAAATTGTTCCTTGATTAATGATTAGGTTTTTAGCTGAAAGGCTCATCTGGATACGGTGGAGCCGCTTATGGGTAGGACAGCTCAATTATCCATCTGTTTCCAGTACGGGCGCAGCCTTGTTGCTGGCGGGTTGCTCATCAGCAGAGCGCGTTTCCTTGTCCAGCTGCGGAGCAAATTTACGAAAAAAAAACGGCGAATAATGATACAATGACAAATTTTTAATTAATTTTGCAACGGCATGGTGAAGTTTACAAGCTTCAGGCATACTAATTGAAACACTTCTGCTCTCGATGTGAGGAGAGCGGAATCATAGTTGAAAACAAACAAAAACATTTTTCTGCTCGTTGGATAGCACATAATTATTATAATTAGCAAGATGCAAATAATAAAAGAATCCAGTCAGCGAAAAGCATGGATAGATGCCTTGCGCGCAATGGCCATATTGATGGTATTGTATGGACATCATGCAGGATGCGCTACTTTTTCCGCTTTTGCCAATCCTGTCAAGATGCCATTGTTTTTTGCATTGTCTGGATATTTGTTCAAGATAAAGCCTGGTGGCGATCTCACATTTTTCAAGAATTTGTTTTCGGGAATTGTAGTTCCCTGGCTTTTCTTGGGAGTGCTTCCCATCGCCTTGTCCTTCCCTGTCAATGGTATGGAGCATGCCATGTCTTCGTTGATAAGAGTGCTTACAGGCAAGGAATTGTGGTTTATGCCATGCTTTATGGTATCTGAGACTATTTTCTACTATATCTTGAAATGGAGCAAGGGTAAGACAACACTACTAATGTCTTTCTGCATTGTCGCATCTCTTTTGGGGCATGTGCTGAAATACAACAAGATATTCGATTTTTTCTTGGTGAACATAGCGTTCACTGTTCAAATGTATTTTATGTTTGGCCATGTTTTCAGGAAATACGAATCGCTCATTAAGCCTAAGGCCGCCAAAGTGGGAATTGTGCTTATCATTGCCTATTTATTGGTAGGCATCGTCTTGTTTCCCCTCAGTAGGATGGATGTCCACTACGCACACTACCATTTCATGCCAGTAGGACTCTTTATGTCATTCCTCGGGCTGTCTGCCTTGTTTATGTTGGCTCCTCGGCTCAGTTCATATCCAAAATGGGTCTCTATGGTAGGCCGCAACACCTTGGTGATATATATGCTTGAGCGCTATGCCATTATGCCGGCAGAATTGCTTTTCGATTTCCATCACAACCCATATTGGATGATATCTTTGGCCACACTGTTGTTTATGGTGTGGGCATGTATGATGAGCATAGCCATTTCATGGATTCTTCACCGCTATGCCCCATGGGTAACAGGAGGACGCCATTAACAATTGTCACTAATATGGGTAGGTTGAAATTGTAATAAAGAAATTTCAATATATTTGTTATATTTTGTAAACAGGTTGATAATGAGAGATAGAGACATCAGTATTGACTGGCTGAAAGTAATGGCCGTATTGTTTGTTTTCAACTCACATTTGGAGCAACTCTATGGTTCCATGGGTTTTTTGGCGACTGGTGGCATGATTGGTGTGGGCTTGTTCTTTTTCTGTTCGGGTTTTACATTGCTGCTCAAGCCGATGGAAGGTGTCAAGCAGTTTCCCCTTTGGTATAAACGGCGCATCATCCGAATTTATCCCACGGTGTTTGCCTTTGCTATTATCGATAGCGTATTCTTCCACAATATTCACAGTATCGACACCATCATCCTGACAGGTTGCGGATGGTTCGTGCAGTGCATTATGGTTTATTATGTCATCATCTTCTTCATCGGCAGTTACTTGAAAAACCGGCTTAAATGGGTAGCCATTCTGTGGCCCGTCCTTGTGGCTGTGTGTTTTCTCCATGTCTATCGTCAGCCAGGCTTTTTTATGTTCACCGACCCATTCCAGCGAATACCTTTCTTCCTCTTCATGCTTATGGGGGCGATGACAGGGTTGTCAGCTAAAACAATCAAGATACGGCCAATAATCGATGCGCTTTTGCTGATATTGTGTTTCGTGGCTTACTACCTTATTTTATATTTTTGTACAAGAGAAGACCGACCTACGGTGTTGCAGTTTTTCTGTTATTTCCCTGCTCTTGGAACAATTTATTATTTTTACAAGGTGTTTCGTGCAGAGTGGGCGGCGCGTATATACAGCCATCCAGCCGCACAGGCCATCATAAGGTTTGTGGGTGGGTTGTGCTTGGAAATCTACTTGGTGCAATTCAACGTGCTTACCACAGAATTCAACCACCTCTTCCCACTCAATATTCTGATTGTCTTCGCTGCAGCACTGGTTCTGGCCTATCTCACACGGTGTCTGGCTCGACTCATCCTTCAGACATTTAGCGACCACCCCTACGACTGGGCAAAGATGGTGAGCCTATATTGATTTATCTTTGAGAAGAAACAGTGCTGTCGCTTTTCGATGCCTCGTATTCCTTGATGGTGGTATAAAGGTCTTTGGTGAATTCGCGAGCCCCGGTGGCGTTCATGTGTTTGCCGTCGGCAAAATATTTGTCCACATGCATGTACTTGGGGTGGTTGGTGAAGTCGAAGAATGGGATGCCCTCACGCTCGCAGCGCTCTTTCAGAATCTCAACTTCGCGAAGTTTTGCCGCATCCGACTTGTACCACACGGGGGACTTGGCAAAGTACAGTTGGGAGCCTTTGGCCAAGTCGATAAACTTGTCGAGGTATTTCAATTTCACATCGTCGTATTCGATGCTGTCCTCCCCCTTCTCTTCCAACTTGTTCACGGGACGCATTTTCTTGGAATGGAGAGGCGTAAATCCCCTGATATTCTTCTCCTCGGAGATGCCCGTGAGATATACGAATGCACTCTTGATGAAGGTGGAGTTGTATTTGTATGCCGAGGAAAGCATTTTGAAGCGGTTCTTCTCGTCCACGTCTTGGAACAATTCCGGTATTCCCTCTCTGTCGTATCGGTTTTTCAGCCATTTCAACTGAGTAGAATTATAGCCCGGAAGCAAGTCGTATTTAGGGGCGACATCCATGATGATGTATTTGGGTCGGTGACGCTCGGTGATCATCTTCAAGCGGGCGTAAGACAGCAAAATCCCGCAACCATCATCTCCGCAGTTGTAGGTGGAGAGGCCGAAGGAGTCGGCAAGGACTTCTGTGTCGTAATGATGGAGTGCCCTTGACGAGCCGAATACAAGCACGTCGTCTGCACACTCGTTGCTAATGTAATTGTCGCGGCCTTGGCCGCCAGTGCGTATGTTGTTGGTGATGTAGCCGAAGACTGCACCAATAGCCATGTCGCCGACAACGACAAGCATGGCGAAAACCAAGATTTTCAGTAGCAAGCGTCTCATTTGTCAAAAATTAGCATAAATGAATTGTTCTCCTCCAAAAGCCCCCATCAGCAGGATGATGAGCATTAATAAAACGTAGGTGCTCCATCTCACCACCAAGTGACGGCTGTTCATCAGCGGCAGGCGCTTGGGGAAGAACTCGTCGCGGACATCCTTCATGACAAGCAATGCTAAGGAGAGTATGGTGAGAGCCAGTGTCTGCAGGTCGTCAAAGAAGATGGTGAGCGGTAGTGAGGGGTCGAAGATGCGTGCAATGAATTGGCAAGCCATCTCGAGGGTGGGCATGCGGAAGAATATCCATGCAAAATTTACCAGGAGGAAGGTGATGAGGATTTTCACTGTTTTGCCCCATGGGCCATACTCACATTTATTCTGTCCGGTGAATTTCTCCACCACCTGTGCCAGGCCATGCCACATTCCCCATACGATGAAAGTCCAGTTGGCACCGTGCCAGATACCGCTCACCAAGAAGGTGACGAGAATGTTTATGTAGTTTCGAAACTTGCTGCAGCGGTTGCCGCCAAGGGGGATGTAGATGTAGTCTTTCAGCCAAGTGCTTAGTGAGATGTGCCATCGGCGCCAGAAATCGGTGATGCTGTAGGAGAAATAAGGCCGGCGAAAATTCTCCGTCAACTCGAAACCAAGCGTCTTGCCAACGCCGATGGCCATCAGGGAATAGCCTGCGAAGTCCGCGTATATCTGGATAGTGTAAAGTAGGCTGGCAACGAAGCAGGTCAGACCGCTAAAAAAATGGTAGGAGGGCATCACCGTATCGACATACAGTCCTGCACGGTCGGCGATAACGGTCTTCATCACCATGCCCCACAGGAGCATCTTCAACCCCTCCACACACTTGGGGTAATCCAAGTGAGGGCGGATGCGCTTGAATTGCGGCAACATCAAAGAAGCCTTGTTGATGGGGCCGGAGAGAATGGATGGGAAGAAGGATATGAACAGGGCGTAGGTGAGAAAGTCGCGCTCGGCAGGGATGCGCTTCTTATAAACATCGCAGAAATAACCCACTGCCTGAAGGGTGAAAAACGATATGCCTATGGGAATGGCCCAGTTGAGGCCGGGAAGTTCCACGTGCAGGCCGACGAATGACAAAATCCGAACAAGGGTGTCGTTGATGAAACCCAAGTACTTGAAAATGAGCAAGGGAAGGATGGAAAGCACCACGGTGCCCCATAGGAGCAACCGGGAGCGGCGCATATTCTCTGACAACCTTGCACCCGCATAAGTGACAATGGTGACGAGAAGGAGCACCACGGCGTATGAGGGTTTCCAGCTCATATAGAGCAGATAACTCGCAAGGAGCAAGAATATGTTGCGCATGCGCAGCCAACTGGCGGGGATGCAGTAGTAAAAGAGAAATACCAGCGGATAGAGGAGGATGAACTGGAAAGATGTGTATGCCATAGGGCGTATTATGCTTGTCAAAACGTTTCGGCTTGCAAAGATAGTGCAAGCCGAAGACAATACAAAACAAAAAAGCATTTTTTTGTTTTTATTGTTGAGGCGACGCCTATCTTCGCGCCAGCAAAGTAGTGCAAGCCGAAGACAATACAAAACAAAAAAGCATTTTTTTGTTTTTATTGTTGAGGCGACGCCTATCTTCGCGCCAGCAGAGTAGTGCAAGCCGAAGACAATACAAAACAAAAAAGCATTTTTTTGTTGAAGGCGCAGCCTGTCTTCGCAAAAACTTGGACGGGTAAAGACAAGAATACGCCGATATTCTGCGTGTTTTGTAAAAAATACATTAACTTTGCACACGATTTGCTCTTTATGGGCAAAAATGAATGGAGAAAGACAAACTACCATCTTATGACAGACATAGAAATCGCACGAGCGACAAAACTGGCTCCCATCGCAGAGGTGGCCAGGAAAATGGGTATCCCGCCAGAGGGAGTTGAGAACTATGGCAATTATATTGCTAAAATCGATGAGAGGCTGATTGATGAGGAGAAGGTGAGGAGGCACAAACTCATCTTGGTGACATCCATCAGTCCTACAAAGGCTGGAATAGGGAAAACCACGGTCAGCATTGGCCTCTCGTTGGGACTGAACAAAACCGGGCACCTCGCCACTGTGGCTCTTAGGGAACCATCGCTTGGCCCATGCTTCGGCATCAAGGGCGGGGCGGCCGGAGGAGGGCATGCACAGGTGCTCCCCATGGAGAAAATCAACCTCCATTTCACAGGAGACTTCCATGCCGTCACATCAGCTCACAACACCATCGCAGCGTTGCTCGACAACTACATCTTCCAGCACAGGGGAGAGGGCGTCCTCAAGGAAATCTATTGGAAGCGCGTGCTCGACGTCAACGACAGGGCACTGAGAAACGTCACCATTGGGCAACTGGGCGAAGGCGTGGAGCGACAGACTGGCTTCGACATCACACCCGCGTCGGAGTTAATGGCCATCTTATGTCTTGCCGGAAGCATTGAGGACCTCAAAAGGCGCATCGGAAACATCGTACTTGCACTCACAAGAGATTCCACGCCGTTCACCATCAACGATTTGGGAGCCACTGGAGCAGTCACTGCGCTACTGCTCGACGCCGTGCATCCCAACCTTGTGCAAACCACCGAGCAGACACCGGCACTCATCCATGGAGGGCCGTTCGCCAACATCGCACATGGCTGCTCATCCGTCCTCGCCACAAAAATCGCACTCACTTTCAGCGACTACGTGGTGACGGAAGCAGGCTTTGGGGCAGACTTGGGGGCTGAGAAATTCTTTGACATCAAATGCCGGAAAACAGGGCTGCAACCTGCTCTTACAGTACTCGTGGCCACTACCCAGGGACTGAAAATGCATGGAGGCATCCCACTCGACCGTATCAAGGAACCCAACAAGAAGGGGTTGATGGAAGGATTCAAAAACATGGACCGACACATCGCCAATCTTCGCTCTTTCGGTCAGACCATCGTTGTGGCTATCAACCGCTTCGATTTCGACAGTCAGGAGGAACTTGATATCATAAAGAACCATTGCAAGGAGTTGGGCGTGGACTGCGCACTCAACAATGCCTTTGCTGAGGGAGGTGAAGGTGCACGTGAACTGGCACAAATTGTGGTGGACAACATCGAGCGGAGGCCTTCCAAGCCGCTGACATACGCATATACCGACGATGACAGCATCGTGACCAAGATTGAAAAGGTGTGCAAGAACATCTACGGTGCGGCAACGGTGACACTCAGCGAGAAAGCCATGGCGCAATTACATGAGATGGCGCGCATCTACGCACCGGAAAGCGATATATGGAGATACCCGGTGTGCATCGCCAAGACACAATTCTCTTTCTCCGCCGACGCCAAGCAGTATGGAAGCCCGAAGGACTTCGACATCTTCATCCGGGAAATCATCATTAATGCCGGTTCAGAGATGCTTGTCGCCGTGGCCGGTAAGATGATGAGAATGCCCGGACTGCCAAAGATGCCTCAGGCGGAGCGCATCGATGTGGTCAACGGAGAAATCGTGGGGCTGTCATAACACCACCTTATTATATATGTTTGATTTTTCATCTTCAATCTAATTTTTTAACAATGAGAATATGTCTTACATGGCTGCTGCTGATGACCTGCCTGATGGCGGGTGCGCAAAGTGCCAATAAATTGTACGAAGAGGGGAAGGCTCTCTATGACGCAAAGAAATACACGCAAGCCGTAGCCAAACTGATACCGGCTGCCGAGAAAGGGCACAAAAAAGCTCAATATCGGTTGGGCTTCTGCTATGACAAGGGCAAGGGAGTGGCAGAGGATGACAAAAAAGCCTTCTATTGGTATGAAAAGGCGGCTGCTCAAGGGCATGCCAAAGCACAATATCAATTGGGGCAGTGCTACAAGAAAGGAGAGGGAACAAACGCGGACATGGCCAAGGCGCTGAAATATTACAATTTGGCTGCCAAGCAAGGAAATGCCGACGCACAACTCGCACTAGGCAAATGCTACCTCAAGGGCAAGGGAGTGGCGGCAGACAAGGAAAAAGCCAAGGCGTGGTGCATGAAGGCTGTGAAAAACGAGAAGGGGGGAGATGAAGTCCTCGAGGAGTTGAGAAAGGACGCCGCCAAAGGTGACGAGGATGCAAAAACCATCCTGCTGATGGTGGGGAAGCGCCCATAATACGTTCCCACGAAGTCACGAAAGGGTTAATCCAGTCCCACGGCGGTCATGACACGCTCCGTGGCCCCGGCCTGACCCTTGACAAATTGTCCTGCCTCGTGGCTTACCTTTGCCAAGTATTCACTGTCGGCCGACAGGCGATTCATCGTCTGGCGGAAGGTGTCTTTGCCGTCCACCTCGAAGCCTCCTCCGACGGCAAGCAATCCCTGGGCCTCTTGGAAACGCTTGTTGTTGGGGCCGAAAATCACCGGCATGTCCCACACGGCGGCCTCAAGCACGTTGTGGATGCCAACGCCGAAACCACCGCCCACGTAGGCCACTTCGCCATAATTGTAGATGCTTGAGAGGAGGCCGAAGCAGTTGATGATGAGGCATCGGGCCTGTGCCGCCTCCTCCGGGGTGGTCTCAGTGTATAGCACCGCCGGCATCTTCAGACTGGAGCGAATCTGCCGCAAGTGGTCGGCTCCAATCACGTGAGGTGCAATGATGAGGCGCCATTCTGGATGCTCGTTGAAATAGGGAATGAAGACATCTTCGTCGGGAGGCCAGCTGGAGCCGGCCACGAAGACACGATGCCCTTGGGAGAAAGCCTCGGCGATGGGCAACTCCTTGGCGGCATCGCGTATCTGCAGCACACGGTCGAAACGGGTGTCGCCCACCACGGTGACATTATTCAGCCCCAAGCTTCCCAAGAGGCGCTGGCTCTGCTCGTTCTGCACGTAGAAATGGGTGATGCATTTCAACACCCGGGAGTATTCGTGCCCATACCATCTGAAAAACACCTGCTCCGGACGGAAGATGCTCGACACGCTATACACCGGCACCTTGCGGTGGCGGAGGATGTGTAGGTAGTTGTACCAAAACTCATACTTGATGAAAAAGGCCTTGACTGGACGAACCAGCCGAAGGAAGCGGCGGGCATTGACGATGGTGTCGAGGGGCAGGTAGCAGATGATGTCGGCTCCTTCGTAGTTCTTCCGAACCTCGTAGCCCGAGGGGGAGAAGAAGGTGAGGAGAATCTTGTATTCGGGGTGGCTCTGGCGAAGGCGCTCCATCAAGGGGCGCCCTTGCTCGAACTCTCCCAAGGAGGCAGCGTGAAACCACACGTACTCCGCTCCTGGCTCCACCTTCTCGCGAAGCACGTCAAAGGCGGCGCGCTCGCCGCGCCACATCTTGCGCACCTTCTTGTCAAACAGACTGTAGATGGCTACTCCGAGGAGGTAGAGGTATATCAGGAGGTTGTACACGTGTCTCTCGTTTTCACGCCGACAGGGCCGGCGTAGTTGTCATAATGTGGCGATGGCCTTGCGAAGGCGTCTTACCGTCTCTTCTTTTCCCAAGAAAGCGGAGATGTCGAACATGCCCGGACCTTTGCCGATGCCCACCAGTGCCAGGCGGAAGGCGTTCATCACATCGCCAAGTTTGTACCCTTGGCGCTCCACCCATGCCATCACCACCTTTTCCTGATTTTCAACGGAGAAATCGGAAAGGCTTTCCAAAAGGTCGGCCAACTCGCCCATCACGCGGGGAGAGTCCTCCTTCCAACGCTTGCGCACCGTCTTCTCGTCGTATGAGGTGGGTGGCACGAAGAAGAACGAGCACAGTGGCCACAGCTCCTTGACAAAGTCCACGCGGTCTTTCATCATCGCCACCACTTCCACCACGCGCTCGAATGGCTCGTCAACGCCATGGCCGGCAACGATGGGGGCGAAGAGGCTTGCCACCTCCTCATTGCTCTTGTGGAGCATGTACTCGTGGTTGAACCAAACGCATTTCTTGTAGTCGAAGCGTGCTCCCGACTTCGAGCACTTGTTGATGTCGAAGAGACGAACCAGTTTGTCGAGGGTGAACACTTCTTGTTCTGTGCCGGGGTTCCATCCCAGCAGGGCGAGGAAATTGATGATGGCCTCGGGGAAATAGCCTTCCTCACGGTAGCCGGTTGACACCTCGTTGGTCTTCGGATCTGTCCATTCCAATGGGAATACCGGGAAGCCCAGCCGGTCGCCGTCGCGCTTGGAGAGCTTGCCCTTCCCCTCTGGCTTGAGAAGCAGTGGCAGGTGGGCGAAACGGGGCATCGTGTCGGCCCATCCCAAGGCGCGGTAAAGCAGCACGTGGAGAGGAGAGCTGGGGAGCCACTCCTCGCCGCGAATCACATGGGTGATTTCCATCAGGTGGTCGTCAACAATGTTGGCCAGGTGATAAGTGGGCAGTTCGTCGGCACTCTTGTAGAGCACCTTGTCGTCAACCACGTCGCTCATGAAGCGCACCTCGCCACGGATGATGTCGTCGATGAGCACCTCCTCGCCTGGCTCCACCTTGAAACGGACCACATACTGCACTCCGTCGTCGATGAGAGCCGACACCTCGGAGGCAGGAAGGGTCAGCGAGTTGCGCATGCTGCCGCGAGTGCGGGCGTCGTATTGGAAATTTGGAATTTCCGCACGGCGGGCGTTGAGCTCCTCGGGGGTGTCGAAGGCGATGTAAGCCTTGCCCGCATCGAGCAGCTGTTCCACGTAGCGGCGGTAGATTTTCCGACGCTCGCTCTGACGGTAGGGGCCGTAGTTGCCACCTATCGACACACCCTCGTCGAATTTGATGCCCAGCCATTGGAAGGCCTCCACGATGTATTCCTCCGCGCCAGGGACAAGGCGTGTGGAGTCGGTGTCTTCTATGCGTAGTACAAGACTGCCACCACGCTGTTTGGCAAAGAGATAATTGTACAATGCGGTGCGTACACCGCCGATATGCAAGGGCCCGGTGGGGCTCGGTGCGAAGCGCACTCTGACTTTCCTTTCTTCCATAATGTGAATTTTCGTGCAAAATTACTGTTTTTTTTCATAATTCTCATATTTTTTTCGTACTTTCGCCCCGAACAATCAAAATCCTCTCACCAATATGGGCATGTTCAACAAATTATCCGACATAAAATGGCTCTCGCTGCTCACCAACTTGGTCGTTGCAGCTGCAACCACTATCGTCATTGTGTGGGCTCTTCCAGTCAATACCGACACAAATTTCAAATTTGAAGTGGGAAAGCCGTGGGCACATGGCACGCTCATTGCCAACTACAAGTTCGACATACACAAGTCCGATGAGGCCATCAAGGAGGAGCAGGATTTGCTGCTCAAGGAATTCTGCCCATACTACATCATGGAAGAAGATGTGGAGGAGAAGGCCCTTGCCGACTTTGGCAAGGCTTTGGAACGGGACACCACGGGGGTGCTTAAAAGTTACCGCACACTCATCGAGCGAAGGTTGCATTTCCTTTATGAGCAAGGTATTATGAACGACCAGGAATACAACCAGATGGCCAACGACACTACAAGCATCATTCGCATTGTGAAGGACAAGATGGAGACACCCACCGAAATCAGCAGTATTCTGCCGGTGAGAAGGGCCTACGACCGCATCTTTTCCGACGAAGAACTGACGGAGCATCGAACGCAGTTGGCAAAGTTCAATCTCTTCAATTTTGTGAGGCCAAACCTGAAGTATGATGTGGAACGCAACTCTATCGAGCGGGATGAACTCTTGGGAAGTGTGGCGTCCGTCGTGGGAGAGGTGGAGAAGGATGAGAAAATCATAGACCGGGGGGAAATCGTTGATGCCGAAACGGCTCAGAAAATACACTCCTTGGAGAAGGTGCTGGAGGCGAAGAATTTTGGCAAACACAATGGCATGAGCCACTTTTGGGGGCGGATTTTCTTCGTTGCAGTGTTCATCCTGCTTTTCACGTGCTATCTTCAAATTTACCGGAAAAGTTATTTCGCCAAGCCGCTCAACATCGTCATGCTTTACATGCTGATAGCGGCATTCCCCATTGCCGTCTCTCTGCTCACCAACCATCCTTACACGAGCCTGTACATTCTTCCTTTCGCCCTTGTGCCCATGATCACGCAGGTTTTCTTTGACTCAAGGACGGCTTTCATCACACTCACCACCACCGTTTTCATTTCAGCCGTCAGTGCCAACTATCAGTATGAGTTCATCATTGTGGAGATGGCGGGGGGTATGGCGGCCATCTACGCCCTGAGCGACATGTCAAAGCGGGCACAGCTCTTCAACGCAACCTTGATGGCAACCCTTTGCTCCGCATTCATCTACTACGCCACGCAGCTCATCAGCGGCGGGGAATATTTCCCACGCGACAGAAGCATGTTTGCATACCTCGTTGTCAGTGGTGTGCTGACCCTGCTGGCATACCCGCTGATGTATGTCATTGAGAAAACTTTCGGCTTCACTTCAAACATCACCTTCTTTGAACTCTCAGACACCAACCAGGAACTTCTGCGCGAACTGAGCGAGAAGGCACCAGGCACTTTCGCACACTCCACCACCGTGGGCAACTTGGCGGCGGAGGTGGCAAGGCGCATCGGGGCTAACATGCTCCTCGTGCGCACCGGGGCTCTCTACCACGACATCGGGAAGATGAAAAATGCTGTCTTCTTCACAGAGAACCAAGCGGGCATCAACCCTCACAACAAACTTTCGGAGCGTGGGGAGGAGAAGGAGAGCGCTCGCATCATTATAAGCCATGTAATAGAGGGGGTCAAGTTAGCGGAGGCCCACAGACTGCCTGATGTCATCACCGATTTCATACGCACGCACCATGGAAAGGGTATGGCGAGCTTCTTCTACATCCAGTACAAAAACAAGCACCCGGAGGAGGAGGTGGACCTAACGGCATTCTCTTACCCGGGCCCCAACCCACAGACCAGGGAGCAGGCCATCCTCATGATGACCGACACCGTGGAGGCAGCCGTCAAGTCGCTCTCCACGTACAGCGACGAGACCATCAGCAAGAGGGTGGGGGAACTCATCGACGCACAGGTGAAGGCTGGGTATTTCGAGGAGTGCCCCATCACATTCAGAGACATCTCTGTGGCCAAGCAAGTGCTCACGGAAAGACTCAAGAGCATCTATCACACCAGAATAACATACCCCAAACTCAATGAGGAGGAGTGAAGGATATTGGTGTTGTTTGCGCACACAACGAAGGCCATTTTTTGCACAAAGCATTGGTTTTGTGCAAAAACAAGTGCTTTTTTAATTAACAAAAGTTAAAATATGTACTTGAAAAATGGAAATTCAGAACAATTAATTTAACTTTGCAACCAATTTATAGTCAAGTGATAATTAAAATTGCTTAAAAATGGGTAAAAACAGATTGTATGTGACGGCTCTTACCGCCATGTTTTCAGGAACAATGCTGGCCGGCGGCTTGCTGACCAACACCAATCACAACATCGCCTTCAATAGAAACTTCGCCCGCGATGGTGTCATTGCCATCGACGGTGTGTATAGCAACCCCGCTGGTGTGGCCTTCCTCCCCAACGGCTTCCACCTCTCGCTCAACATCCAAAACGTCTATCAGACGCGTACCATCGACAGCGGCATCTCCGTGCCGTCGCTCCAAGGCACACCTTTCTTCCAACCATTCACTCTCAATGGTGGCGATGCCAATGGTGTGAAAACCTTCGAGGGAAAGGCCACCGTCCCCGTGCTTCCCTCCGTGCAGGCGGCTCTCAACTATGACAAGTGGGGCTTCCAGGCTGGCTTCTCACTCATCGGTGGCGGTGGAAAATGCACCTTCGACGACGGACTGGCCTCTTTCGAGCGTCCCATCTCCATGGTGCCGGCCCTTCTGGCTCAGACCAACCAGACTTACCTTCAAAAATATGGCGTGGACCTGGGGCTCGGTTCCAACACCCCCGGATATTCCGTCAACAGCTACGTCAAGGGCCAGCAATACATCTTCGGCCTCCAACTTGGAGCCACCTACAAGTTCAACGAGCACCTGTCCGCATACGGCGGTTTCCGCTTCAATTACATCTACAATATATACAAGGGTAACATCACCGACATCAGTGCCAACATAGGCGGGAACAATGAGCGGCTTTACGACTTTTTCGGAGCCAAGGTTACCGAGGCTCAGACTTCTGCCGCCGCCTACTCTGCCATGGCAGCTGCCACCAGCGATGCTGCTACAAAGGCGCAACTCGAGTCAGCAGCCGCACTCTACAACCAGGCTGCTCAGACCTTCGAGGGAACCAAGACGCAGTTTGCAGACAAATACCTTGACTGCACGCAGAATGGATGGGGCATCACGCCCATCATCGGTCTTGACTACCGTGTAGGCAAGCTCAACCTCGGTGCCAGGTTGGAGTTCACCAACCACCTCAACATTGAGAACGATACGAAGCGAGATGACACCGGCCTCTTCGGACATGGTGTGAACACTCCCAACGACATCCCCGGCATAATTACTTTTGGTGCACAGTATGAGGTGCTTCCTTCCCTGCGTGTGATGGGTGGATGGCACTACTTTTTCGACAAGGATGCCGAGATGGCCGAGGGCAAGCAGAAGAAACTCTCTGCCAACACGCAGGAATACCTGGCCGGTGTGGAGTGGGACATCACCAAGGACGTCCTCGTCAGCGTGGGAGGTCAGCGCACGAAGTACGGACTGGGCGATGGCGGATACTTGTCCGACATGACATTCGTCACCAGCAGCTACTCTCTCGGCTTCGGAGCCAAGTTCCGCATCTCGAAAAACGCTTGTGTGAACATCGCATATTTCTTCACCGACTATGAGTATTTCAACAAGGAATACGACAGTCAGGTGACACTCGCCGGACAGAACATCCCCGTGCACAACACCGACCGCTTCACGCGTACCAACAAGGTGCTTGGAGCAGGCATCGACTTCGATTTTTAAAACCACGCAATCAAAATATAGGAAGACGGGCTTGGAGAGTGAAATCTCTCCAAGCCCGTCTTACGTATAGGCCGCTCTTGTGTGTTGTGGCCTTTGTTTCCCTTTCTGGAATGTTTGGTCAGTAGGCATAGACCAGGCCGTATTTCTCATGCAGTCTGCGTAGGGAACCGTCGGCTTTCATCTGCTGTATCACATTGTTGATGACGCCGAGCAAGTCTTCCTGGCCTTTGCGCATCAGGACGCCTATTTCGCCGTGGGTGAAAGGTTTGTTGATGAGCGGGGCGGCCAACCTGCTGTCTGTCTGCACGTAGTAGGGGGCCTCGGTGATTTCCGTTATCATCACGTCGGCTTCCCCTTCTGCCACCTTCGAGGGGATTTCCTCGTTGCGGTTGTACACGATGATGGTGGCGTTGGTGAGGCTGTCGTGGGCGAATTTCTCGTTCAGCCCGCCCGGGTTGACCATCACCCTCACTTCAGGGCGGTCGATGTCCTTCAGGGAGCGGAAGCGGTTTGCGTCTTCCGCACGGCACAGGATGGTTTTGCCGTTGCCAAGGTATCCGTCGGACATCAGCATCGTCTCCTTTCGTGCATCGGTGATGGTGATGCCGCCGATGGCGAAGTCGAATGTCTGGGGGGTGGCGGTCACGTCGGCGGTCAATGTGGGCCATGAGGTGGCGGTGAATTCCACGCTTGCTCCCAATCTTTGAGCTATGTTTTCCGCCATCTCTATGCCAAATCCCCAATATTGTCCGGTTTCCGGCTCCTTGTAACTCAGCGGACGGTAGTCGCCGGTGGTGCCCACAACAAGACGGCTGTGCTCCACGATGTCGGCCACCTTGCCGTCAAGGGGGACGTCCGTGTAGATGGAGAGGATGAAGGCGGAGTGTTGACCATTGGCTTTTCCGAAACGGATTGCTTCGGGAAGTTGGTCCTCTGGGAAGAGGCGCGTGCTGTCGAAATAATAGAGTCCCTCGTCGGAGTTGAGCCATCCTCCCACGTATCCGTCATGTTCCAGTGCATGTCGCACCACTTTGTCGAGTGACTCGCGGGAATGGCTGTTCTGGGTGGCGGCGTATGACACGGCGATGCCCTCGGTGGGCTCCGTCATGGTGCGTATGTCGAGGGTGAAGCCGTCCGGGTGTGCCTGGCTGAAAGTCCATACTTTTTCGGAGATGGACTTTACTTTGTTGTTCTCGGAGTCATTGTTGTGGGAGCAAGAGGTTAGCGACAAGATGGCAACAGTCAGGGTCAAAAAGCATTTTTCTTGGTTTGTCATGATGGTAGGTTCTTGTTCAATTTGTTTCGTCTATAGCGGGTCCACATCGTAGTACATTTGTACAAGACGGTAGCGGGTGTCGGCAAGCAGCATCCCTTGTGCTTTGAGCAGGTATTGTTTTGCCAAAGCGAGATTGATGCCGTTTTCCAGTTTTACCACGAGTTTGCGGATGTTGAGTGTCTTCACCCTCGACTCAGGAGGCTTGTCCGGCCCCAGGATGCGCCCTTGGAACCATTGTCGCAGGTAGCCGCCGAGGAGCAGCGAGGCAGACTCCACCACTTGGTCTTCTCGGTGCTTCACATACACGTTGACGAAGTGGGTGAAAGGAGGGTAGTGGTATGTGCGCCGCTCTTCCATCAAGTCGCTGAAGAGCCCCTCGTAGTCGTTTTCCACCACCTGGCGGATGACGGGGTCGTCGGGCGACTTCGTCTGAAGCAGCACCAGCCCTCGGCGGCCTTTGCGGCCGGCGCGGCCGCTCACCTGCGCCATCAGCATGTAGGCATGTTCGGCGGCACGAAAGTCGGGGTAGTGGAGCAGGCTGTCGGCGTTGAGGATGCCCACGACGCTCACATGGTCGAAGTCCAGGCCTTTAGTCACCATCTGCGTGCCAACGAGGAGGTTGGTGCGCTGCTCGGAGAAGTCGTTGATGAGGCGCGTGTAGGCCGAGCGGCTGCGTGTGGTGTCGAGGTCCATGCGTGCGATGCGCGCCTCGGGGATGATTTCGCGGATGCTGTCCTCCACCTTCTCTGTGCCGAACCCCCGCCCCCGTAGGTCCTTGCCCTCGCAGCACGGGCATTGCTGTGGCACGGCATAGGTGTAGCCGCAGTAGTGGCAGGTGAGCATGTTCATCGTCTTGTGGAGGGTGAGCGACACGTCGCAGTTCTGGCACTTGGGCACCCATCCGCAGGTCTTGCATTCCACCATGGGGGCGAAGCCGCGTCGGTTTTGGAAGAGGATGGCTTGCTCGCCCTTTGCCAAGGCCTCGCGCACGGTGGTGAGGAGTAGTGGTGAGAAAGGGCCGTTCATCAGCTTGCGCCGCTGCAGGTCGGCGATGTCCACCACCTGCACGTCGGGCAGCTGCATGTCGCTGTATCGTGTCATGAGTCTCACCAGTCCGTATTTCCCCGTCGTGGCGTTGTGGTAGGTCTCCACGGAGGGGGTGGCGGTGCCAAGGATGGTCTTTGCGCCGGCCATGGCGGCCATCATGATGGCTACGGAGCGTGCGTGGTAGCGCGGTGCAGGGTCCTGTTGCTTGAAGGAGGTCTCGTGCTCCTCGTCGATGATTACCAATCCCAAGTGTTGGAAAGGGAGCAGCACGGCACTGCGGGCTCCGAGCACCACGTCGTAGGGGTCGGAGGAGAGTTGCTTCTTCCAGATTTCCACACGCTCTTCGTCGCTGTATTTGGAGTGGTAGATGCCGAGGCGGTGTCCGAAGACGCGCTGCAGGCGTTGGGTCATCTGCACGGTGAGGGCGATTTCGGGCAGGAGATACAACACCTGCTTGTGGTCGTCGAGGGTCTTCTGTATGAGGTGTATGTAAATTTCGGTCTTCCCGCTGGATGTGACGCCATGGAGCAGCACCACATTCTTTCGGAGTAGTTGGAAGAGGATTTGGTTGTATGCCTCAAGCTGTGGTGGGTTGAGGCGCTGCATATTTTCCGGGTGCGGTTCGCCGCCCTGGTTGAGCCTTCCCACCTCGCGTTGGTAGGTAGTGAGGATGCCTCGCTCCATGAGCGCTTTCACCGTGGTGGTCTTGCAGTGGGAGTGGTTGACCAGTTCGTCGCGTGACACTTCCACGATGGGTTCCTGGCAGGTGTCACCCTCCATGCTGTCGTAGTGGGAGAGGGCGAGGAAATCGACCAGCACTTTCTGCTGCT
>Ga0129307_1001555_pt1 | contig 23527 bp, 22 predicted proteins | sample P1105metagenome_FD_94437 | JGI IMG/M metagenome (GOLD analysis project Ga0129307, IMG submission 94437) | Capybara group fecal microbial communities from Wisconsin, USA - P1105 metagenome | ecosystem: Host-associated > Mammals > Digestive system > Large intestine > Fecal | place: USA: Wisconsin... | reverse complement strand
TATTCGCTTAGCAATCATTTCATCAGAATAGCCATCTCCGAGATTATAGCCTCGGTTCCATCTGTCCTTTTCGGTTGCATTTGGCAGGCGGTACTTGGTGACACGACCATATTTCTTGGAATTGCCATATGCGATTCCTGCGCCTGCTTCCTTCATGTGAGCTATGAAATCATCAAAATCCTTCGACAGCTTTATCTGCTCATCTATCAGTTTTCGGAGCTGCGTCTTCTTGGAACCGTTCGGATTCTGCATATCCTCAAGCCATTCCTTATAGTGCTTTCCACGACCTTTCTTTTTGTCAATTACACTGAGTCCATTTTCTCTGCAAAGGTCATCACTCGTTCTCTGGAGCTTATGCAGGAGAGCGTTACATATATCTATCTTGCCGCCTGTCATATCCATATTTGCGGCACAGACTACTATGTGGTTATGCAAATGTCCCCGATCTGTATGAGTCCCGCAGACAAATGCATACTTACCGCCGAACATTCGTTTTACCAGTTCCATCCCAATCTCATGAGCCTGCGCTTCACCAACCTCGTCTGTTGGCGCAAATGATTGAATGATGTGATAAGCTTTTATGAAATGTTCATCCTCGATATTCTTATGGTTGGCATCAAGCGCCAGTTTGAAAACATAGTCGGCTGAGTTTTCGTGACATCCGGAATATGAGACGAGAGTGCCTTCGTCAGTTTTATCCTTATTGGTAACATACTTAATGCAGCCCTTTACATTATCCTTCACTCTTATAATCTTCGTAACTGCCAAGATTACCACCTCCGGAAGTTTCCCTTGCTATATATTTTGAAATGTGCCCTCGTTCTCTGATGACCTTGTCCATTTCTTCATTTACAGCCTTCATATCATTTTTCAAAACCTCAATCTGCCAGGGCGTGATGCTGTGTGTTTCGTTCACGGCCTTGGCTATCTGATTTATGTTATTTCCAATTCTGGCTATCTGAGTCGCAACCTCAAACAGCCCTCTGTAATCAACCGTAAAACAGACATTATTGTTAATGAACATTCTTATCAGATCGCTGTATGAGGGCAGATGCATAAACTCCTTCTGGCGGATAAGCTCCGCATACTCTTCATCTGTAACTCTTATATGTATTCTTCTCGTATTATTAGCCATTTCTATATCCTCCAATTTCAAAAATGTCATATATGGATTTAAGCAAAATAGGGGTTTGGGGGCGATGCCACCAACAAGCTGTCTGAAAAAAATGAAAATGAAGCCAGGGGCGTTTTTTCATTTTTGAGTGGGTTTGGCGGACAAACCCTTTGCTTGCTCAACTGACAAAACCCCAAGGGGTTTTGTGCGGAGTGCCTGCTTAGGCAGGTGTGCTTACGAAGCATCGGGCGTTTCCGCCCTTATAGAAGAGTAGTAGAAATAAAAAAGCTACCACACATCAGGACGCACCTCGCCCCTCGTGATAGTAGCATTTTACGAAGAGATTTATAGGAGAGATTATAACAGCAAAATAATGAAAATACAATCACAAAATGAACCTTCAAAACCTCGGAAACCGCATGGATAGTGGCTTCAAGGGCTGGCATTTTTAATGACCAACCCTTGTGGTAGGATGGTGTCAGTAGGAAAGATAGAAAAGTCTCAAAAACGACTTTTCTAAAAAAACAGAAATCGGAGAAAATGAAAAATGTGGGAAAGATTTAAGTTCTGGATGATGGGATATAAGGATTGTGCAGGATGCTGTCTCGGCTGCTCCTTCTTCGAGGAGTGTAAGTCAGATGTCATATATGAGCAGGATATGCAGGAGGCATATGAGCGGGATCTTCTGATTGACACAATCATTAAGGAGAGAATGCCGGAGAGAGCCGCAGGACGATATCGCAGAAAGTCAGCTTAGTAACATTTTACACTTTGAGGGATTTGTAAACTTACGAAGGGAGGAAGCTTATGGGATTTGATTTTAATAATGACGGTAAAACTGACGGAAGAGATTATGCGTTCTATGAGGAATTCTTGAACAGTAATAGTAGCAGTAACAGCTGTAAGCCTGCCAGAGCATCAGGTGGAAGTGGAGTAAGCTTCATTCTTATGATTATAGTATGCTCCATAATCGGATGCTTCAGCGAAATCCTGGCAGTGATAATTCTGATAATCTGGGGAGGATACCTGTTGCTGAATTGAAGAACGGCGGTGTTCGTATGATGCAGAGAATATGGTTTTGGTTACAGAAGAAAAGAACATGCAGGTGCTGCTGTGTGACCTGCAAATATTATGAAGAATGTAGCAAGGAATTATTGAGAGGACGCAGGAGAGGAAGGTGAGCATTATGAGTGGATTTATGAAATTGATTTTGTTCCCGATATGGTTTCCGTTCTGGCTGATGAAGGTGATTTTCAAGGGCGTACTATGGGGGCTTTTGGTAGTTCTTGGAATAGCATTGTGGGACTAGAGTCTGATTATAAACTCACGAAAGTGTGAACGTGCGTTCGAAGCCCTAAAAATATGACTTAATTTTATTAAGAAATTGTCGGCTGTCCCTTTATTAAAACTCGGAATTATGATAAAATAGGCTTGTTGTTCTTTGTCTATTTTTTACATACGGGAGATAAGGGTATGAGAAGCAAAAATCAGAAGCTCAAATTATTGTATCTTGCAAAGATTATGCAGGAGAAAACTGACGATACGCATTTCCTTACAATGCCGGAAATCATAGCAGAGCTTAAAAAGCATGACATCGAGGCTCAGAGGAAAAGTATATATGATGATATAGCTGCTCTTAATGATTACGGAATTGAGATAGTAAAGGAAATGAGAAGCTATAAGACATACTATCATTGCATTTCCCGGGATTTTGAACTTGCTGAGCTTCGACTGATTATAGATGCCATAGCTTCATCTAAGTTCATTACACTTAAGAAGTCCAAAGAGCTTATCGAGAAGCTTGAGAAAATGGTAAGCCACTATGACGCCAAGCTTGTCAAAAGAGAGGTCTATATCTCCGGGCGTGTTAAGAGCATGAACGAGAGTGTTCTCTATGCGGTAGATACTATCCAGAATGCGATAGCCTACAACCATAAGGTTACATTTCAGTATTTTAAATGGAATGTAGATGGTGAGATGGAGCTTCGCCACGATGGGGCATATTACGAGATCAGCCCTTGGGCTTTGGTGTGGGATGATGAAAACTACTACATGGTCGGCTATGACGAAAGCATAGATGACTTCAAACACTTCCGTGTAGACAAAATGCTCCATACTGAAGAGTTGAAGCGCCGCCGCCAGGGTAGGGCAGAGTTTGAGAAGAAGGACAAAGAAGTATATACGAAAAAGCATTTCCGTATGTTCGGTGGAGAAGAGGAAAGAGTAACACTTCGCTGCACCAATGATATGGCAAATGTAATCATAGATCAGTTCGGCAGAGACGTGAACCTGATGAAGGTGGATGATGAACACTTCGAGGTCAGAGTAGATGTGGTAGTGAGCAACCAGTTCTTTGGGTGGATTATAGCGCTAGGAAATAAAGTTGTTATCACTTCTCCTGAATCTGTTAAGAATAAAATGATAGATTTGATTAGTGGTTATTTAAATAATTGATTTGTTGTCTGAAAGGAAATAGATATGGTTATTAATAAACATGGTAGCTTTTATTTAAGAAATGGATGGGGAACTAAAATAATAAAAGCTGTAGATGAAGATGAAATGATTTTTACTCCGACAAATGAACAGCTAGCTATAGATACTGTTGGATTAGGACGTGTAATGATTAAGGCACTTAGATATTGGTCTGTCGCTATGGGGTTAACTGTAGAGGAAAAGACGAAAACTGGTATTAAACAGCGTAAGACCGATTTGTTTGATTACATAGATAAAAATGATCCATTTTTTCAAAAGAAAGGCTCACTGTTTCTTTTGCATAGAAATCTTTCAAATAATATAGATGAGGCGACGGCATGGTATTGGCTTTTTAATGAATATAATGGTGATAGTATTAGTAAAGATATGTTTACTGAATCATTCCACTCATTTTTGATTGTAAATGATACAAATATAAAGAAAAATGCAGTTGAAAAAGAGTTTAATTGTTTGAAAAACACATATATAGGTGAACGTAAGGTTGATGCCAAAATAGCGATGGATGATGATACATATCCTTTCTTTGCTCCATTGAGGATTCTTTACATAGATTCTGAGAAAAAGATTGCTAAAAGACATTTGACTAAAAGTGATATCCCATTAGAAGTTTTAATGTATTGTATTGCAAAGGATAATGGGGAAAAATCAAAGAATTGTGGTCAGGTTAATATCGAATACTTACTTGAGGAAAAAGGACAGGTTGGAAAATATCTAAATATGAAGTATTCAAAACTGTTAGAGGCTTTAATTGAAGCTGAGAACAAATCTATGATTAGACTAAATAATAATTTCGGAAACAAATATATAGAATTTGAAGAATATGATTACGATTCATTATTAGATAAATATTACAAGGGGTAATTGTGGAAATGAAGTATTCTGGTTTAGTTAATAAGAGAAAACAATATAAGTATTCTGCAAATATAAGATTAGATATAAAGAATGATAGTAAACTTGCAGAGTTTATCCCTAATAGTACAACTATAGAAATTTTAAAAGATTATTTGTACGGAATCTTGAATCCGGGTAATAAGGTTCATTCTAGAATTTTATATGGTTCATACGGAACCGGAAAGTCACATTTATTGACAGTTATTTGTGATATTCTTGGACAATTACACATTGATGGAGAAGGGTACAAAACCTTTATTGAATCAATAAGTTATTATGGTGATGAATTGCCACAGGCGTTAGAGGAGTTTGTTAAAGAAAGCAAGCCATTTTTAGTTGTTCCAGTATATACAGATTTTGATAGCTTTGAAAAGTGTATTACTTTTTCACTAAAAAAAGAATTAGAAAAAAACAACATAGATATATGCTTTAAAAGTTATTTTGATGAGGCTATTGATTTGCTTTACAAGTGGCAAGAAAATGATGACTCGAATGAAAGACTTAAGGAAGTGAGCAAGAGAGAAAAGGTTAAAATTAATGAATTATTGATAGGCTTAAAAAATTTTGATTCTGAATATGAAAAGAAATTTGATTTGATATTTAAAGGTATGTCATATGGTGGGAGCTTTGTAAGCACAGCTGGAAATCTCCTAGATAATATAGAGTTAGCCAATACCGTTATAGCAGATAGTTATAGAGGAATTGTCTTTATATTTGATGAATTTGGAAGATATGTGGAAGATTATGGAGAGAGTATTCGCGTTAAAGCTATTCAGGATTTGGCAGAATACTGTGACCATTCAGATTATGAAGATTATTTAATTATGGTTTCTCATAAGCAGCTATCGCTTTATACGGAAAAATTTTCAAAATCTGTTAATGAAGAATGGAAAAAAATCGAAGGAAGATTTAATGCGACATCTATTAATACAAAGTATGATCAGTGCTTATCACTTATATCGCATATCATACCCAAAACTGTAGAGTGGAAAAAATTTGCAAAGAAGTATAAGAAACAATTAGAACAGATTTATGATCAGGCGTGGGATTTTAAAGGTTTTCTTCTACCGCCAGAGGGAGGGAATCCTTTTGAGGGTGGATTCCCATTACATCCAATTACATTGTATTCTTTGGATAGATTATCAAAGAAAGTTGCTCAAAATGAAAGAACATTTTTTACATATCTTTCAAGCGATGAAGATAATTCGTTGTTTGCTTTGTTAGATAAATATGATACAAAAGCCTTTCACTTTGTCGGTCTTGATTCTTTATTTGATTATTTTGAAGAAAACATTAAAGCGTACAGATCTACTGAAGTGTATGAAATCTATAAAAAACTTCAGTTTGCGATAAATAAGATTGGTTTATCAGGTGATAATACTTTACAAATTAAAATACTAAAAGCGATGACGGTGATAGCAATAATTGCTGATACATCTGTATTGGCCGCAGACCGTGCTACTTTATGCAATGTCATTGATGGAGATAATCAGGATATTTCGAATGCCTTGGATTCTTTGGAAGAGAAAAAAGTTATTAGATATATGAGACAATACTCATATTATGATTTTTTGGATAGTAGCATTTATGATCTTGACTCAATGATACAGGAAAAAATAGATTCCATAAGTGAGGAATCAATCATAAATGTTTTGAATGATGAGTTTGCGGATTTTGTTGTATTACCGTATGAATATAATGGATTTTATAAGACCAATAGAGTGTTTACTCCTATATATGTTAATCGAACGGATATTACAAAAAAAAGCTTTTTGAGATTAATTCCGGATTATTATGATGGAATTATAGCTATGGTATTCGATGATGATTATGACATAGAATATTACAGCGAAAATAAAAAAGCTATTGAACGGGCAGTCTTTCTAGTTAACACAGAACCTAAAGATTTACAAAATGAAATAAAACGTTACATCGCAATAAAATATTATTATTCAATAGTGGATGAGCTTAAAAAGGCAGATCCTACTGTAGAAAAGGAAATACTTCTCTATCTTGAGGAACAAAAAGGAGTGATTTCTGAATTAATTGATAGATGGAAATTAATTGATTTGAATACAATCAAATCTGTTTACAATGGAAAAGAGTTTGGGATAACTGGAGAACTCCAATTAAACGATTTGGCTTCAGAAATAATGTACGAGAGTTTTCCAAGTACAATAATTGTAAACAATGATTTGATTAATAAGAATTCTTTATCTGGCGCTATGAAACTGGCGAGAAATAAGGTTCTTGAAGTGTTAATCAATTCAAATGAGAATGTAAGCTTTCAGCCCATGTCACCTGAACACACGGTTTATCGATCTGTACTTGCTTTAAATGGTTTAAATGATGATGAAGGTATTATTAAACTTAATTATTTAAAAAACAAAGTATTATCTGGAAAATGTGTCAAAGAAGAAATAGATAAGTTCTTGAAAAAGACTAAAAAGGGTAAACAGTGTTTTGCTGATTTGTACGATGTATTAAAAAAACCGCCATATGGATTGAGGGACGGTTATATTAGTGTGTTGATTGCAAATGAGTTGATAGATTACAGCAATGTTTCACTATATTTCCATAGTATTGAGAGGGAGTATTCTGCTGAAGAATTGCTTAATGCTTTGGATTCTCCAGGAGATTATTGGTTGTATTCGAGTGACTGGTCGGAAAGTCAAGAAAAATATATTGTTTCATTAGAGAATATATTCAAAGATTATATTAATGTAAATGCAAAAAATAGATTAAAAGAATTGTTTAATGGGATGAATGCTCATTTTAGTAGTATTAGCAAAAGCGCAAGGACTACAGATAAATATGTATCTGACAAAACAAAGCAGTATAGAGATGTTTTAAGTATATCTTACAAGGACTACAACAAATTCTTTTTTGAGGCGCTGCCTGAGTTGAATGAGGATTTGGGCGACCTGTCTATTATTGTATGTAATGCAGTTGCTGAACTTAATGGTGTCGTTGATGCGCAGGTTATTAGAGTTATTAATATTATTAAATCAGTTTTGAATGCGGAATCTGATAATAGGAAGCTAGCTGATTTGTTATCAGAAAAATATGAAAAGGAGTGGAATAAAAAGAGCCACAAGTCCTTTGGATATCATACAAATTCTTTTTTGGATTTTGTTAGAAATATTGATTGTAATAGGGATGATTATAGCGTAGTAGAGTCTCTATCAAATATCTATACGGGGTTTGAAATAGAATATTGGAATGATTCAAAAGATGAGGATTTTTATGAGTTGTTTAGTAAATCAATTCAGGAATTAACTGAATATGATGAGAATAAAGAATTAAATGAGAATGAAGTAAAGCTTACATTAAAAGTAGGTTCTGAAGAAGAAAAAATCACTCAGTTTGATAATGGTGATTTAAGCGTAAATGGTACAGTTGTATATAATAAGATAAATAAAACGCTTTCCGACTTTGGGGAAAGTGTATCTTATGATGAAAAAATGGCAATCTTAGCTAAAATTATATCCGAAATGTTTTGATAGGGGCAATAATAATGGTTTATTGGTGTGATAAATGTTGTGTTCCGATTTTTGATAAAAGTAAACATCTGTTGGCCTGTGATGGAAAAGTCAAAAAAATATCTGAGAGCACAATATGTAATCCTGTTTTTCGACAGGAAAGAAAACTGCTTTCATATATAGTGAGAAATGATTTGACCGATAAAGAAGTATGGTATCTAGGCAGTAGTAGATACTTATATGACGGAAAAGTAAATCAAATTCATTATGTAGATTGGTATAAAAATAAAGAGTATAAAGCGGTTGCAGAGAAGCTAAGAGGTGATATAGAAATTGAATCTGATTATATGGCATATAAACGAGTAGTAGAAGCTAATTTGTTGTATATAAAAGAATTAATATATGAGGCGGAAAAATATATAGTTGATACTTATAACAAGTACAAGGCTGATAATTATATACCTACAGTTTCCTTTTCAGGTGGAAAGGATTCTACTGTTGTAAGTAGAATAGTTAGGGATGCACTTCAGGATAATTCTATAATTCATTTTTTTGGGGATACGACGCTTGAATTTCCAGAAACATATGAATATGTAAATGAAAAATATAGAAAAGAAAACCCTTTAATGCCATTAATACCAAGTGAAACAGATAACGACTTTTTCAAGTTATGCAAGGTTTTTGGACCTCCAAGCCAACATGAAAGATGGTGTTGTACTATCTTTAAAACCAGTAATCTAAATAAGGAACTAGATAATTTGCCAGGAAATAGTCTTTCATTTATCGGAATAAGACATAGTGAATCATTGGCGCGAAGAGGATATGAACGAACTCAGGATCATTCTAAAATTTCATCTCAAATAAATGCTATGCCTATTATAGAGTGGAATGATTATGATGTATGGTTATATATTATTTATAAGGACTTGTTGATTAATGATTGTTATCAATATGGCTATAAACGTGTAGGTTGTTGGTGTTGTCCAAATAATTCTGATTGGTCAATGATGCTTACCGAAATATATCATCCTGAAGCAATGAAAATGTGGAAGGATATGGTGATGGATTTTGCGATAAAAACTGGGAAAACGGATCCTGAATCTTACTACGAAGATGGAAAGTGGAAGGTAAGAAGAGGCGCAAGTGGCTTGCAGGTAAAAAATGTATCAATTATAGATACACCATGTAATCTATCAGATCGAGCAAGAAATATAATAACAGAAAAGAAAATAAACAAAGATTTTGTTCAATTATTGAAGCCATTTGGTGATTTAAAGATAATTGACAAGGAAGATGCAACATATATCCATGTGTATGATAACGATAAAACAGGAGAGTATCGTAAATGTTGTGAAATAATACTTGTGTACGGAACAAATGTCATTAAAGTGCTTCCTGAAGAAAGAATTGATATTACAAATTTGATTAACAGAATTAAGTGTCAAGTAAGAAAATATCAGTTTTGTATAAGATGTTCGGCGTGCGATTCTGTGTGTCCATATGGTGCGATTGATACGATACATGGGGCATACACCATTGATGAAAATAAATGTAGGCATTGTAAAAAATGTATAGCAAAGTTTTATAATGGTTGCATTGTTTGTGATAAGGTGGCGGGCAAGAAAGAAGGATAAGATGATCTATTTTGATAATGCAGCAACAACAAAATATAAGCCTGAAACAGTATACGATAGTTTTAATTATTATATACGTGAAATTGGTGTGAGCCCAGGACGTGGGAGTTACAGAATAGGGATTGAAGCTTCTAGAATGTTATTTAAAAGTAGAAAAACAGTTGGAACTTATTTTGGATGCCCGAATGTTACAAGTATTGTTTTCACTAAAAATTCTACTGAAGCTATAAATATGTTTTTTAATTCCGTTTTAAAGAAAGGCAATCATGTAATAATATCCCCATATGAGCATAATGCGGTGCTACGCCCTTTGCACTATTTAAAAGAAAATGGAATGATTGATTATTCGATAATAGATAGAAATGATTTGAATAAGAACTCAGATTATATTTTGAATAAGTATGCTAAGTCAAACACAAAGCTTTTAGCAATGACTCTGGCAAGTAATTTAACTGGACGAATAATATTTAATTCGGATTTATACTATGCAGCACATAAAAAAGGAATTATTACATTTGTTGATTCATCGCAAGGTGCAGGTAAAATTCGACTTAATATGAAAGATGACAATATTGATTATTTGGCATTTACTGGACATAAAGATTTATTATCTCTTCCTGGTGTTGGTGGCTTATGCTGTTCAGATGAAACCTTAATAAAACCGCTAATTCAGGGCGGAACTGGAATTCATGGAGAAGAGTATACCAATCCGAATATTTTTCCTGAAGGTTTAGAGTCTGGAACATTAAATATGCCGGCAATTTGGTCATTAAAAAACTCCATTGATTATATTTGTGAAAACTATGAGGTTATTAGAAGTAAGGAAAAAGAACTTTTCAATAAGCTGATAGATGGTTTGCAATGCATAGAAAAAGTAATTATATATGATAAGGAATGGCTTGGGGTTCCGACCGTTGGAATTAATTACAAAGGGATGGCCTCGAATGTTTTTGTTAAATACTTGGATGATAATGGTATATGTGTTAGGGGTGGTATTCATTGTGCAATAATAGCACATGAATCATTAAACACTGTTGAAACAGGTGTTGTTAGAATCAGTCTGAATTATATGAATAGTATAAATGAAATAGATGAGCTGATTGATGTAATCAAAAAATTGGAGAAGTGAGATGAATATTGTCTTTTATAGTACAAGTGATGTTTTTGAAGGGGAAGAATTATTAAAAAATAATAATATTGAGTGTAGCATTGTACCGACACCGGTAACCGATAAAGCTTATTGTGGAGTTTGTATAGAATGCGATGAAAAGAAAGCGTTAGAGTATTTGAGTGGGCTCGAATATGTTGTTATAGAGTAAAGGAGACAGGTATGTCATTTAGGGATTTAACATTACTAAACCATTATAAAACATATAAGAACAATATTGTAAAAGAGTTTTATATTCCGGTATTAAAAAAATCCATATTATATCAAAGAGCTGCGGGGTTCTTCTCGTCAGCTGCGTTAATAGAATTAACAACTGGAATATCCGGTCTAATAGACAATGGAGGAAAAATTCAGTTAATAGTTTCGCCATATTTAACACCGGAAGATATTGAGGCAATTGAAAAAGGATATGAAAAAAAAGAAATAATAGAACGAGCTTTGATAAGAGATTTTAAGGAGCCAACAAATTATTTTCAGGAAGAAAGACTTAATTATTTAGCTCATCTAATAGAAATGGGTATATTGGAAATTAAGGTTGCATTCACACCACCGAATAAGAAGGCGGGTATGTATCATGAAAAGGTTGGGATTATTCGGGATAATGAAGGTAACAGAATAGTTTTTACAGGTTCATTAAATGAAACGGTAAATGCTTATTATAATAATTATGAATCTATAGTTGTTTTTTGCTCTTGGAAAGAATCACGAGATTATGTGGATGAAATGCAAGAAGATTTTAATTTGCTGTGGGATGGCAAGGATAAGAGCATAGAAGTTATTGAGTTTCCAGAAGTCGTTAAAGAAAAAATAAAGGTATATAAAAAAGGTAAATTTGAATTGAATGAAGATGAGCCTACTGATTCAGATGAAGATGAAAATATAAATAATAATTGTATTCCCAAAGGAGTTCCTTGTTTTCCAGATGGAAAGACATATGATCAGTTTTTGAGAGATTATCAAGTTGAAGCTATTGATAAGTGGAAAGATAGTGGATATAAAGGGATATTTGATATGGCTACAGGTACGGGGAAAACCTATACCGGTCTTGGAGCCATAACGGTTCTTTATCAGAATAAAAAGCGATTGGCAATAATAATTGTATGTCCATATCAGCATTTAGTTGAACAGTGGGTAGAAGATATAGAATTATTTAATATGAATCCAATAATCGGTTATTCGGCTTCAAAGCAGAAAAACTGGAAAAAAAGACTTGAAGATGATGTGTATGATTTTAACTTAGGTATTATTGATACATTTTGTTTTGTGACAACAAATGCGACATATTCTTCTAAATTTGTATCTGAGATAATGAAAGATCTTGGAAAAGATACATTATTGGTAGTAGATGAAGCTCATAATTTTGGCGCTGGGAAATTGAGAAATACCTTATATCAAACCATTGAATATAGATTAGCGTTATCAGCAACATTAGAAAGACATGGTGATGAGGAGGGGACATTTGTTTTAAAAAACTACTTTGGGAGAAAGTGTATTGAGTATGATTTGAAACGAGCTATTGATGAACATAAATTGACTCCATATTATTATTATCCGATTATAGTTCATTTAGATGAAGAGGAATTAGAAAGATATAAAGATTTATCATATAAAATTAGTAAAGAATGCCATGAAGATAAAAATGGTAAATTGAAAATAACAGATTTTGGAAAAACACTTCTTATGCAACGAGCTCGTGTTGTGGCAGGAGCGAAGGAAAAGATAGTTCGATTAAGAGAAAAGATGGAAGAATACAAAAATGATTCACATATTCTAGTGTATTGTGGAGCAACTCGAATTCAGACATTTGAGGATGATGAATCAGAACGTGATGAAGAGGGCGAAAGACAGATTGTGGCTGTTTCTAAGATGCTTGGTAAAGAGTTAGGAATGAAAGTGACTCATTTTACATCTAATGAATCATCTGAGGAAAGAGAAATCATAAAAAAGAAATTTGCCTCTGCTGATCCATATCAGGCAATAGTTGCAATAAAATGTTTGGATGAAGGTGTGAATATTCCAAGTATAAAAACGGCTTTTATTCTTGCGAGCACCACAAATCCAAAGGAATATATTCAGAGAAGAGGAAGGGTTTTAAGATTAGCTGATAATAAACCATATGCTGTGATATATGATTTTGTAACTTTAGCAACAAACTTTTCGGACATTAATACGTATGGTCCTGATTTTAATTGTGAAAGAGCATTGGCAAAAAGAGAGTTGTTAAGGATAAAAGAATTCGGGGAAATAGCATTAAATTCTCGTGATTCATATGAGTTGATTAATGATTTAATGAGTAACTATAAAATAAGTGAAGATGAATTGGAGGTTGAAGATGGAACAGAATTTAACTAATAAGGATTTAGATGAGAACAAGTTAAACAGTATTAAGTATCAATTACTTGATATGGAGAACGAAAACATAGTAAAAAAAGAATCTAATACAGCTATGGTGGATAAGATTAAAAAAATGATTGTACGGGAGGTTGAGAAACGATGATTATTAACAGTATAGAAATGTATAATTTTAGGCAATATATTGGTTGCCAAGAAATAGAGTTTTCAACGGATCCGGACAAGAATGTTACCGTTTTGATAGGAGTTAATACTTCTGGCAAAACTACAATTATACGTGCTTTTGAGTGGTGCTTGTATGGGAAAATAGGATTTGAAGATCCTGTTTTATTGAATAGTGATGTTCGAGACAAAATGCAGGTTGGTGATAAACAATCAGCCTCAGTTTCGGTTTCATTCACGCATGATGATGTTGTTTATACTATAAAACGAACTGCAAAATATACATGTACAGAACGCTATTTAGATGGTGATAAAACTGTTGTTGTTCTTGCAAAAAAACCTGACGAGGACTTGTCTCTTGAATATTTGCAAAAAGACGGTCAGACCAAAACACCTATAGATAAAGCCAATATCGAAGAATCAATGAATCGTGTCTTACCAAAGGATTTATCGGATTACTTTTTCTTTGGAGGAGAACGAATTTCTGGTATCGCAAATAGAACTGATTTGACAAAGGCTGTCCGAGGGTTGATGAGACTTGATATTTTGGAAAATGCTCAAACTCATTTGCATAAAGTTATAAAAGGGTTTGAGGATGAGATAGATACAACAGGCGATGAAAATGCTCAAAGAGCAAAAGACAGCTTAGAAACATTTGGCGTTCAGGAGAGCGAATTAAAAGAAGAATTGAAAAATTGCGAAGAACAGCTTAAATACTGGACAGATAAAGAAAAAGAATATGATGCTAAGCTTGCAAAGAGTAATATTGAAAAAGTTAAGCAGTTGGCAGAAAAAAGAGCGCAAGTTAGAAGTACATTAGAAGCAGAGACTGATAAATGTGAAAGAATAAAGAAGGATATTGTTAATTCTTTTAATAATAGACCATATGCTTATTTCGGACTGCCATCAATAAAAGCTTCTTTAGAGTTTTTGGAAAAACAGAATGAAAAGGCAGGAGGCGTAAAAGAAAGCATTCCAGCTATGGAACAGGATGCAATTGACTTTTTAGTAAAAAGGGGAAAATGCATTTGTGGTACAAAACTAGATAAAGGAACAATCCCATATGAAATGGTGATGGAGGTTAGAAAAGTTTTGCCACCAGAACATGTTGGAGATGCGGTCAGACAATATAAGGATAAATCTGAGGGTTATCTTGCTGGCACAGAGGATTATAAAGAAAGAATAGATGAAAAGTTTCAGGAATACAGGAAGGTAAAACGTGGTTTGTCTGAATTACAAAATGAACTTGAAGCGCTTGAGGCTGAGAAGATAGATGATGAAGAGGCTAAATCTATTGATAATAAGAGAAAAGAAGCAACGACAAAACGCGAAGAAGCAAAAATTGACTTTGATGATTGTAACAAACGGCTTATTGTGTGCCAAAAAGATATAGAAAACTGTAATAAAGCCTTAGAAAAATTTGCAAAGAGCAGCTCTAAAAATAGTAAAGTTGCAAGGCTGTTGATATATGCAACTGCAGTTCATACCTGGCTATCGAAGTCCTATAAGGAGAAAGAAGAAAAGGTTCGCGATGAATTACAGAAAAGAGTAAATGATAACTTTGAAAAAATGTATCATGGCGAAAGATCCATACTTATTGATGATAAATATAGAGTGAAATATGCCGACATTACGACGGAAGAATCGGACGGATTAAAAGCTGTTAAAAGTTTTGCATTTATAGCAGGACTCGTATCTATGGCGAGAGATAAAATACTGGACGATGAGGAAATGAAATTAGGGCAGGTATATCCTTTGGTTATGGATGCGCCTTTTTCAAATGTTGACGAGATTCATATAGATAATATATGTAAGATATTACCACAGACAGCTAATCAAGTGATTATGGCTGTAATGCAAAAGGATTGGGAATATGCGGCAACTAATTTAAATCAGTATGTCGGAAAAAGCTATAAGATTGAAAAAGATAGAGATGAATATGGTAAAGAAATTGATACATCCACACATATTTGTTAAAGGAGGTAAGGAGTATGTTTGATAAGGATTTTAAGATAACTGGAAAACATGCGAATTATTGGAAGGACTTGTGTGAACTTGCAGGAAATGTGCCGGATAGAGAACAGCATGATAATTTCAAGATACTTAATGCATATATTGATGCGTATGTGCTTTGCCCATTGATAGGATTTCAATACAATAGGAAAGGTACAATAGATAAAAGTGAAGATGGCGAGGCTGGTATGCTTGCAGAAGTATTTGGTAAAAGAAGAAATGAATTAAAGTATGTTTACCAGATTATTATGATGCTTGATGAAGATTCAGAACCGGATGAAGACAAGAGGTTATATAGAGCTTTTAAGTTTTCTGAAGAGACACCAGAGGATAAAGAACTCATAAAAAACAATATGCAGATTTTCAATGCATATTTTTTAGGTGGATTAGAGATACTCCATGAAGAATTTGTGGATCAGTGTGAAGATGACGATGATTATTTAAAGCACATATATAGCTATGTAAACAGATTTAATGATGAACTTGATGGTGATGCTATTAGAGAGGGAATAAATAGATTTTTAGATTAATTTTTGGGTGATATTATGCTGGATTACGATCTTGAACAAGCCTTTGAGGAACTGTTATACGAATATTCACTTGATAACATCGGAAGGATCTTAGAAATTGCAGGTGTAGTAGATAATCAAAAATATGGAGAAAAGATTTCGTTTAGAAGATTGGTTTTTTTGAATAATGATGATGAGATATATTCTAAAAAGGAACGTAGTCTGATTGATAGTATAAAAGATTTGATAGTATTTCCGGAATTCGATCTCAACTATCTAAAAGGTAGCATTCGGTGCAGATGTGTTTGTGTTGATGTTTCACATCTTGAAGACGGAATATATAGTGCGGTGCTTTTTATGAAAATAATTATAAAAGCACTTCTTGGATTTACATTGTTTCTTATTAAAACAGATGAAGGCTTTCATTTTGGAATGAGGGTTTTTGAGGCTGAAGAATGGAATAATTGCGTTTTATGCAAGACTAATCGCTTTATTGATGTTTTGAGTGACTTTTGGAGTGTAAAAACAGAGCTTGGCTTTTCTCATTACTACAAGAATCTATACGACTTAATTGTTGAATATGATGATTCTTATAAAGATTATGATGATGCTGCTCTTAAACGTAGAGGGATAAACTATGAGTATCTGAATTTATTAAATGATATAGAAAAGTTTTATGAAATCCCTATGCATTATGAAGTTGAACGTTATTATGAATGGTACTTAAAGCATGACTATAAATATAGTTTGTGTTTAAAACTAAGAGATAATAATTATTTGTTGAGAGATGTAAAAACATCAAGAGTTAATACCTTAGAGATGCTTTTTGAGGCGGAAGAGTTAGAAAATAATTCAATTGCTTCTAATGAAACTATTGGTTCTATTTCTGTTTCGGATAATTCGGAGAGTAATTCCATGATAGATAATAGTATTATTGAAATGGCGGAAGATGATCCTGAATTGATGATGAAGTTTTTGAAGAAAAAGAAAGGATACTGATTCATATGAATGGTAGTAAGTTGAATTATGGCTTTTATAAAGATGATAATATGACAGATGAGGAAATGTGGGATACGTTTAATTGGCTTTTTTCATCTTATTCGCGTAACACATCAAGTTATAAGTTTATTTTTCTTAAGTCTATAATTGATAATATTAATAATACTAGCTACAGTGGAAAACTTTCATTTGATAGTCTTTTTGATTCGTTCACAAGGATTTCTTGGAATCTTGTCTTAAAATATCATATATGTCAGAGTGGGAAAGTTGTAGACGGTAGGAGAACAAAACTTGAACAAATATTAAATGAATATAATAACGGAGAATATGTGGCTTTCGAGGAATTGGACGGACATGAAAAAAGAAGGATTGTTAATTTAATAAAGAAGAATTGTAAAACATATGTAGTCGGTGCGTTATATGGGGATATGGATGGAAGGATATATTCTTTTTCTAAAAAGGAAGAGTGGATTCAATTTAATCCTCAAATGCAAAAGTTTATCAAAAAAAATGCAAATATTATTGAGAATTTAAACTATTACAAATGGGCTTCATATTATGCCACTATAAACGAACCAGATATAGAAGATAATTTAAAGTCTATTATTGATAAATCATTTATACGGAAGGGTGAAGACATTTATAGAGCTATGTTGGCATATGAATTTGAACGTATGCCAGAAATAGATAATGAGAGAGTGAATACATTGGAGCTTTTGTTCGAAGCGGAACAAATTGCTGAAAAATGTTCTGATGGATACGATGAAGTTATGGTAGAAGAAGAGATGTATCGAGACATGGATCATTTAAAGGAGTATCTTAGTAATCCGATTCTATTATTGAAATATATTCAGAGAGAAAAAGTAAAATAAATCATAAGGTTTATTATGGGAATTATATATGTTAAGAAACAAAGCAGGAACAAAACTTGATATTTTCACTACCGATTATGTTGTTTTTGACTTAGAGACCACAGGTGTTTCTCCCTATACCGACAAGGTGGTGGAAATCTCTGCGGTAAAGGTCAGAAACCATAAGAGGGTAGATGAATTCAGTACACTTGTAAATCCTGAGTGCCATATACCAGAGGAAGCAAGTGCGGTAAATGGGATTTATGATGAGATGGTAGAGGAGTCGCCGATATTTGCGGATGTGCTTCCTGACTTCATAGAGTTCATAGAGGACTTACCTCTTGTAGGTCATAACATCCATTCCTTTGATATGGGGTTCATATATCGGGACTGCGAAGCATTTTTAAATGCATTTCCGGATAATGATTACATAGATACGCTTGTACTGGCTCGGAGATGTCTGCCAGAAATGGCTCATCATAGAATGACAGATTTAGCTGTGCATTACGGGATATCTACGGAAGGGGCGCATAGAGCATTAGCAGATTGCTATATGACACAGCAGGTGTATGAGTTTCTTAAGGATGAGATGGAACTGTTTGAGTCTGGAAAGAAACGAGTTCCGTTATGCAGACAATGTGGTAAGCAGATGAAGCTTCGTAACGGAAAGTATGGGGAGTTCTGGGGCTGTTCAGGATATCCGGATTGTAGCTTTACTATGGATAAGTAACTTTTGGACTTTTCGTCCAAAGGTTTGATATGGGGGTTATATGTCGAATAGGGTTCAGAGAATAGAAGTGTTTAATGATACACAGAACTGGATTAACACAGATCCGGTTTTATCTGCTTCTATTGTATTAGCGAAGAAGAATACGAAAGTATATTATGAGGATGATTATCCTCCGTTTGATGCAGGAAAAGTATATGACACTCAGGTTACTGTGACTGGCGACAGATCATTTCAGGCAGCAATGAGACTTGCTAAGGAAGTTGATGACTGTAAGATTGCGGTAATGAATTTTGCAAATGCATTTCATGCAGGTGGTGGAGTTACAAGTGGAGCAAGTGCGCAGGAAGAATGTCTGTGCCGTACATCTACATTATATCCTTTGATTTATAGAAGAAGCTTACGAGATTCTTATTATAAGCATCATCATGATCTTAATACGCCCAATGCGTCGGATTCTCTTATTTATACTGAAGGCGTTATTATCTGTAAGACTGATGAAGACCTTCCGAAGAGAATGCCGGAAGAGGACTGGGAGAGTGTTGATATTATAACAATAGCGGCTCCGGATTTAAGACAAAGTTCAAATGTATATTTTGACCTAATTAATGGCGGAAGTCAGATGAATGATGCGGAGCTGTTTGGTTATCATGTCAAAAGAGCGATTCATATGTTTACTGTTGCAGCACATAAGAAGGCAGATGTACTTGTTTTGGGCGCTTTTGGTTGTGGCGCATTTCAGAATAATCCTAAAGTAGTGGCAAGAGCTTATAAAATTGCCATCCAGGAGTTCCCGAAGGTGTTCAAGAAGATAGAATTTGCAGTGTACTGTCCACCGGGTGGCTCCAGAAATTACGATGTGTTTTATAAAGAGTTTATGTCTGATTAACTTTTGGACTTTTCGTCCAAAGGTTGAAGAACTAATAGCTGCTCTTATATATTGGGGGAATTGTATTATATGGGTGACAGGCTGATATTTCATGTAGATGTGAATAGTGCATTTCTTTCATGGGAGGCAGTTGACCGTCTTTCAAAAGGCGAGACTCTGGATCTCAGGACAGTTCCCTCATGTGTTGGTGGTGATCCGGATAGGCGTACCAGCATTGTATCTACCAAATCCATTCCTGCCAAGAAGTACGGTATTGTAACAGGTGAGCCGGTCGCAAATGCACTTCGCAAATGTCCTGATCTAATAGTTGTGAAACCGAATTTTCAGCTCTATCAGAAAATGTCCCATGCTTTCAAAAGTATTTTAAATGAATATACGCCGCTTATGCAGTCATTTTCCATAGACGAGGTTTTTATGGATATGAGCGGGATGGGGAAACTCCATCCGGATCCTATAAAGCTTGCACATGAGATGAAGGACAGAATCCGTGACGAGCTTGGCTTTACCGTAAATGTTGGCATCGCAAGGAACAAGCTGTGTGCCAAAATGGCTAGTGACTTTGAGAAGCCTGATAAGGTTCATACACTTTTTCCGGATGAGATAGCAGAAAAGATGTGGCCTCTTCCGGTAGGTGAACTTTTTGGCTGCGGTAAGTCTACAGCGAAGAAACTTATAGAAATGCGAATAAATACTATTGGAGATCTTGCCGGAACTGATGAACGTATATTACTCGGTGCATTTGGCGAGAAGACGGCACATTACCTGCATAATGCAGCAAATGGGATAGATGATTCTCCGGTGATAAATGAAATCCGGGAAGCGAAGAGTTATAGCGTTGAGAATACAACTGAGGATGATGTGACGGACTTTGAGACTGTGAACCGATTGCTTCTTGCAGAAGCGGATGTAGTAGCCGGAAGACTCAGAGCTGATGAAGTGAAGGCATTTACGATTACTGTCATATATCGTACCAGTGATATGAAGAGACATTCGCATGGAAGAAAGATGGAGAATTCTACTGATATTACCTCTGAAATATACGATATAGCAGTAAAACTTATGAGGGAAGCATGGAAGAGAGAACCGCTAAGATTGATTGGTCTATCTGCTTCAGATATTGACAAGGATGGTTTTCAACAGATGTCTCTATTCGGAGAAGAAGAGAAAGAAAAGCAGAAGAATCTTGATAAGGCATTGGATAAGATCCGAAGCAAATATGGTAATGATAGTGTAATGCGAGCCGGAATCGGAGTATTTCGGTCAGATCGAAGAAAAAACGATTGAATGAATAAACTTTTGGACTTTTCGTCCAAAGGTTGATGGCTATATATATTGAGGTTATATTGATATGAGTAAGCATAAGATGGTAAACGGTCAGCTGCTTCAGATGAATAAGACATATTCGCATCTTAAGCAGAAGCAGAAGACCAAGATAAATGAATGGATGTATGAGGCTTATAAGAAGCAGATAAATGAGAAGCTTTCTAATGAGCAGGCTCTTCAATATGTATATGGCAAAATAGATGAAGCTAAAATCTGGATACCGTGGCATGAGATAGAGAAGCATTATTATTCCAGGAAGAATCATTTTAAGAAGCGTCTGGCAACGGAGAATATACCGCAGCATATCCGTTCTATGGAACATATTCTGAACAGAGCTACGGCAAAGATTGATAGTCTTGAAAAGAAGATAGAGGAATTTGAAGCATATCAGTCTGAGATTCAGAAGCTTGAGGCATATTATGCGAGTCAGCAGTGGAAGGATGATTTTGAGCTTGAGGAGAAGGGGCAGTTTCCGAAGGATATCCGGAGAGGAGTTCTATCCGAGGATGGAATCTATAACCTGCTTGAACGAAACAAGGAGCTGTTGGATAGAATCCGTTTAGATGAGGAAAGAGATTAGTTGCTTATGATAAATACAGATTTAACAACAATAAATGTAACACAGTCAATGCCTATTCCTTATGAGTATCCTGACCATTCATACAGTTCTATAACTTATGAGGTTAAGGCTTCGTATGTGTTGAAGGAACAGAAATACATGTTTGAAACCGACGAGGAGATTGAGGATTATATACGCGGAACTGTTGAGAGTGCAGTGAGCATGGCGATTTTTAACAGGAGAGGGGCTCCGATTACGGAATTGCCAAAGGCACTTGATGGAATAGAGAAAAAAATCGGTGAGCAGACAAGGATTTTCTGTGATTTTAAAGAGGTAGAACTTGTCAGACTTATGAGTGTTAAGAATCCGGAATAGATAAACTTTTGGACTTTTCGTCCAAAGGTTAAGGTGTTGGATAAAATTGCTATTCTTCTGTTTTACAAATGTGATTATTAATTTATATATGAGCAGGATGGTGAATAAGTATTCTCTCAGGGAGGAAGTTTACTTATGAAAGATTATTACAAGATATTTGGCTCCGAAGTGTTATACCTTTTGGCATCTGTTATTGTTGCCGGACTTGCTACGCTTCTCCAGATAGCTTGCAGATCTTATGAGGGTAATTATTCGAGTTTTATCTGGAGTGGCAGCGAATACAGATATAATGACTTCTTTTATATTCTCGGAATGATATTATTTGTTGGTTTTATGATCACAGGCTACAAGTTCTTTCTTAAGGAGAGAATAAGCAATCTTAGTCAAGTGGGTATAGTTCCGAAGATAATCTTTTCCGTAATCGCTCTGGGTTTCTCAATCTTGATGCTTGCAGCGATTGTTTTCAGTCTATTCTTAATGACGGGACTGACCGATAATATGCGTCCTCTGTGGATGGTTTATGTTACAGGTTTTGGCTGGCCGATTTTCTGCTTGGTCTTTATGATTGTTGCAGAAGTGCGGGCTGCCCAAAACTGATTTGGATAACTATAGATTCCAGATTTAATAATATTAAAACACTTTGAAAAAATATGGTCATATGCCCAGAAATTTTCAATAAAAGGTTGAAATGCAGTTTTTATGATGATATACTTTGAAAAAAGATGGCCATATGACCATAAAAATTCAGAGGTGATTATTTATGGAAATAAGAAGAGATAAATATCTCGATGATTTAAAGAACAGAATGCATAATGGAATGATAAAGGTAATTACGGGAATAAGACGGTGTGGAAAGTCATATCTCGTTTTTAAGCTTTTTAAAAATTACCTTATTCAGAGTGGTATTCCTGAGAGCCATATTATAGAGATTGCCCTTGACGAAAGGAAGAATAAGGAATATAGAGATCCTGATGCGATACTTGAATATATCGAAGAACAGATGTCAGATAAGGGTGATTATTATCTGCTAATTGATGAGGTTCAATTATTAAATGATTTTGAGGAGGTTCTCAATTCTTTACTCCATAAGTCGAATCTGGATATTTATGTTACCGGAAGTAATTCAAAATTCCTTTCCAAGGATATAATTACTGAATTCAGGGGCAGGGGAGATGAGATACATATCTTCCCGCTTACCTTTAAAGAATTCATGCAGGTATATCCGGAAGATCGTTATCGTGGATTTGCCGATTATCTTATGTATGGTGGATTGCCGCTTACGATTACCATGAAAACGGAAGAGCAAAAGGTAAAATATCTTACTACGCTTTTTGAGGAAACATATATAAAGGATATACGCGATAGGAATCGGATTGATAAGATACAGGAACTGAATGATTTGATAAATGTTCTTGCTTCTGCTGTTGGATCGCTTACTAATCCGTCAAAGATTCAGGCAACATTTAAAAGTCAGATACATTCGGATATTTCGGTTAATACGGTAAGCCAGTATATAGAGTTTCTCGAAGATGCATTTTTGATAAATGCGGCTAACCGCTTTGATGTAAAAGGAAGAAAATATATCGGAACACCACTTAAATACTATTTTGAAGATATGGGGCTTAGAAATGCAAGGCTAGGTTTTAGACAGAATGAAGAAACACATCTCATGGAAAATATAATATATAATGAACTTAGAGCAAGAGGGTATCAGGTTGATGTTGGTGTTGTTCCTGTAAGAAAAACAGATGAAGATGGAAAGAGAGTCAGAACACAACTGGAGATTGATTTTATTGCTACTATGGGTAGTAAGAAATACTATCTGCAGTCTGCATTCAGTATGCCTGATGAGGCTAAAGTAATGCAGGAGAAGGCATCGCTGATTAATGTAAATGACTCATTTAAAAAACTGATAATAGTAAATGATTTGTTGAATATTCGCAGGGATGATGATGGAATAACAACGATGAATGTTTATGATTTCCT
>Ga0129307_1001554_pt1 | contig 23532 bp, 23 predicted proteins | sample P1105metagenome_FD_94437 | JGI IMG/M metagenome (GOLD analysis project Ga0129307, IMG submission 94437) | Capybara group fecal microbial communities from Wisconsin, USA - P1105 metagenome | ecosystem: Host-associated > Mammals > Digestive system > Large intestine > Fecal | place: USA: Wisconsin... | reverse complement strand
TTACTACATCAAAGGGAAAATGCCTAAGCAGAGCGATTTGCAGGCGAAGTCCACCAAGCTGAAAGAGAAATACAATGCTCTGTTGCCTGAGCATAATGCCTTTGTCACTAAGCGTGACACGGCTCACAAGTACACCCGACAGGTGCGCCAGTACATCAATGAACAGCAGATGAAGCGTGAGCGTGAGAAAAGCCGTCAGAGGACACAGGCTAAACATAGAAATAAAAATACACTTGAATAAAGAAAGGATACAATAACATGAGCAAAATAGGTTATATCCGTGTTTCTACCGAACATCAGGAGACAGCAAGACAACAGGAGATCATGTGCGACTATCAGGTTGACCGCATCTTCTCCGAGAAGCTGTCAGGGGCAAACACCGACCGCCCTCAGCTCAGGGCTATGCTTGACTATGTGCGTGAGGGCGATACCCTCTATATCGAGAGCATCAGCCGTCTGGGACGCTCCACAAAGGACTTGCTGAACATCATTGACACCCTCACCGACAAAGGTGTTACCCTTATCAGCCACAAGGAGAAAATCGACACCGACACGCCTGCGGGCAAATTCATGTTGACCGTGTTCGCTGCCCTCTCACAGTTGGAGCGTGAGCAGCTCAAACAGCGACAGCGTGAGGGCATCGAGATCGCTAAGGCTCAGGGCAAGTACACTGGGCGAAAGCCTATCCCCACCGACTGGACAAGGTTCGGGCAGCTCTATGGGGAATGGAAGTCGAAAAACATCACGGGCAGGGACTTTATGCGGAGAATGGATATGTCGGCTAATACGTTCTATCGCCGTGTGCGTGAGTATGAAATCCGCAACGGTATCAACGAGCAGACCTCAGCTTGACAATAGCCGTCAGCGGAACGTAGAAGCCACACAGCGCCGTCCGACCTTGCGGAGCGTAAAACTACCGCCTGAAAAAGAAAGCCCTCAGAAACGCTTGCAGGGCGTTTCCGAGAGCTTGCGGTTAGTATTCAGTTCCGTTTAGGTATGTGCCGATTGTGGTATGCTCCACAATTCCGATTATGACTTGTGTGAAACGGAAATCAGGTGCGCCAGTAGGTTATGGTGATACAACATACAAATTATAGTTACCTCGGATTTGCCAACGAATAATCACCCAGTTTGAATTCATTTCCGTCTTCGCTCTTAATTTGAATTTCAGATATACCAACGTATTCTGGATTGTCTGAGTTGACTATATAAGCATAATAGCTGATTTTATAACTTTTTCCTGTAGATGTTTCAATGTCCCAGATTTTTGGTGAAACATGAATGATTTCTGTATTGCCGTGATCCGTCTTCTGATCGCTTCCGATACTCTTAATATCATATGAAGTGACTGTACCATCGAAAAATTCAACGGCTTCAAGAAGATTGCTGTCAAAATTTTGGGAATCTGAAACAACGGAACAAAACAATTCTTTTAAACCGTTAGTATCATCTTTTCCGAGATAATCTATCAATTCCTCGCATTGTCTGTTCACTTCTTCTTTTACATTTGGTGAGTTTGTACCACAGCCAGATGTGATTAATGCTGATGAGATTAATAGCGTAAATAGTACTCTTGTTCTTCTCATATTATATCACCACACCAGCCAGATCAACTGATTTTTATTATCAAAAATAAGGTTATCATTGTATCTGACATCGTCTTCATACATATCCCTTAAATCTTCAAATACCTTGTTTTGATGACTGCTATAATCATAGAAACTCGATAAATCAACGCTTGCTATCTGAATAAGCTCGTTTTCTTTGACACCATAATCATAAATGTTCGGAACAAATCCTGTTATCCACCATTGATCTTCATCTGGCAACCAATGATAATAACTGTCAATAACTAAACCACTACTATTTACATTATACAGGCTTAAAGTCATTGGCAACTCGTTTTCTACCATCCACTGTTCAAGTCCTGTAAATTTCTCAACTGATTCAAGCGTACCATTCTGTGTATAGAATCCCACTTCTGAACCTGCACCGAGATTTAAATAGTTGCCTTTCCAAGCCCATATTACATAGTTTTTATTGTTTGCCTCAAAATCAAGTTTCATTCTGTTCATACTTGTTGCAACATCAAAAACCCAATCGTAAAAGTCATTATATCCACCTATTGCTTGCCATTGTGTAGTATCGGAGTGTAATGCTATATATTGGTCATCATATCTGAAATCAAGTGCAACAGATCCTAAAGTTGATACCGAGGAAAATAGAACTTCAATCAAATTATTATCAAAGTATGGAATAGGAATGAATGTGTCTGTAAATTCAAGAGAAAATTCTGGTTCAATAATTTCATAATAATCATTTGAATAACCCGTTGCTGTGTTGGAACCACTTATTATTTCTTCAATATGCATATTCCACAAATTCTTGTTACCTGTATAGGCAGATGGATTAGGATCAACAGGAGCAAGAGGTTTACCATCATAGAATCTCGGCTTGCCATCTAAAAGACCATCTCCGTCAGTATCCATATCTCGAGGATTTGATTTCATAAAGAAATAATATCCCTCATTAGGTGCTATTTCTGGAGCACACCAATATGTTTGCTTGCGACGAATGGTAGGATCTATTTCCTCACCATCCTTGAGTCCATCGTTATCAGTATCTGGTAAAGTAGGATTAGTGTATATTGTATCTGTATCAGGATTATTTTTAAGGATCATACCATTCTGAATTCTAATTCCAGCCGTTTCAACCGCATCATACAATCCATCACCGTCAGTATCAGTAGTATCAAAGTCTCCGCCTATTCCGATTTCGGTGTAAATATCCACAAGATCAGAAGCAGTATATGCCTTGAAAAATTCTCCGTGTGAAATAGTAGCGATTTCTTCGAGTCTGGAATCATACGATGATCCTAAACCTATTGTGTATATTTTAATTGACTTTCTATTATCATTGCTGTTTTCGCCATAAATAGAATTTAATAAACTAATAGTATTGGTATAATCACCATCTTCTCCATCCGAAAGAAGTATTATTCTATTATTAGTATAATTAGCACCGATTGTGTTTTCTTCAAAAGCGTTATAAGATTCGATTAATGCAGCATAAAAACTTGTTCCACCACTACTTGTGATGTTTTGTAAGGATAATTTTAAATCTTCTTTATTATCCGTCATCGACTGTGCCGTACATGCAGTACTTGTAAAAAGAACTACAGATGATTTATCAACGCTATTCATATTTTGAATAAACTGAGTAGCAGCTTCAATTCTTTGACAAGTATAACGATGTAACGCTTCATCTGGTGAATCAATTCCTGATCTGATACTTATTCTATCATAGCTATCCATACTACCTGAGCAATCGATTGCTAATACTGTATTGTGATATACATCAGGTTCTCCATGTGTTCCTTCTTTGCCTGGATTATAATCAAATGTTACAGCCCACGCTTCAAACCACTGATACTTATCAACGACCATATATCTGCTGAAATGTGTCGTCTGAACGCTCACTAAGCTATTCTCTTCATCATAGCTCGTTTCAAGTTCAACAAATTGGTAATTATCCTCATCATACCATAAGAACATGAGATCGTTAAAATTTGTATCGCCTAATTTTGATTGATCAATTTTGAACGATAATGTGGCCGTATCAAAGTAAGATGTAGTTTCAATAGAAAACGGAACTCCAACAAGACCAACTACTCCGCTACAGATAACATCTTTATCCATAATGTTATTCACGGACATGGTATTCTGAAGATTGCCGGTACCTTCCATAGAAACAATAACCTGTTCAATTGCACAATCTTCTGCTGAAGCATCATATACATAAGTTTGAGCAAACCTCTCTTGATTATCAGGCGTTCCATCGCCATCAGTATCAGGAAGATTAGGGTTTGTGCCAAGAGCTACTTCATCAGGATCGGACAAGCCATCAAAATCTGTATCAGGCTTTAAGGGATTAGTGAAATAGATAACGTATTCATTGTAGTCATTTAGTGTATCTCTATCTGTGTCCTTACACCTTGGGTCAGTGCCCGCCAAATATTCTTCTCCATTTGTTAGGTTATCTAAGTCAAAATCTTCATCGGAATCAGAAATTCCATTGTTATCAGAATCAACTTTTGTTGGAGAAGTAAGTGTAGCAAAAACCTCATAAAAATCACTTAATCCATCTTCATCGGTGTCGATTAAATTCTTATCAGTTGCGATATAATCTTCTATGCTATCTGGTAATCTATCGCCATCAGTATCAAGCATATTTTCCCAATTTCGATAGTCCTCAAATATATCAGGAAGTCCATTGGCATTATCATCATTTAGATATCCAAACTCGGAAACAGGGATATATAACTTATCAGATATAGTACCCACAAACGAACTTGCATTACTACTGTTGTTAGCATTTACATTAGGGCAGGTTAGAACAATGCTTTCAGCGATGATAACCACATTGTTGAGGTTAAGATTCTGAGCATTGATATTTACGCTGCCGAACGGAGCATAAACAAGTCCGTTTAAGTTGACGTTCTGGCTGTCAATAACAATATCTCCGTACTTAGAGAAGATAACCGAATCATTGGTATTTTTTACTTCTCCGTAGAGATTGACATCTTCCAAAGCTTTCAGAGCGTTGTTGATGTTAATGTTTCCTGTTAGAGTTGCTTCACCCTGAACCTCAGTCGGCACATTGATGTTGATATTCAGTTCATCAAGAGTATAGTCCTCGTCATGTTCATCAACATTAGAAGCCGAGAAATACTGATTCTCAATCTTGTCAAAGATGAAAATCATGGATTCATCAGCACTTTCTGTTCTTGTGCCGTTAATGTTCATATTACCGCTTGAAACGATAGTGCCATTGGTTGCAATATTACCATTCATACAGAAGTTTCCTGCGTTTACAGTAATCGCACCCTCGTCACTTGAAGCGGCAAACATCGTATAGGGATATGGTTCGATGCTTTCTTCAGCGTGAGCTGAAACGATAGGTATTGCGCTTACCGTCATTACCGCACTCAGCACACCTGAAAGCAAGCGCTTAAATTTGGTAATCTGTTTCATATTTTCCTCCATTCTTCATTACTTGTTGTTTACGAGGTCTCTCAGCTCCTTCGGCTCAACAGGCTGTGCGAACCAATGGAAGCAAGCACTCGGAACAGATGTAGTAGCTACCATCAGTGCGAGAGCCGCCAGTGCCGTGGAAGCCTTCTTTGCGATACTCATTAGCTTTTTCATTACAAATCCCTCCTTTCAAACAACTCAGATAAGTCAGGCTCTGGGGGCTGATAGAACGTAATACCGCAAGCACTGCCGTTTGCAAGATACAATGCCACCCTGACCAAAGCAAGAATTATAATCGCCCAAATACTTCGTTTTTCTCTTTCTTTGTCATCGTTTACTGTTATCACCCCGATTCAAAAAATGACCGAGCAGTGCCATGATTGCTGACAGCAGTATTCCGCTTGATACATAAAGGCTTATTTTTCGATATTGGAATAAAAGCAGTGCGATCACGATAGCGGAAAGGGCAACAGCAAGTATAATGCTTCGTTTTCTTAGCTTGACACCCTTTTCCTCTGACATCGGTTTATTCGGATGCGGAACGGGAGCAATACAGAAAATGACAGGCAAAGCTGTCACTATGAAGCTAATGCTGAATATCTGAGCAATCTGTACACTTACATTGCAGATACCGTAAGAGAAAGCCAGCATCACCATGACAAGCGTGAACATACAGCTCAGATGACTGTTAGCATGATACCCGCCCACAAACTGTCTCAACCCCATAAATACGGCTATGAATACAACGACCGCAGGCAGCGTATGGGAGATCAGAGCAATCAGCAGGACGATAATGGTATTCAGCACATCGGAGATCAGCAATTCCATTCCGTAGGCATAGATCACCTCTTTGGACTCTTCCGTTATGTTCTGAATCACAAAAAAATGTGCTATGTTCTTTGCAAGTTTTGAAATCATTTCTGAATCACTTCCCGCAAAAAATCATAGCACACACTGGAAATATTTTCAATAGTGTTTACGCAAAAATGCCGCAACGTGTACTGAAATGTCGCTTTCTTGTACCGAAAGTCAGATAATTATAGCAGCAAACAATTACGAACCATAATGTTCAACTTGAAAATTCCGTCATCAAAATCGAAACTTACCAACCCACCCAATCTATCAACGGAGGATTTGATGCTGTTTATCCCTATGCCGTGAAGCCCTTGTTCTTTCTTTGTTGATGTTAAAGCAGATGTATCCACCTCATCTGATGTATTTGTAATGACAATAAATAACTTCTCTCGTTCTTCCATTAGGCTTATCCAAATATGCTTATGTGATACACCAGCTCTCTGGCAACCTTCTATTGCATTGTCAAGAGCGTTTCCAATGATACGGCACAACTCCAATTCGTCTGCCTTGATATTTGTTATGATATTGACCTTGCAAATAAACTCTATACCGTATGTCTGAGCAAGAGAACCCTTGATGTTCACAATAGAATCGACGGCATTATTACCAGTATAGCAGAGTCTGTTAGCAAGCCTTACAAATGAGCTTAGCTTGACAAGATATTCCTTAGCAGAATCAGTATCATTGTTTTTCAGCATATCATTCAGAACTAAAAATTGATTTTCAATATCGTGTTTAAACTCTCGTACTTGCTTGTGTGACAGGGTAAGCAGCTTATAGTTTTCCTGTTCCTGTTGCTTTATTGTTTCAAGGTATTTTAACTTTATCTTATCTTCAAAACTTTCAAAGAAATTAAACATAGCAAGGTTTATAAAGATAATTCCTGCAAGAGAAACGCCCAAAGAAACATAACTATAAGTGTTGCTGCCAGCAAATCCATCAAGCATTGTTTGTAAAAGGAAAATACTTATGATTGGAATAACTATTATCAATATCCAATATTTTATCGGCAGTTCACGAATCCTTTTGTTTATGATGCGGTGCATCAGCCCTATAAGCCATAAATAAATTATATTCGTGCCTACCATTCCGAGATAACGTCCTAAACCAGACTCTAAAAATTCATCTGGTGTCCCCATATTAGCAATACAAAGTAATCCAATCACAATAGGTTCAGATATAGATATAATCAGTAAAAACAATATGTTCCAAAATATTTTATGACGGATTGAATCATCATAACACATAAAGAATATGGAGCTAACAAGGATAGTTGTTGTAATCAGATACACTAAAATATTATCTGTCAACAAAACTGTAGCTGAAAGTATTGACGTAGAAAGAAGGTACGACAGATAGAGGATAACTTTATTAACTTTTGCCTTGCTCAACAAAGAAAAGTATAAGAATACCAACATCATTTCAATTGCAACATTAACAATCTCAATGATATTTTCAATCAATACGGGCAACTCGATCATCTCCCTGTTGCATAGTTAAGATAGCGAGCAACTATCTCATCTTTATATGTTTTGCCTATGGGGATTTTTCTGCCGTTGCTTAGAATAATATCGTACTTGTTAATATTCTGTATGTGGTCAAGATTTACAAGTATTCCACGGTTTATAATAGCGAAATTGTACTTTAACAACTCGCCACACACAGTTGAAAAATCGCCGCCGTACTCCAATTCACCATTAACTGTGAATAGTAATACCTTTCTTCTATGTCCCTCAAAATAAAGAATATCTGTCAGCCTGAATTTAAATGACAGATTTTTATTGTTGAAAGTGAAAGTCCTAAATCGCTGCTGGCATTCAGCAATGATAGAATTTAGCTGTTTGGTATATACATAGTCTGGCTGATTTTTCAATATATAGCGAAACGCGCCTACATCGTAGCCCTGAACGGCAAATTCAGCATAATTCGTCAGAAAAGAAATAATAACAGAATCATCTATCTGTCTGATTCTTTCAGCGGTCTGCAATCCGGTCAGATCGGGCATTTCAACATCGAGTATGATGACTTCATACATTCCCTTGACATAGAAGCTCAATAAGTCTCTCCCACTTGTAAATTCGTGTATTTCACAGTCGGGGAGCTTCATTTCTCTTAATCTATTATGCAGTTGTTTCAAGAATACAGGTTCATCATCAACGATAGCAATATTCATAGCAATCACCTCACGATTGTTAAGCCTTATGTATCAGTTATCATTATACCACATCGGAGAGATTATTTCAAGAGTAAAATTGGCTATGCCTCCATCAATAGTTTCGGAGACATAGCCTTCTATTGCGCTATTTTATATTCATCGAACATGGTTTATTGCCTGATTTTACATTGGGTGTACTTATAAGTACTTCACGGACGAAAAGCACTTCACTACGAAAATACACGATTATTTCTTCATGGAGGCTATGGAAAAGCTGAAAAACGGCGGTATCATGGCTTTTGTGACTTCGGCAGGAACACTTGACAAACGTGATGAAAGTGTCCGTCAGATGTTAGCTGACAAGGCTGACTTCATCGGTGCAATCAGACTCCCAGGCGGTAAGAATGGTGCATTTCATGATAATGCAGGAACAGATGTTACAACGGATATTATCTTCCTGCAAAAACATGAGGGCAAGACTCTTGCAGAAATGTCCGATATTCCCGATTGGGTGCATATCGGTGAAACGGCTGACGGTCTGCCGATCAACAAGTATTTTGAACAGCACCCCGATATGGTGTTGGGTACGGTTGTTGAGGGTAACAAGCTCTACGGCAGCGGTACTATGGTTGTTGCCGAGGATGGCTTTGACCTGAAATCGGCACTCCATGAAGCAGTCGGCAAGCTCTCTGCGGAGATCAGTCACGAAAAGGGGCGTGATGTGTACGCTAAGACCGCAGACGGAGTTCAGGTGCAGATTCCGTCTAATCTGCGTAATTACAGCTTTTTTATGTCTGACAATCAGGTGTTCTTCAAGAAAAATAACGCTGCCTGCGAGTTCCGTTTCGACAAAGGAACAGCACAGCACAAGCGTTTCAAGGCTTTTATTGAGCTTCGTGACCTCACCCGTGAGCTGATCGAAGCGATGGAGCTTGACAAGCCGGACAGCGTTATCAAGGATTTGCAGGCAAAGCTGAATGTGGCTTATGACGATTTTTACAAGAAATTCGGGCTTATTCACTCTCAGACAAACAAGCGTTACTTTGCGGAAGATGTTTCGTATAACCTTGTGGCAGGTCTTGAAAAGGACTATGATAAGACTGAACTGAAAGCGAAGTCTGACATTTTCACAAAGCGAACTATCATGCCGCCGAGGGCTGTGGAACACGTTGATACGGCTCTTGAAGCTCTCACTTTGTCCGTAGCTGAAAAGGCTCATGTAGATTTTGAGTACATGAGCAGTCTGACGGGTATGACGGAGGACGAGCTGAAGCGTGACCTGACAGGGGCAATTTTCAAGATTCCCCATACGGAGAACGGCTATCAGACGGCTTCGGAGTATCTGTCGGGCGATATTCGCAAGAAGCTCCGTGAAGCGGAAGAAATTGCTGAATACGATCCCGATTTCAATATCAATGTTACGGCGCTGAAAAAGGCAATGCCCGAACCGCTGAAAGCAGGCGATATTGATGTAAAGATCGGTGCGACATGGCTTGATCCGAAGTATTATGAGCAGTTTATGTATGAGCTGTTGCAGACACCTGAGTATCAGCGCAGTACAAGCCCGTCCGCACGTTGGAACAAGAGTTCTATCATCGGTGTGGAATACTCCGAGATCGCTAATTCATTCCATGTTAGCAATAAAAGTGCTGACAGGTCGGTGCTGGTTACTCAGAAATACGGCTCTCACAAGATGAACGCATATGACATTTTTGAACATATCCTCAATCTGCAAGAGCCGAAGGTCTATAAGACTATTGAGGTGCCGGACGGATTCGGTGATACAAAGGAAAAGCGTGTAGTGGATATTGATGCTACCCGTGTCGTACAGCGCAAAGCCGATGATATTCGCAAGGCTTTCAAGGCGTGGATTTTCAAAGATCCGCAGCGCCGTGAAGCTATCGTGGAGAAGTACAACGAACTGTTCAACAGTATCCGTCCCCGTGAGTATGACGGCAGCGCTCTTTCTTTTCCGATGATGAACAGCGATATTCACTTGCACGATCACCAGAAGAATGCAATCGCACACGCTATGTTTGGCGGTAACACGCTTTTTGCTCACTGCGTTGGTGCGGGCAAAACCTTTGAAATGATCGCAACAGCTATGGAAAGCAAGCGATTGGGCTTGTGTACTAAGAGCCTGTTTGCTGTTCCGAATCATCTGACGGAGCAGATCGGTGACGATTTTCAGAAGTTATACCCAGGTGCAAACATTCTTGTTGCAACCAAAAAGGATTTCAAGAAAGAGAACCGACAGCAGCTATTTGCAAAAATTGCAACGGGCAATTATGATGCGGTTATTATCGGTCACTCTCAGCTCGGCAAAATCCCTGTTTCAAGGGAGCGTCAGGTAATGACGATTCAGAGCCAGATCGACGATATTCTCCGTGGTATCGAGGAACTGAAAAAGAGCGAAGGCTCAAAGTTTCAGATCAAGGCTATGGAGCGTACCCGTAAGAGCTTGCAGAAGCAGCTTGATAAGCTCGAAAAGGCTAATCAGGACGATACGCTGACATTTGAACAGCTCGGTATAGACAGGCTTTTCGTCGATGAGGCACATGAGTTCAAAAATTTGTTCGTGGCGACAAAATTGCAGAATGTAGCCGGAATTTCAAACTCTGCTTCGCAAAAGGCTCTTGATTTGTTTCTCAAATGCCGTTATCTCGATGAAAAGACTGGCGGAAAGGGCGTTATCTTTGCTACTGGCACACCTCTGAGTAACAGTATTACAGAGCTGCACACCATGATGCGTTACTTGGAGTATGACTTCCTGAACGATCACGGCTTACAGCACTTTGACAACTGGGTAGCAGTTTTTGGTGAGCAAAAGTCCGATTGGGAACTTAAACCAGCGGGCAACGGGATAACTGTGATTTATGGACTAACACTTGTTTCAAATAAACAGCCAACATCAAAATTGGCTGTATTTCGGTCTTTGCCCTCGCTTATGCAAGGGCATTATTCTTATCACGCAGGGGCTTGTCAATCAGCTTGTAGTAGATATGAATGTTTCTGGGCTTGCCCTCGCCCTCATACCTGTCCACAGTTACATATTCAAGCAAATCCATTGCCATCTGTCTTGTGAGCTTATCCGCACCTGCATAGGACTTCAAACGGCGGATATACTCGTCCACATCGGCTTCGTCCTGCTTCATCGTCTCCGAGCATTTCAGCAGCTCGTCAAGCTCCGCCTGCAAGGTTTCCTTTTCCTGCTGATAGTCTGTAAGAAGTTCAGCACAGGTCTTTTCGGGCATATTGCCAAGCACCCTATCTTCATAGAGCTTGCGGATCAGTTTGCCCAAATCATCAATACGCTTTTCAAGCTCATGCTTACGCTTGCTGTTCTCAGCGTTCTTGACGGCGATATTGCCCTGTTTTCTTGCAAGATATTTTGCTCTTGCTTCGCTGTCATTCATTACAAAATCAATCTGTCTCTGAATGTCCTGCAAAATCGCACCTTCAAGTACCATTCCCCTGATGTTGTGCGTAGAACAATAGCTCTTGCCATAACGGACGTGCATACCGCAGCAATAGGAGTACGGACTATTGCTTTGAGGTGTTTTCACCATTTTCATTTTAGCACCGCACTCATCGCAATAGCACAGCCCCGACAGCGGATTGACAAGTTTCTCCGCCGTGCATCTGCCACGGCTCACAGAAGCGTTGACTTCCTGCACCTTGTCCCACAGCTCACGGCTGATGATAGGCTCATGATTATGCTCGATGATAACCCATTCGGATTGATCCTTGCGGATAATCTTGTGGTTTTTGTAGCTCACCGTAGTTTCCTTCATCTGTGCAAGATTGCCGATATAGATTTGATTGACAAGCAATCTCTTTATCGTCTGCCCCTGCCACAAATGCCTTGAATATACAGGAACGGGCTTGCCGAGCTTTTCATAGCGGTAATCAAGCGGCGGAACAATATGCTCCTGATTAAGAACATTGGCAATCGACTTATGCCCCATTCCGCTTGCCCTCATTTCAAAGATACGGCGAACAACGGCTGCCGCTTCGGGATCGATCTGCGGAGTGTAATTCTCATCATCACCCTTGACATAGCCGTAGGAACTTGCAGTTGTCATATACTTGCCAGCCTTAGCGTTGCTGAGGAAAACGGTTCTCAACTTTTTGGAAGTGTTGGCGGCGTGCCACTCATTAAATACGTTCATTATCGGGAGCATATCCATAGACGCACTATCCGAGTTGAGCGTATCAATGTTGTCCGTCAGGGCAATAAAGCGGATATTATACATCGGAAAAATATAATCTACATATTGCCCCACCATGATGTAATTACGTCCGAAACGGCTCATATCTTTGCAAAGAATAAGATTGATATTGCCTGCCTTTGCATCGTCGAGCAATCTCTGTACGCCCGGGCGGTCAAACGTAGTTCCGCTAATGCCATCGTCGATATAAGTATCGTAAAGCGTCCAACCGTTCTCGTTGATATAATTCGTGAGTATTCTTCTTTGATTTTCGATTGAAAGGGACTCGCCCTGTCTCTCGTCATCACGGGAAAGTCTCAGGTACATTCCCACTTTGTAATCGGTCTGCTTTGGTAACATTAAAAACTCCTTTCTCCCAAAGCGACCTTACCGATATATTCATTGTAGCGCAATATATCGGCAAAGTCAATAGGTTTCAGAAAATTTTAATCAAGCTGTTACCGCAGACGGAACAAGACCGAGCATTTCATTCATAGCCCTGTCCTCGGCGTACTTCATGATAACATCGTTGATGTCCTTGTCACCAACGAAATGACTTGTGACGATACACGGAGTACCGTTCACATCATAGGTGTTGACCTGAACGGGACAGTCTTTGTACTGCTCGTTCATCTCCTGCATTGTTCTGTTTTTCATAGCGAATTAATCTCCTTAGCTTCTATCTCTCTATGCTTTTAGAGTTGAGGGCATCGCTTTATCTCTCTTACCCTCGTCAGGTTGATATTTTTCTTGTGTCATTTAGCTGTGCGGAACGGCAAGTGCCGCCCCACGCACAGCTATCGTTTTGTTGTCGGATATATTTTTAATCCGAGTAAGGATTTTTCTTCTCAAAGAAAGAAGTCCGTCCGAGCATTTCTTCCTCGTCAGCATCATCGGCATAGCAGTTATCCGACACGGATTTTTCATCAGCAACAGGCATAGCCGCCTGCTCGTGTTCTCTTGCAATCATATCCGCAAGAGCCTGACCCTCACAGCTATACTGCTTGCACAGCGACTGATAGATCAGCAGAGCCTTCTGCTCGCTCAGCTTTTCACACTCAGCTGTGTCGCTTTGGATACGCTCTTTCAGCTTGCCGATCTTCTCATCGAGCTTAGAGATCTTCTTTGCGATGTCAGCCATATCATCACCACCGTTCGTTTCGATTTCGGGATCATACCCGATGATAATATTATAGCGCGCAACGCTTCATTTTGTCTACTGGCAGTGCGCATGAACTTTGGTGTGTCAGATGAGTTTTGCGTTCGACAAATTGTTATGGGGAATTTGATTTTATCACGAAGTCGCACATCTCCAAACGCTCAGAGGAGCGCATGAGCGACTATGAGAGTTCGCTCAGAAATATTTTCACGAAAGCGATAAAAATAAACCAGTCCGACCTCAGCGGTCGGAAGAATATCAAAATCAAACCCAGCAAGCACGGTACTTCGGGGGTACATTTTGAAAAAATGACACCCCGAAGCACACAGACTTGTTAGAGGGTTTTGCACCCCTAATACCCCGCTTGATTTATGAAAGAAAAAGTGATATAATAGACAATGAAAATGGGCGAATACTAAAATTTTGGAGGTTTGTCTATGAATGTAAAGTCAGACGAGGAACGTAAAACCGTGCGAATGAAATTAAGGCTCAACAGCACGGAATATGAAAAGCTGAAACGCTACACGGAGGAAAGCGGACTGCGTTCTATGTCGCAGTATATGCTCAACTCCATTATCGCCACTCCCATAATCGAAATCACAGACGAGGAATTTGCACCAATCAAGGCAAGAGTGAATGATATTTCCGACAGCATAAACAGTATCGCTATTCGGGTTAATCAGACGGGCAAAATATATCACGAAGATATGGAAGAAATCCGTCAGGACATTGCCGAAATTTCAGCTATGCTTGCAGAATATCAGGCGAAGTTAGAGAGCTTTGCCGTGACACCGCAGACGTTCAGAGCGATAGTCGATAAGGCTCACGAGGATGTAAAGAAATAGGCGAAAAATGCACCGAGAAAAATGCTTTTATTGCTGCGCCCTGCACAAGAATTATTACAGATAATTCGCAGAGCTGGACTCCGAAAACGGAATAGGCTATAATAATCTTACAATACTTTTTGGAGGTGCAGAATATGTTAGCAATACCCGAACTGGCAATGCCGAGAACAAACAAGTTCACTACCATCTGCAACGGCAGGTGTGAGGTCTGGACAGACTACGAACAAGCAAAGGCTTATTTCCTTGAAATTATGATGACCGCAGAGGGCAAGGAGCGTGACCGAGCGGAGTGCATTTACATTCAGCTTTTACACGGACTGGACGAGTGTTCGGACGAGGACGAATAATCAAAAAGGCTTTGCAGAAATGCAGAGCCTTTTGCTTTGCCCTTAGACGAACGGAAACGCTCCTCAGAGCCGTCCGTAATGATTATGGGGAAACTTATCCGCTGAAAAGAAAAAGCCCTCAGAAACGCTTACAGAATTTCCGAGGGCTTGCAGTTATTCACATAATATGAGTTTGCTGATCGTACATCGCGTCACTTCTCATCTTTCCTGCGCTCTGTTCGTTTTGAGAAAGCTATTGCAAGCAATCCTGAACACATGACGAGTGTTACGATCCACAGCGGATTTTTTCCGTTTACTCCCGTATTTGGCAATTCACCGCTGTTTGTGGTCGATTCCTGATTCTCACTGTCTGTTACGGTAAAATCTGCGGACGCATCGCCGTTTGCCGTGACGATCTTTATCTTGTGTTCTCCTGCGGAGAGCGCATCAAGATAATCTGTATGCAGAGTGATAGCCAGCGGCTCGCCCGATACGGCATAGCTGTCCTGCGGTATCTCAGCTTCATCTATCAGAACACGCAAAAAGCTATTTGCTGTATCGTCTGTTGTGAATGTCAGACCTTCTGTGCTGTCCTTGCGGTATTCTGCACCACTGCCTGATTTGACAGCAGGAGGAACGAGTGTAGAAAGCGAGATACCTTTTCCGTAACCGTCAGAGGATTCCGATGATTCGGCATAGCCAATGACCGTAGGGCAAAACGAAAGCAGAATAAGTACTATTACAAACGGGATTAAAAATCCGCATATCTTATATTCTCTCATATCCTGCCCCCAACTGTTATTAGACTCCATACATAATTATTTGACTTCGACTTGATCCTTTTTTAACTTTGCGGCATCCAGTTCGCTCTGATAAACTTCTTTTGAAAGAACATAATAGATGATAGGAATAATCCTTCTCTCGAAATTTATCATATATCCATCATCATGTTTATTATGGCACATACATATTGGCAGGATACCAACAACTGGATTATTCAGCGTGCTGGGATAAGCAGCTTCGGGAATTTTTGGAGATACTATAACGTGTCCACCAATTAGATTCTTTCTGTTCCCACAGTATTTGCAGTAAGAATCATCGCATTTCTTTTGTTCTGTACCCTGTCCTTTATAGAAATAATGATCTGTAACGCAGCTATTTACTCTGTTCTCATATATTTGATTGGTGGCATAATCGTAAAATTCAAGCCATGATAATCCGGTGTATGGCATTTCTGGTTTGTCTTTGCTGCTACCAAGTACATTTACAAAAGTCTCTCCCCCAAAAATTTCTGCATTTCTTTCAAAACCTGAAGAAAAAGGAACAATCAGGTAATCTGCATCATCAGGAAGCGGATTCCCATCATACAGACCACACAATTCAGCGGACTCACCATCCACGGCTATTTTATAGATAAACTGAAACTTTTTTTCAAGTTCTTCTAAGTTTTCAAGACCTATTGCCGCTTCTGTTCGTGGCAGGCTAATGAAATATGTACTCATGATAGAACACCTCCATTTAATAGATCCACTTTACTTGAACTCTTAACGTAGCCGTATAGTTACCCGGCTTAGCTGCTGCCCAGTCCTCACTTGTGATATTGATATATCCCTGACAGCTAAACGGCAAGGGCGTTTCATGCATTATGGCAAAGTAACCTTTATTCCCATGATAACCATGGGGGACTCCCTCTGCATTTATGGTGACAGTAAACGGGATCGTTCCATCATGCGAAGCGCATTGGAAGGAAGAATACGGGAAAAGCACCTCAAAATTGCCCATATCATTGCGGAATACTGCTTCTTTTACCTGAATATCAAACGCAGTCTGCGTATCACCGTAATTGATGTCAAGGGTTGCAGGGATAGAAAGTGTTAAATAAGGATCTGGTTCCGGTACTATTTCTTTCCACAGAGCAGTGATCGTAAAGTTCCCTTTTTCTGCCATGTCAAATACTGTACCACCGTTAAATGTACCGCCGAAGCTGGCTTGCCAGCAGTCAAACTCTTTGCCTTCCGGTGCCGTAGCGGAACATCTCGAAGGGAGCTTATAATAGATTTTTCCGTCATCGTCCAGATAGAAACAACCTGTCGTTTGATTATAATTGCCCTCCAGCATATCCGCCTTGGAGATTATCGTTGTACTCTGCACAACCGCCGCTATAATGTCTGCTTCGCCCGGATCGACATATACTGTGTAGATGACTTCCTTAAACACAGCTACCAGTGTACGATCAGATGTTGCGGTAAAGGTATAGCTTGCATCTGTGCTGACCTGTTCGCCGTTTTCAGTCCACTTCTCAAAGGCATAACCGCTGTTTGCCGTAGCTGTTACGGTAACAGAAGTGTTTTCCTCAACCTCACCGCCGCCGCTGACTGTACCGCCCTCGGAAGGACTTGCAGAAACAGCGATGTTATATATATCCACAGACGTATCAACGATCGTTACATCAAATGTCCCTGTTTTTGTAATTTCCTTTTCGGTATATGAAACAGTCACGGTAACATCGCCCTCAGCAGAAGAATCAAAACCTGTTAAGGTCACTTCTGAGGTAACGTCCTTCGTCGAATCGTCGCTGAAATTGGCTGTAACGACCATTCCCGTCGTATCCAGTTCGTCACCGACATTATATGTTGTCTTTGTCGGGGGTGTAATTGTGAGCGAGGAAAGACCGGGCACTTCGGCAGTCAGCGAAATACTTGTTTCCTCGTCATCCCCAAGTGTCGTTTCAGCCATTGCCGTCATAGGGATACACGCCATGACGAGACTAAGGCTGAGTACAATAGACAATAACCTTTTACCTTTCATTTTCAAGACCTCCATTTGATAGATTTTTATTGAACTACAAGTTTGACCACAGTTTCCGCTCCGTTGAGCGGTTCTTTCTTGTCATCATACGTCCAGTGCTTGTAACTGAGGACGGCGTTTTCATATTCTCCTGCGGAAAGCGCCTTATTCAGCGTGATACTCCGCACGAGCTGTCCCGGCTGAAGCTCCTCCGATCTCCAAAGCTCCGTTCCGTCCTCAAGCGAAAGCGTGATGACCATCCAGCAGTTATTATCAAGTGGATTTTCCAGGCTGAGCGACTGCTCCAACGTGTCTGCTTTCAGTTTGATCGTCTCGTATGCGGTAATATCGATCATTTCGGGACGGTCTGGAACAACAAGTCCTCCGCCGTCTGATTGCGTGGTGGTCTGGACGCTCTCTGAGCTGTCCTGCTTACCGTTGGGCTTTGACTTATGCCACAGCAGCACTCCGATCACTACGATCAGCACAGCTACAAGGCACACAAGGGCGATGATGACCTTTTTATTATTGCTGTTTTCAGCACTATTCTTTGTCTCCATTGCCGTGTCCTCTTTTTCCTCCCTTCCGATGTTTTTGTGTTAATAACGTTGATAATACGCCGACTCCGAATGCGATAACTGCTATCAGCACATAACCGCCTGCTTGTGGGGAAAGTAAGAACGAACCATAAGCTGTCCATTCTGTTCCTGCTGCTTCTATACCGCCCAAGTCAACTATGAAAACAGCCAAAACAAGCAGAACCGCTGATGCCGAAGCAGTCAGTGCGTACAGCTTTTTATGCTCTTTTCTGTTCTTGATCATCTCGCTACGCCTCATTATTTCACGGAGTCTGGCTTCACGATCATATTTCAAGCATATCCCTCCTTTGCGTTCTTGATTACCCCCTTCACTTACTTAATTGCACCTTTTTCGATTTTTACTCACTTATTTTCAAAAAAATCTCAAAAAAAATTTCCGCTGACTGAGAGAGTCGGCGGAAATGCAGGATATAATGGTATTTTTAACTCTTATTCGGAAATTTGCGGTAAGGGATATACAGCAGTATTGCAGTCACTATCGGGAGAACATACCCGATATAGGAGGAAATACCTTGTTCTGAGACAAGCAGATTATAGAGCGCATGAAACATCATGGAAAGTGCCAAAGCTCCGATGATGCCCGAAACAGACACCGCTCGGATATGCCGTATCACCGCCATACCCATAGCAAGCATTATCATACTGACTATGTGCATAACACCAACGGCAAGACCTCTTATCAGAATATATGTCAGGCTCTCAGCTCCTGCGGCAAGAATATGACAGCAATTTTCAAAGGTAGCAAATCCTGCACCTATACCGAGTGAACAAAGGAGCAGTGTATCATTCTCAGGAGCAAAAATGGCTAAGATATACAGAAGCGGAAGAAATTTGAGTGTTTCCTCTATCACAGGGGAAATGAATATAGCCGTATTGTTTTCGTCCAAGCCGCTGACAAGTCCCGTAAATCCGCTGATGTATGCAGAGATCAGGCAGACACCCATTCCCACAAGAAAAGATGCGACAAACTGTCTGGCGTTTCCTTTTACGAATATCAGCGAGATAAACAGCGGAACGGCAATACATATCAGTATGTTTTCAGCGTAGATCATGATGCCATCACCTCTTTCCTGAGTGACAACAACAACAGTATCATCATCAGGGCATTGACCGATAGTGCTATCATATATAAAATACCTGAGTTCATATACATCGCTATAATCACCCATGAGAATCCGGCTACTGAAAGGCAGAATGGTTTTGCCGTATCTCCATTCTTTAGGGCTTTTATCACCCTAACTATAAAATACAGCATACCGACAGCCAACAGAGTAAAACAGGCAATATCTAAAGCTGTATGTGTTCTCTGTGATACGAAGAAACTGATCGTTTGCACGACCACCAATGAAATGCAAGCTCCTCCGCAGATGAACCATTCCTTGTTTGTCAGTATATTTCGTTGTTTCAGCGCTCGGACAGCAACACACAGCAAATATCCGAATGCTCCTCCTACAATAATATCCTCAAGCCATTCTCCCGACCAAGCTATCCAAAGTGCGACATTTGATATAGTAAACAGAACGGAGAATATGGTTTCTTTCATTGCCGACTGTGATTTTTGCGGTAATCCGCTGTTTTCATCGACACCCTTATTACAGTCATTCATTGCAGACACAACTGCCGCCAGTAGAAGAAAGCCTGCACACTCTCCGATCTCATTCGCCGCAAACGGCATTCGTGTTTCAGGGCGAAGCAGATCATAGGCTATCCAATACAAGCCGCTTAACAAAAAACTCACCATTGCAAAGGTGAAAAACACAGTAATAAGGACTTTTTTTCCTTTTCTTATCAATCGGGCTGAACCGAAAACAGTAATAATAAGTACAGCAGTATGTATCACCGAAATGATATTTGACCACCCCGAAGTCATTTTTTATCACGCTCCTTATGCTTCATCTTCCTCCAATGTAACGAGAGCAGCGTGACAAGCACACCGAGGATAAAAGCAAGCACCCCAACCACTACATAGCCCATGTAAGAGGTTTGAAGTATCAGACTGCCGTAGCGCACTTGTGAAGCATTGCTATCTCCATTAGTGATCTGAGGGAAGAAGGAGATCGAAACTATGATTAGTGCCAGACAAACACAGCCGGATATAACCTCCGTAATGACCATCTTTTTCAGGGACTTTTTTTCTTTTATGCTCTGTGAGCGTTTCATGATCTCTTGTAAATGTTCATCGGTACTGCGCATAGCTGTAACCCATCCTTTCCAATTCCTCACGTAGAGCTTTCTTTCCCCGTGACAAAAGGTTGTATACCTGTTTTATACTCTTTTTCATGACCTGAGCTACTTGTTCGGGCTTCATATCTTCAAAATATGTCAGGTGAAGCACAAGCCTGTAATCTTCCTTTATTTTCGACAAGCCCTCATACAATTGACGGCGGCTTTCTTCCGCAAGGAGTTCTGTTTCGGGAGAATCCGCCGTTATCTGTATACTCTCATCAAGCGATACAAAAGAAAATCTCTTTTTACGCAGGAACATTCTCGCTTGGTTGCGTCCGACCGCAAAAAGCCATGTCTTAAAGGAAGAATCCTCATGATACCTATATTTAGCCGTTCCCGATGCAACAGCGGCAAAGCTGTCCATCATCAGTTCCTCAGCATCTTCCATACTATTTACCAAGCCGAATATGAAGAATGTCAGGCTGTCCTCATATCTCTCCAAAAGCAAGCGGAATGCGTCCTCGTCACCGTCTGTAAAATAACGCAAGTATAGCTGTTCATCTGTTTCATGCATATAAGCCATCGCCTTCCGTTTATTATCCCGTTATTACTAACAAAAAACAGTCATTTTACTGTTTCACAATATATCAATGTATATTTATGACACACAAAATCAAAATGGGGATATACATATTATGATTATAGCACATAAAGCCCTATAAGTCAATCAACAGAAAAAGAGATATGTTCTCTATCACGAAGAACATATCTCTTGTTTTATGTGTTTATTCCTGAATCTCTCTCATCAGAGCCACACCGTCTTTGAAGCCGACCTTGTACGCAGCTCTCATCTCAGCGGCGGCAGTATCGCTCACACAGTCGAGTATCTTGTGGAACACATCAATCTGCTCCTCGTTCAGAGAATTTTCAAACGGTATGCAGAGCTTGTTAAACTCATCGGAGAACTCAGCAGCGTGAATATCGCCCTGTCTGTAATTGTACATCGCATCAATCATTGTGGTACGTCCTTTCCGTCTCTCCGTCACACAGAGAGTAGCCATATAACTGTTATTCATCGTATTATCGGTATAGGTCACTTTGAGTGTGTCCATAAATAACAGGTATAGGTTTCAAAGAGCGTGTACGCATTGCAAACTACACAGGCTTGCCGGAGCTTATGTCGATGTTCAAGCAGGTCGCTGACATTCGTACTGCGGATACGCTGAAACTTGATGTGCCTGACTGTGATTATCAGGTGGTTCAGGTTGAAGCTACTCCTTTTCAGCAGGAGCTTGTTCAGGAGCTTGCTGACAGAGCTGATGCTATCAACAGCGGAAATGTTGATCCCACGATTGACAATATGCTCAAGATTACCTCGGACGGAAGAAAGCTCGGACTTGATCCGAGATTGATTGATCCGTCATTTGAGGATAACCCCGATACAAAGCTCAATCGCTGTGTCGAAAATGTTGCCCGTATCCACGCTGAAACGGCTGAGGACAGGCTCACGCAGATCATCTTCTGTGATTTGGGTGTTCCTCACAAGGCAGCAGAAGCAGCGGTCGAGGGTGAAGATGCCGACGATGCTAAGGATAAGAAGTCTATCGCAGAAGTCGAATCTCTTGAAGAAGAATGCGATTTCTGCGTGTATGAGCAAACATTATCTAATGGATACACATTAACTCATACTTACTTAAATTCGGGCTTTTCGCCGTCGGCAAGCCCATTATCGAGTAATTTGTAATATATCTGAATACGGCGAGGTGTGCTTTTATCCTTCGGGCGGTCACCGATCACAACATACTCGATCAGGTCAACGCACATTTCCCTTGTCAGCTCAGGAGAATCTGCATACTGTTTCAGACGGCAGATAAATGCCTCAATATCGTCCCTTGCCTTGCTGTCCTGTTCTAAAGTGGCAGTAAGGCTTTTTACTTTCTCCGTCAGTTCTGCTTCTTCTGCACGGAACTGACCGAGCGTTTCAAGGCACAACTCCTCCGGCACCTTACCGAGCAGCTTGTCCTGATAGACCTTCTGTGTCATCATCTTCAACTCAGAGAGCCTTGACTGACACTTCACAAGCTGTTGACGAGCATCGTCAAGGAATTTTGTTCCGTCCGTTTCCTTGCGTTTGAGAAACTCCTGTCGGGCTTCATCTTCATTCTCGATCACATACTTTGCCTTTGCGTGAATATCCGCAAGCACTATCTTTTCGATCTGCTTTCTGCTGATATAGTGAGTGGTACAAGTGCTTGCACCGCAACGGCTATATGTACCGCAGGCATAGAAATAATTGACAGAGCCGTCTTTTTTCTTTGCGTGACCGTTCAGCTTCATCTTCGCACCGCAGTCAGGACAGAACATCAAACTATTCAGCGGAAGAACAATGCCCTTTTTCATAATTTTGCCGTGGCTTGCACAGCGGTCAACCTCTTGGCACTTATCCCAAAGCTCCTGAGAAATAATAGGCTCGTGAGTATGCTCCGCAATAACCCATTCGTCCTTACTCCTGCGGACGGACTTGTGATTTTTGAATGATACCGTAGTGTATCTCTGCTGTGCAAGGTTGCCGATGTAGATAGGATTGCTAAGGATATTTCTTACCGCAACATGACTCCAATAATGGAATGTGTTTTTATACATATTCGGCTTTCCCAACATCTGCGCCCGATAGTCGGACGGAATCGGAATACCCTCAGCGTTCAGCTTCTTTGCAATCTGTGTCGGCGTGATACCCGTTGCACGAAGCTCAAAGATACGGCGTACCACCTGTGCGGCAGGCTCGTCAATAATCGGTGTATGCTTTTCATCATCGCTTTTCAGATAGCCATAGGCAGCGTATGAAGCGATATACTTTCCCTCTTTGGCATTTTGGGCGAGGACACTGCGCACCTTCTTGGACGTGTTTGCGGCGTGCCATTCATTGAAAAGATTCATGATCGGCATTAAGTCCATCGCCGTGCTGTTGCGGTCAAGCGTATCCACATTGTCGCTCAGGGCGATGAATCGGATATTGAACGAAGGAAAAATGTAGTCGATATACTGACCGACCTCGATGTAATTACGACCGAAACGAGAAAGGTCTTTACAGAGGATAAGATTTATCTTCCCCGACTTAGCATCATCGAGAAGCTGTCTGACACCCGGTCTATCGAAATTTGTCCCCGAATAACCATCGTCCTCGTATATCCCCACCAAGTTCCAGCCTGCCTGCTGACTAACATAATCGGTCAGCATTTTCTTCTGATTTTCAATGGAGAGGGACTCGCCCTCTCGCATATCTTCCTGTGATAATCTCACATAAATACCTACATTGTAGGTTGACTGTCTTGTCATGACATACTCCTTTCCAATCAAGACAGCCATATTCGATATTCCTATTATAGCGCAGAAAAC
>Ga0129307_1001552_pt1 | contig 23542 bp, 24 predicted proteins | sample P1105metagenome_FD_94437 | JGI IMG/M metagenome (GOLD analysis project Ga0129307, IMG submission 94437) | Capybara group fecal microbial communities from Wisconsin, USA - P1105 metagenome | ecosystem: Host-associated > Mammals > Digestive system > Large intestine > Fecal | place: USA: Wisconsin... | reverse complement strand
GATTATTTATTAAATAAATAATGTTATTCGAATTGTTTTTCGATTTCTTCTGTTTTTATTAGTTTTTCACAATAATGGCACCTGACGACAGGAGGATATTCCTCAATAACATTAAACTTAGGGGTTATAGGTTCATTGGAATAGTTAGTGATGCATTTGGGGTTTGTACACTTTAAGATTGATGTGATTTTTTCAGGAAGCCCAATTTTATCTTTTTTAACAGGTTCAAAGTTTCTAATAATGTTAATTGTGGCCTTAGGAGCAACCAAAGCAATTTGATTTAGTTCATTATGATCCAATTCCCGGTTTTCAATTTTCAGGATATCCTTTCTTCCGATTTCAGATGATGACACGTTCATAGCTATTGTAACGTTTTTTGTTTCATTATCCGGAAGACCTAAAATCTTAAGAATATGCAGGGATTTATTCGCTGTGATGTGGTCTATCACTGTACCGTTTTCAATTGCTTTAATTTTCAATTCAGATTTATCTTTTTGAGCCATATTAACTACCTTTTATAGATTTTCAAATCTTTAATTTCGATTATTGCTTCAGTATCCTTAACTAACTGTTCGGGGGTTTTGTCTTTTGTTGCAAGTGTGAAGGTTTCAATAACTCTTCCGCCTCGCATTTTAATTTTTTCTTCAAGTCTTTTAATGTTCGAATCCGCATTGGTGCCGTCCATGGTGGCAAAGAGAATCACATCCTTCCCGGTTAGGTTGCATCTGTCAATTATTGTCAGGATTGCAGGTGTTGGATTTCCGGCCCAGGTCGGTGTTCCGAAATAGATTGTATCATAATTGCTTACATCGACTTTTTCTGGAGAGATATCTGTTTTTGTTTCCCTGAATGCGTTTATTGAAGATATTAATTTGTTTCCAAATCCTTTACGTTTTTTCAAATCTTTAATTCTCACTAAATCCCCATCTAAATGTTTGGCCAATATTCTAGCCACTAAATCTGTTCTTCCTCCTTGCGAGTAATATATGAATATTGTACTCATTTCAATCCCCTTTCTATTTAATTTTTATTAAGGATGAAGGCCGAAGTGTGTTAAACCTGCAGTTTCGTCTATGCCTAGAATGATGTTCATGTTCTGTATGGCTTGACCGGATGCGCCTTTGACAAGGTTGTCGATGGCTGAAAGCATGACAAGTCTTCCGGTCTCATCTATTTCAAAGCCTCCAACATGAACGAAATTGGATCCTCTCACGGCACTCAGGTGTGGAATTTCCCCTTCATCCATAAGTTTGATAAAGAATTCTCCTCCATATTCCTTTTGGTAAAGTTTTCTGATTTCATCTGGTGTGATATCCATATTCTCATCGTTTAAAAAGCTATGGCTTGTAGTTTGTATTCCCCTTATTACAGGCACCAAATGAGGAGTAAACGATACTTTAACGCCTTCAAAGCCTTTTAGTTCCTGTTGTATTTCAGACATGTGTCTGTGTGAAGATATCTTATATGGATTCACGTTATCTGCAATGTTTGGATAATGTGTAGTTGCTGACGGATTGATTCCAGCTCCGCTGACTCCAGTTTTTGAATCGATAATTATTCTATCGACGATATCGTTTTTGACTAGCGGATATGAAGATAAAATCGCGCCTGTTGGGAAACATCCAGGATTTGCAACAAGGTCTGCTTTTTTGATTTCATCCCTGTATAGTTCGGGAAGTCCGAATGCGCCCTTATTTTCACTGTCAGTGTGTTCCATTCCATACCATTTTTCATATACTGCTGTGTCCCTGTATCTGTAATCTCCGCTTAAGTCAACGACCTTTGCGCCGGTTTCCAGGATTTCCGGGACAATTTTCATGGATGCTCCATGAGGTGTTGCAGTGAATACGACATCGGCATCCAAATCTGCAGGGCTTTTGTTCTTAAACACTAGTCCTGAATCTCGTATGTGTGGGTGGATTTTATGTGCTGGAGTTCCATCGTATTGTCTTGAAGTGATGTCTGTTATCTCTACTTCAGGATGGTTCAAAAGCATTCTTAAAAGCTCTCCACCAGTATATCCGCTTGCTCCTATAATAGCTACTTTAAACATTTTAATAATCTCCTCTAATCTTCACAGTTATCCAATATTTTTCCTTCAAAGTCAGTGTTTTTAATCTTTTTAATAATTTTACAGCTACTGTCGAGTTCATCTTTGTGATAGACTTTGACACGTTGCACGCGTGCCTTCAGGCCTCTCTCATCAACCGCCTTTTGCAGTTTTTCAACATTGTGTGTCTGATCAGGTCCAATAGCTATAATGTCCGGGTCGATTTCTTTTACAATTTTAAATATGTCCCCTTCTTCGTTACCTAAATAAGCTTCATCCACAGGTTTCAACATTTTAATCAATTCCAAACGCTGATTCTCGCCAACAATCGGCACTCTTTTTCTTTTTTCAACTGTTGAATCTCTTGCCACAACAACGTAAAGTTTGGATTTGTATCCTCCAAGGTTCTTTGCTTCTTGAAGGTAAACGCCATGACCCGGATGCAATAAATCGAATGTTCCACTTGCCATTACTTTTTTCATCTGATTACCTCTTTTGGTATTTTAAAGCTTCAGTCAAATCAATTTTATCTGTGTAAAGTGCAGAGCCAATTACAACTCCCTCGACACCGCTTTCATTTAATTTCTTAATGTCATCTATTGTTGTGATTCCTCCGGAATAAACAATAGGCAAATCTACAGATTTTTTCAGCTCTTCTACAGGTTGTGTGTAAAAACCGCCTAAAAGGCCTTCAACGTCAACATTTGTAAACAGGATGCTGCCTGCCCCGTGGTCTTTGAACTCTTGTGAGATTTCACTTGGGGACTTGTCGATTTTTTCCTGCCATCCCTTAATCACGACTTTATTGTCCTTGCTGTCAAGGGAAATCATGATTCTATCAGAACCGTATTCGTCTGAAAGTTGAGTAATTGTTTCCGGCTGTTTGATTCCCATTGTTCCAATGATTATTCTTTCGATATCCAAATCCAAGAGTTGACGAGCATATTCAACGCTCCTTATCCCGCCGCCAAGTTGAATCGGAACGGACACTTCCTTTAGGATTTTTTTGATTACATCAAAGCTGGCAACCCCATTTATTGTTCCATCCAAATCGATGACATGGATGTTTTGAGCTCCTAAATCCTCCCAGTGTCTTGCAACTTTTTCAGGATTGTCTATTTCAACCATTTCACTGCCCGGTTCGCCTTGAACAAGTTGCACGCATTTCCCGTTTTTAATGTCGACAGCAGGCATTATCAACATTTCATCTTTTTTAAATGACATTTGCATTTTTCCTGTACTATTTTATTATAATATAATTTTTAGTTTTGAAATGTTTTATATGTTTCTTTAATGGGGGTGTTGATGAAAACTAAATTTGATTTTTTAAAAAAAATAAAAATATAAGTATAACTAATTCAAGAAAATAATATTAATGACTACAATTATTGAATTTAGAGATGTGGATAAGTTTTATAAATCTGGTGACCACACCTTAAAGGCCATGGATAAGGTAAATTTCACGATTGATGAAGGTGAATTCGTCGTGATTCTAGGGCCGTCTGGAGCGGGCAAATCGACACTCCTGAATCTTTTAGGAGGGCTTGATACAGTCACTTCTGGTGAGATTATTGTAAACGGCAATCATGTGGAGAAATTCGATGACAACCAGCTTACAAGTTACAGGGCCAAGAATGTAGGTTTCATTTTCCAGTTCTATAACCTGATTCCAAACCTGACAGCTCTTGAAAACGTTGAGCTAATGAAAGACATTGTTGATGTGGATATAGATGGATTGGAGGTTCTTGATTCTGTTGGACTTAAAAATCATGCAAATCAATTTCCAGCGCAATTGTCTGGTGGTGAACAGCAGAGGGTATCAATAGCCAGGGCTGTCGCTAAAAGGCCGACAATGCTTTTATGTGATGAGCCGACAGGAGCCCTTGACTCCAAGACAGGAGTTCTCATTTTGAATTTGCTTCAGGATATGAGCAATAATCAGGATACCACTGTCGTCATCGTGACCCACAATGCAATACTTGCTGAGGCGGCCGATAAGGTCATCCGAATCAAAAACGGCCAAATCGAAAGTGTTGTCATTAATGAAAGTCCGAAAAAGGTCACAGATTTGGAATGGTGACTTGATGCTGTTCGGTCACGTTTAGCTGTTTTTTCTAATTTTTATCATTTTTACTTTTTTGATATATATCTCAATTTTTAGTAATGGTGCTGTTGCATTGCACTTAATGTTAATGTATTGGTGCCATGATATTTTGCAATATTGATGTCAATTCGTGTTTTTTAATGGTTCATATATTCAATTAAAAAGAGGTTTTTTATATTCAGTTTTTCAAATAGTATATCATGTCACTATCCAAAAAAATGTTGAGAGATATTAAGATCAATAAAACGCAGTTTATTGCAATTTTTCTCATGGCATTTTTAGGCATTTTTGCTTACTGTGGAATATATGGGGAATACTATGGGCTTGTACAGACTTCCAATGATTATTATGCCCAGACAAACCTGGCTGATGGCTGGATTTACAACACTAACTTTGATGACTCTTCAATAGATGAAATAAATGATTTTTCAAATGAAACCGATAGGCAATTTGTCATTCAATCGCAGGCAGACATGGAAAACAATCCTGACATCACGCTGCACTTCACGGAAAACGGAACGATATCCAAGTTCTATTCGACTGAAGGTGAAGATTTCAATGCATCTGATGATTCTGGAGTCTGGCTGGATAAGCGTTTTGCCGATGAGAGGGACTTAAAAGTTGGAGACAACATCACCTTTGAAATTAATGGCCTTGAGATTACAAAGGAGATAAAAGGTTTGGGTTATTCTCCGGAATACATATATGAATCCTCCCCCTCATCATTTACTCCTGACTTTTCACAGATTGGATTTGCATATTTGTCTAGTGAGGCATTTCCTGGAGATATAGTTTATAATACTGCTCTTGTTAAGTATAATTGCTCGGATAGTGAGTTTAAAGACAAATTGGATGATTCAATAGATTACTTGTCATTCACCAAACAGGAAGACCAAATCAGCGTTTCCAAATTCGCCGATGAAATGGCACAGCATAAGATGATTGGGGATGTATTCCCTATTGTATTTATTTTAGTCACATTTCTAACTCTCTTGACGACAATGACTCGGATAGTCACACATCAGCGCACTCAAATTGGAATTCTAAAAGCTGTTGGGTATAAAGATAAAACAATAATTCTGCATTACATTTCTTATGGATTTTGGCCCGTTTTGGCAGGGGCCATTTTAGGTTTAATGATAGGGCCTGCGGTAATTCCTAGAATGTTTTATCCAACAATGACATCAAGTTACAGCATGCCAATTTGGAATCCTGGTTTTGATATGAGCTTTATCTACATTTCAGTATTGATGGTGTTATTATCTATTTTTGTTACATATCTGTCATGCAGGAGAATCTCAAATGAGAATCCTGCAAATACATTAAGGTCAAAAGCCCCGAATATTTCTTCAAAAAGCCGGGTTGAAAAATCAGGAATCTGGAATCATTTGAATTTCAATCTTCGTTGGAATTGGCGTGATGCCCGAAGAAATAATTTTAGAGCATTAATGACAATAGTGGGAGTAATGGGATGTGTTGCATTATTGATTGCGGCATTCGGTATGAATGACAGCATGAAGGAACTGAAGGAATGGGAATATGATGACATCAGTCATTTTGAGTCAAAGCTGTTGATTTCCAATAATGCCAATCCTGTTGAATTAAATGATATCTTAAATGAGACCGACGGCAGTTTCATAATGCAGCAGTCGATTGAAATAAAAGCCAACGATATGGAAGACACGGTAATGCTGCTGGTTTCAAACAACACGGATTTGATATCCTACACGGACAGTGCCCGAAACCCGATTGAAATTGATGAGGGTGATGTTTCAATTTCAGTCAAGCTCGCTGAAAGGTTTAATTTAACCGTTGGGGATACTATTAAATGGCATATTGTCGGTAGTGATGAGTGGGTCAGCTCTGAAATAGGGCAAATTCATGCAGAACCTATTTCACAGGGTTTAATAATGTCTCCTGACACGTTAGAAGATCAAGGTTTGAATTTCACACCGACAAACATCTTAACTCAAGAGGAATTCGATAATGATTATGACTCAATCAAATCGGTTTCAACTATTGGGGAGATGAAGGAAAGCTGGGATCAAATGACCACTGCAGTAATGATGATGGTTTATGTAGTTACATTTGTAGCGGTCGCATTGGCTATTTTGGTATTGTATAATCTGGGCATTTTATCATTCACAGAAATGGAAAGGGAAATAGCAACCTTAAAGGTGTTGGGTTTTAAAACAAACATCTTAAGGAAATTATTGTTGACTCAGAACATCATATTTACAGCTATCGGATTCGTTTTGGGAATTCCGTTGGGTTTCTACTTCATGACATTGATGATGAATGCCGCTGGGGATTCCCTTTATTATGTGCCGTCCCTAACTTGGGGAAATATGCTGCTGTCTGCAGCAATAACATTTACCATATCTATTGTTGTTAATTTAATGTTTTCAGGTAAAATCAATGATTTGAATATGGTTGAAGCCCTTAAGGATGTTGATTGAACAATTTCGCTCTGTAAAATGAGATATGATTCACTTTTCTATAAACAGTTTTCGTATTAAATTTTAAATAATCTTTCCTTGAAATATATATTAACAAGAATTGTTCTTGAGGATTTAAAATGAAAAAAATATTACTGATTATTCTAATAGCTTTTATGACAATTGGGGCAGTCAGTGCTGCTGATGATAATGCCACAAGCCCTATTGATGATGTTGTCGTTTCATATGGTGAAATTGACAATCAGGTGCTTACAAACGAAAGGCATGATGTTTACATCTACCATGTGCCTGAAGAATGCGAAGCAAATGAATTCAACTTGTACATTGACAATAAATCAATAGATTACCATGGTGAGGATTTTGAAAGAGGCACACAATTTAGATACATTGGAGGGTATTACGATTATAACTTTACAGAGGGAAACCACACTCTGAAATTCGAGTTTGTCGGAAATAAATACTATCAACCCTATTCCAGATTGATAAGCTTCACGGCAACTCCAGTAATAATTGATATCCCTAACCCTGTTGTGCAGGGAATCTATGCCTCAAGAAACGTTGTGGTCCGCGTAGCGGATAATGTCAAGGGAAACTTTGAGATATATGCCGACGGCTCTAAATTTTATTCAATAGAACTTAATGACAATAGAAGGTATTACAATTACCCAATAGATTCGCTTCCATTTGGCGAGCATGACATTGAAGTAACCGTTGGTTCAATCAAGCAAAAGAAAACAGTTAACGTTACATATATCCTTGAGGTTATGGTAGTGGGCAATGCAGTTGTAGTGGTTACAGTACCATATGATGTAGAAAAAGAGATAGATTTTTACATTGACGGCAAAAAATCCACCTACAAGGTTGGCGGGGTTGAAATTGTAGGCATTGGAAAGCACGATGTTGAAGTAACTTATCCTGGAGATTCCAAATACCCTAAAAAGACAGTTAATCTTGTCGTTGAGGTCAGAAGCGAGCCTAAAATTATCGTCCAAAATGCCGTTTATACGTTCTATAAGGATTCTAGAAGCATCACATTAACAGTTTATGAGCTTTCAAGTGTAGCCATTACATTCAACTCAGTCACAACTACCTACAAGCCAGTCAATGGCAAAATCACTTTTAAAATTCCAACCAACATCAAGCCAGGAAAGTATACTCTGGAGGCAAGTGGAAATCAGGCTTATGCTCAAAGCACAATAACCATCAAGCATTTAGTAACACTCAATGCGGCCACAGTTAAGAAATCGGCTAAAAGTCTGACTCTACAGGCAACGCTAAAAAACAAGAATCCTATAAAATACAAGCAGGTAACATTCACGTTCAATGGCAAAACTTATAAAGCAAAAACCAATTCAAAAGGAATAGTAAAAGTCACAATTCCAAAGTCTGTGCTTAAGAAACTTAAAGTTGGCAAAAAGATAACATATACTGCAACTTATGGTAAAGACACTGTTAAGAGAACTGCAATCGTTAAAAAATAAGGTTTTCATCATGTTTGTAGTGATATTATGAATCGTGACTTCATAGGGTATCTGTTAGGCTTAATCATTTTCATAATCGCAATACCCTATGTAATGTTTTTAGCATCTGGAAGCCCCAATCCTGCAGTATTGAGTTTAATCCAGATGTCCATATTGATTATAATGGCCATAATTGGTATTGGATTGAGCATTTGGTCAATAGTCTACATGAAAAATGTCGGTGGAGGAAACCCGTTCGACGCATTCAACCATGAAGTTGCGCCCAGAACCAATTCATTGATGACGGATGGGCCTTATGGGATTTGCAGAAATCCGATGCTGCTTGGCGTTTTCTATCATGTTGGAGTCTTAATAGCTCTCATGTCCATAGGGGCTGTAATTGTTTTCATAATAGAAGTTTTGATAATGAATGTTCAAGTTAGAAAAGAGGAGCAGCGCCTTAAAAAAGATTTTGGAAAGGATTATGAGGATTATGTTAAAAAATCAAATAGGTTTCTGCCGAAAATCAATTGAGGTTATTTGCAAGAGAGGCAGTTAAGAATTTAATCAAAAATTATAAAGTTAATAGGATATAAACATTCAATTAAGGTGATTTCCATGGAAGATGTTTATGAATGGAAAGGATTGAATGGGCAACTTGTAACATTCAAAAAGGAAGTGGGGGATGCAGAAAAGATTACTTTTGTTGGGTCTCCTAGCGTGTGCACACCATTTGCAGAGTTTTTGTCCTATGTTGTTAGGGACAAAGAGACTCATTTCATTCCGTTATTGGATATTGGCGATTGCCATGAATTTGAGTCAAAATCATATGCTATGGTGCTTAAGGATGAAGTCTCAGATCCTCATGGCTCTGATGTAGTTGTATTGTTGGGCGGTCTATCGATGCCAAAATATGATGTTGATACGGATGAGCTAAATGATTTAGTTGATGAAATTCTAAAAGAGGATGGCAGAATCATCGGCGTTTGCTTCATGGACATGTTCACAAAAGCCGATTGGTTAGGCAAGTTTGATTTTGATTGCATCATTGATGGAACATTAACGGGTGTTGTTAAAAAATAATATCCGGAGGTTCTTAAATGAACAAAAGCGTTACATTTATTGTAATCATACTTTTAGCCATTTTGTCAGTGACTGTTGTTTTTTCTACAGTGAATACTAATGAGTCTGTAATTAAAGCAAACTTAACCGTGTCTTCAGAAGGTCCTGTGGAGTTATCTAAAGTTATTGAAGAGATTAAAACAAGTGATTCGTATGAAGGCTATGACAATGAAACGATTGAATGGATGGAATCTTTAGGAAGCAAACAAGTCTTTTTTGGCAATGGAACCATTGTAATAATGAGCTATTGGGATGCAAGTAAGCTTCACTCAGAATTTGTCTGTGATGCTTATATTGAGCAGTATATGGGATGCAACATCCTGGAAAATCGTTCTTTAGGGGATATTAAGTTTCCTAAAGAGGTTTTGTTGGTTGATAATGTTAATTATCTAGGCGAAAATGTTAGCTATTATGATGTTTAACCATTTTTTTATTTTTTTTCATTAACATATCACAATATCATGATATGACAACATTTAAATACATAAACATATCATAATATGTAAATATATAATATATGTGATGACAATGAAAAATGATAATCTTGAAAATAAAAATGATGATGTGTGTGAGGTATTCAACTCTCACGAAGATGCTGTTGCACGTGTAAAAGAGCGCATGCCTTCAGAAGATGAATACTCAGATTTATCAGAATTTTTTAAAATATTTGGAAATCCAACAAGATTAAAAATTATTTCACTGCTTTGTGTTGAAGATTTATGCGTATGTGATATTTGCGAAGCACTTGATTTAAACCAGACAACCGTTTCAAATCAGTTGAGGATATTGCGTGCAAACAATATTGTCAAATACCAAAAAGAGGGAAAAATGGCAAGATATTCCCTTACAGATCTTCACATTGAAATGATTTACAAAGTAGGTCTAGAGCATATATTAGAATAATTTTTAATTGGTGATACGATGGTAGTAAATAGATGTTATGATTCTGATTGCAGTGATGAGATTTGCTTCAATCCTAAACATTATAATTACATCTGTTTTGACCCAAAATGTGATGATATTCATTGTGAAAATTCTAATCATTATAATAAACAGTTACTTGAAGATTTCCAAAAAAATACTGATTTAAGTGTATACGACCATAGGCAAGAGATAGATTATGATGAAGATGTTGATATAAGTCTTTGTGGTTGCTCTGATTGTGCAGATGATGACCATCATGACCATAGTCATGGCCATGGGGATGATGATTGTTGTTCTGATGAGCATGAGCACCATCATGATCATAGTCATGGTCATGGGGATGATGATTGTTGTTCTGATGAGCATGAGCACCATCATCACGATGATGATGTTGAAATTAGTCTTTGTGGCTGTCCAGATTGTGACGATGACGATGACCATGGACATGAACATGGCCATGGGGATGAAGAATTGCTGGCTGAAGGAAAGCCTTTAATATATAACAGGCCAATCCAGATTATTGTTGCAAGCGGTCTTCTGTTCATATTGGGGCATGTTCTTGAATTCTTGTCTGTTTCACCAACAGCTATCACTGTCGTTTACATGGCAGGAGCTGTAATTGCAGGTTATGAAATAGCTGTCATGGCTTATAATTCATTAGTTAAAAAACATACTGTCGGCCCTGCAATGTTGATGTGTATTGCTTGTGTTGCCTCCTTTATCATAGGTCATCCTGAAGAGGGTGCTGCTGTAACATTCCTGTATTATATTGCAGAATTCCTGGAGGACTATGCAGAGCTAAGGGCAAAAAGGTCCATTAAATCATTAGTGGAAATCGCTCCTGAAACCGCAAAGGTAAAGGTGGATGGTGGCCATGAAATTAGGAATGTCGATGATGTAAATATTGGAGACATTGTTATTGTAAAGCCTGGAGATAAGATTCCGCTTGACGGTAATGTTGTTTCAGGTTCTTCATCTGTTAATCAGGCTTCAATTACTGGAGAGAGCGTTCCTGTACTTAAACAGGTCTGTGATGAGGTATTTTCAGGAACCGTCAGTGAAGATGGATATCTGGAAATCATTGTAACCAAAAAGTCAAAAGATTCAGTAATATCCAAGATAGTGACATTGGTAAAAAGGTCACAGTTGAACAGGTCAGAAACAGAATCCCTGGTCGAGAAAGTAGCTAAATACTACACTCCAATAATGATGGTTGGTGCAGCTATTGTAGCTTTCGTTCCGCCATTGTTGTTCGGTCAAAATCTAACTGATTGGGTTTATAAGGCCCTTTCACTTTTAGTGATTTCATGCCCATGTGCATTTTTAATTTCAACACCGGTTGGAATGGTATCTGCCATTACTTCAGCTACCAGAAATGGGGTTATAATTAAAGGAAGTACCTATGTTGAGGAAATGAGGGATATTAGAGCTGTAATCTTTGATAAAACAGGTACATTAACTGAAGGAAAACTCAAATTAAGCGAAGTTGTTGTATTGGATGACTCATATTCTAAAGAGGATATTGTAGAAATTGCTGCATCTCTAGAAAACCAGTCTTCCCACCCGATTGCACAGGCTGTTGTAAACTATGCATCCAAAAACGGCATAAGTTTTGATGAAATCAGTGACTTCAAGAATGTTCCTGGAAAGGGTATTCTAGGAGACATTAATGGAGAGAAATATTATGCAGCAAATGAACCGTTGATTGAAGAATCCAGCTTTGACATGTCTAAAGAGGACATTGACAGGTATTCCAACGGTAAAACCTTGATATTTGTCGGCAATGCCGAAAAGGTCTTGGCCATCATTACTGTGTCTGATGTGATTAGGCCTAAGGCAGTGGAAGTTATCAGGGACTTGAAAGATCAGGGTGTAGAGACAGTAATGCTTACTGGTGACAATAAACTTGCCGCTAAAAGCGTTGCGGATGAAATTGGAATTGACTATGTTTATTCTAATCTGATGCCTGAAGATAAGCTCAACCTCCTGGATACAATAAGAAACAAATTCGGTGATGTGGCCATGGTTGGGGACGGCATCAACGATGCGCCGGCCCTTGCACGTGCAAACATTGGTATTGCAATGGGTGCGGCAGGTTCTGATGTGGCTATTGAAACTGCAGATGTTGCCCTGATGCAGGATGATATTTCAAAACTGCCTTATCTGTTCTCATTAAGCCGCAAAACAATGAGAATCATTAAAGAGAATATCACTGTTGCGATTGCAGTAAAATTGCTATGTGTAGTTCTTGCTATTTTGAGCATTATTACTTTAATGATGTCTGTTGGTTTTGGAGATTTGGGATTGACCCTTTTGGTAATCTTGAACTCATTTAGAATCGGAATGGTGAAAGATCCACTATTCTAATTTTATTTTTTTTAAATTTGTTTTCTTGAAAGATTTATATTTGTATAAGTTTTAATATTTACTTATGAAAAGCAGTGAAAATTCGAAGAGTGTAGATGTAATGCTTGGAAATCCTAAAAAAGCATTAGTAAGCATGTCTATACCGTTGATTATTTCATTGCTTATTTCTAGTTTTTATAGTCTTATTGATGCTGCTTGGGTGTCCGGTTTGGGAGCTGATGCTCTTGCAGGAGTTGGATTTTTCACGCCAATATTCATGATTTTGGTTGGCTTTGGAAATGGGCTTGGAGCGGGTTCAGCTTTTGCCATTTCAAAATACATCGGTGAAGAAAATAAATCCAAAGCGGATAATGCTTCAGTTCACTCAATTCTAATAGATATGTTGGTGTCAATCATAATAACGGTTATCCTTTTTGTTTTGCTTGTTCCAATTTTAAATGCGATGGGTGTCGGCCAGACAATTGGTTATGCAACCGATTATGGAAATGTCATTGTTTTGGGTTCCGTTTTCATAATACTTTCAAATGCATTATATGGAATTTACAGGGGCGAAGGGGACTCGACCAGGCCGATGTATGCCATGATTGCATCAGCTATCCTAAACATGATTCTGGATCCAATCTTTATCTATTCTTTAAATTTAGGCGTTAGGGGTGCGGCAATTGCAACATTGATATCCGCCGTTTTCGTTATCTTAATTTTAATCTATTGGTTTTATATTAAAAAGGATACTTATCTGGCTCCTATTTTGTCTAATTTTGAATTTAAGGCTTCCATTGGATGGGATATTATAAAAGTCGGAATCCCTGCAAGCATTCAACTTTTAAACAATGCTTTTTTTGCAGCTGTCTTTTCGGCTCTTCTTGCATTTTTAAGCTCAACGGATTCGGTTGCTGTCTATTCTACAGGTTGGAGAATAGTGACCATCGGAACAACTCCGATTTTGGCCATTGGAACAGCTTTGATAAGTGTTGTTGCGGCCAATTATGGGGCCCGAAATTATGAGAACATTAAGATAGCCCACAGGTATGCAATGAAAATATCCATTGTGTTCGCATTTGCCGTTGCAATATTGACAAACGTATTTGCTGGTGATATTGCATATGTATTTGCTTCTAGCGGAAGCAGCGTTAGGATTGCGAGTGAGTTGACAAGCTTTTTGCAGTGGATTGTAATCTATTATCCTACAATGGCAGTTGGTGTCGCTTCGACTTATGTCTTTCAGGGAATAGGCAAAGGTATTACTGCAATGTTTCAGACAATCTTGAGGGAAACTGGATTTACACTATTTTTCGCAGTTTTAATGGGTGTTGTACTTAGTTGGGGTGTTTGGGGAGCTTGGATGGGAATCGTTTTAGGTGAAATTGTATCAAATAACATAACAATGATTTGGGCAGACTTACAAATTAGGAGATTAATTAATACTTTTAATTAATTAATATTGCCTTTAGACATTCGAATAAAAAATTTTATATACTTTGCACAACTACATCAATATTGAAGTTATTCAGAATATTTAAAAAAGTATTACTAATTGAATAATTTCAAGGCCAAAAGTAATAACCTCTTAGATGTGTTGGTATGGATGTCATTATAAAAGAGTTGAGAAACGATTCTGGAGAAATTTCACGAATTCAGGAATTCATATTTTCAATGATTAAGGATGAATTCGGGCACGGTTATGTTCCTGAATGGCATCAGGACATCATGAAAATGGATGAGTATTATATCAAACCTGAAAGAAATAATTTCTTTGTTGCTTATTCTGAAACTGGCGAAATCATAGCGACTATTGGAATAAGAGCTTATGATAAGGATTTTCCAGAATTCGAACATTCCTACTCAAGGGAAACTACTTCAAGTATCTGGAGACTTTTCGTTGATAGAAGGTATAGGCGTTGCGGCCTGGCATCTAAAATGTTCTGCATAGCTGAAAATTTTGCAAATAATGCGGGATATGCGAATATCTATTTACATACTCATAAAACATTGGATGGAGCAATGGAATTCTGGTTAAAGATGGGATTTATTGTGGTATTGGACACCAATAACGAACTACAGACTATCCATATGGATAAACAGATTCAAAAATTGGACATTAATTCCAACTCTAACGATTTCAAGTATGCTGTGAAATTATAATCTTTTTTTTTTAAAATCGGGTCTTTTCCTAAAAGCTTATTTTATATCGTGTTTAATATTATAGTGATGAAGAGAACGGCACTAAAGATTGGATACATCGGAACCAACTTTCACGGTTTTCAAAGGCAGCCTGATTTAAGAACCGTGGAAGAGGAATTGATTTATCACCTTCGTAAATTAGACTATATCGATGATTTAAAAAAGTCAAGATTCAGGATTGCGGGAAGAACCGATGCGGGGGTTCATAGTTTAGGCAATGTAATCAGTTTCCAGTCAGAAAAGGAAGTGCGAGTGAATGAAATAAACAATTCTCTTCCTGATGATATTCAGATATTGGCATCCGCACCTGTCCGTTATGCGTTCAAACCTCGCTATGCTCAAATGAGGCATTACAGGTATCTGTTATTCCAAGATTTGGATATTGATAGAATGAATGAATGCGCTGAGCTGTTTAAGGGCACTCATAACTTCACCAATTTTACAAAGCGCTTTCAGAAAACAACCACAAGAACTATTGATGATATTAAAATCACGAAAGTTAATCTGGATGACTATCACAAAAGGGAGTTTCCAAACTTGCATGAGACATTATCTCCAATATTTGTAGACATCTATGGCGAGTCATTTTTATGGAATATGGTAAGGAAGATGATGAGGGTTTTTGTGGATGTCTCTACTGGAGAAATGGATTTGGATGATGCAGAAAGGCTATTGAATCCGAAGGAAGGCGAACCAAGGGCATATATCAGGGTAATGGAAGCGGAATATTTGATTTTAATGGACATTCAATATGATGGAATTAAATTCAGATATGATGATTATGCATGTGAACGATTTAGAAGAGATTTGGCCGATTCATTATCGGATTTGCAAAAAAGGTACGCCATTCGCGAGTCAATCATAAAAAGCTTAAATGAATTACATTAACAATTATATAGTAGATGTGTAAATATACTAAATTAAGGTGTTGTGATGACTCGAGTTTATGATGTTTTTGATAAGTTTTCCATTTTAAATATAATCATAGGTTTTGCTTTAGGAATTTATTTGGCCTTTAACCATAACAGTTCAAATATATGGTTTGATGCAATCCCATTCATTTTAATCATTGGTTTTATCATGACAATTCCGCCGATAGTTGATTCTATGATTAGGAAAAACAAATCTGGTGAGAAAACATCAATTAATGCAATTATTGAGGCATTTTTATTAAATGTGGCAATGATTACAGTTTGTACAGCATTTGGAATCGTTATTGGTTCATTTTATATAGGTAATTATATTACTAACTGAAGCTATTTTTTTAACAATTTTTCCGTAAAAATTATTTAACCTATTTTAATCAATATATTAATTGAGGAATAATTATGAAAATTGCAACTATTTTAGGCACAAGGCCGGAAATTATTAAGATGGCCCCTATCATTGCCGAAATTGACAAGAGGGGAATTGACCAGGTTGTTTTGCACACTGGTCAGCATTATGACAAGGAAATGTCTGATAATTTCTTTAGGGATTTGGAGATTCCTGCTCCAGATTACAACATTCATGTGGGCTCAGGATCTCATGCCAGACAGACTGGTTTGATGATGAAAGGCATTGAAGAGATCCTTCTGGATGAAAAGCCTGATGTTGTTTTGGTTCAGGGCGATACTAATGCCGTCCTTGCGGGTGCACTCGTTTGCGCCAAATTGCATATTGCGGTTGGACATGTTGAAGCGGGCCTCAGGTCATTTGATACGACAATGCCTGAAGAAATAAACAGAAGGGTTGCTGATGTTTGCTCAACAATGTATTTCATTCCAACCGAAGAATCCGCAATAAACCTTTTGGCTGAAGGACTGTCAAGAAAAAACCTATTCATAACAGGAAACACGGTTGTCGACGCTTGCTTCAGGCACTTGGAAATAGCTAAAAAAAGAGGATTCGGAGAGCAATCCCTAGCCGATCTCGATATTGAAAACATGGATAACATTTTAACATTGACAATGCACAGGGCAGAAAACGTTGATGTAAAAGAAAGAGTGGTAAACATCATCGGCGCTTTAAAAGAGCTAAATCAAATGAACATTATCTTCCCGATTCATCCAAGAACCAAAAACACGCTGCAAAACTTCGGCCTGTTCGATGAGCTTAACGATTTGGAGCATGTCCACATCGTAAAACCGATAGGATATCTGGACTTTTTGCTTCTAACATCAAGCTCAACATTAATATTGACAGACTCCGGAGGCCTTCAGGAAGAAGCAATAACACTGGATGTGCCTGCATTAACCCTAAGATACAATACTGAAAGGCCAGAAACAGTGGCTGCCGGTGGAAACATTTTGGTCGGTTCAAATAAGGATGCGATACTGGAAAATGCAAACAAAATCCTAACCGACAGTGAATTCGCAGAAAAAATGAAGAATGCCGAAAATCCATATGGTGATGGAAAAGCGGCAGAAAATACGGTTGATGCAATTGAAAAGGCATTTGCTGAGGGCATGCTGAACATTGCAGCTCCAGAGGACATCATGACTTCATTTGAAAGAAAGATGACTCAAATCGATGAAGACATTACTGTGTTGGAATTCGAGAAAAGAGAAAATGCATTAGTCAATTTGGTCTTCACCGGAGAAAAAATGATATTTCCAAGCGATGAATTAAACTTAAATGGTATGATGATTACTTATGATGCAAGAGAATGACTCAATTTTGGTATTCGAATATTTTACGGCTTCAGGCGAAAAAGATAAATGCATCATTTCTGAAGCTGAAGCTTTACTTTTCAGTCTTTTAGAAGATTTAAATGAGTTCAATGTTGATTTGGTTGTAAATGAATCTTATGAAGATGCTGTAAATGGTTATGAGAATGTAAATCCTATTTTCATCCAGGGGGATGTGGTGGATTGGCTTGAAGGCAATGCATCCAATTTTAGAAAAGCAATTTTCATAGCTGCAGAAAACAACAACAATCTTTACTCAATTTCAAAGATATTGGAAGAAAATAATGTAAAAACATACAATTCTTCATCAGAGGCTTGTTTCAAGTCATCTGATAAATCAGTAACTTATGAAGAACTTGCAGGCATTGTTCCGCAACCAAGAACATTTAGATTCAAAATTGATTCTAAGGGGTACTGGAAAAGAGCAATTGATAATTTATACGAAAAATGGCAAGCTGAAGACCCTCTAACTCCACTAAAGTTAATAATTAAACCTTTGATGGGAGTTGACTGTGAGGACATTGTTGTCATCGAAAATATTGAGGATTTAACTTTGGATTTGGATAAGATATTCGTACCCGGCTCCAGAGTCATCGTCCAGGAGTTTATTGACGGAATGGATGTAAGCGTAAGCTTGATATCCGATGGCAAAAAAGCCATTCCGATAAGTTTAAACCAGCAATTTGTAGAGCTTGAAAACGATAAGGGAACTTATCTTGGTGGAAAGTTGCCTTATGATAGCAAATTCAAAGATGAGGCATATGACATTGCAGTAAAAGCAGTAGAATCTATTGACGGCTTAAAAGGTTTTGTTGGTGTTGACTTATTAATCAATGCTGATGAAAAAGATGTCTATTCAGTTTATCTTCTGGAGATAAATTCAAGATTCACAACCCCTTATGTTGGCTTAAGTAAAATATCTAACATCAACATAGGAAAAACAATAGTTGATCTGGTTGACGGAAAGATAAGCATTGATGATATTGATGTTTCTTTAGACGGACAAGTGGAATTTAAGAAGTCCGGAGATAATTTGGTAATCAGGAGAACATAATATGAAAGTAGCGGGATTCGATATCGGTGGAGCAAACACCGATTTGGCAATAATTGACTTTGAAGATGATGAAATAAGAAATATAGAGGTTGATTTTGCTTACCTTCCAATGTGGAGTAATAATGATGAATTGTCTCAAGTTTTAGTCGAATTAATTGAAAGAATCTGCCCAATTCAAGAGATTGACGCTGTCGGAATATCCATGACTGCAGAACTTGTTGATGCTTATGACACGAAAAAAGAGGGGGTTCTGGATGTGGTTGAAAAATGTGAGGATACATTTTCATGCCCAATAGCTTATGTTGGAATTGATGGAATGCTTTCAAAAGAGGACATTCAAAAAGCTCCGCTTAAAGCAGCAGCAGCCAATTGGATTGCAACAGCCCAAATAGCTACTTTAATATCTGACAATTGCATATTCATTGATACTGGAAGCACTACAACTGATATCATACCAATAAAAGATGGAAAGGAATGCGCATTGGGCAAATCTGATTTTGACAGGTCTGCAACAGGGGAGTTAGTGTATACGGGAACTTTGAGAACTAATCTCGCCAGCTTTTTAGATAAAGTTGAACTCAATGGAAAAGAGTATAGGGTTGCTTCAGAACTTTTTGCACAAACTGCTGATGTTTACACTGTTTTGGATTTGATAGATGAGGATGATTATGTCTGCGATACGTTTGATGGGGAGTCAAAGTCTAAAGTTGACTGCGCAAAAAGAATAGCCCGTGTCGTATGTGCAGATTTGGAAATGATATCAATGGATGATGTTGTTGAAATGTCCAAATTCATTCATCAAAAACAAGTTGAACAGATTGCGGAAGGCCTAAAACAGGTTCAAGAAACACAAAACTTAGATTTGATTGTAGTGACTGGGCTTGGTAAGGATATATTGGATAAGCCTGCAGCTGAACTCCTTGGCTTGGAAGTCAAGTCGATGGGAGATATCCTAACTGATGAGGAATGTGTTGTAGCACCGGCTGTTGGAACTGCAGTCATGATGAACAAGTATCTGAGTTAGATATCAGTACCACACGTCTTTTAAGCCAAGTAAATAAGCGCAAGAATTGGATATTAAATGAATTGCTAATGTCAATACGATAGCTATTATGATGAAGAGCAGACTAAGTTCAACAACTGTTGAAACCAGTAGCAATGCAACTATTAAAAAATCGAGCTGATCTAAAATTGGGGCAGGTTTTCCACGACCAATTCCTAATCTTCTTTTTAAAAAACTGCCTAGAGCATCACCTAAAAGAGCACCGAAACCAAGCAAAAATCCGATTACTATTCCGCTAGGGATGTCGGTGATTATTGGAGTTATGATGTATTGTCCAAATGCTGCAAGTATTTGCGGGCCGAAATATCCTTGGACGGCTCCTGTCAAAATTCCGATTAGTGTCCCGCCAATTAACCCTCTCCAGGTAACTCCATCGCCTATCCAACGAATGCCTTTGCTGTCGGTTTTTCCGAAATCGACTGGAAGGCCTCCGCCAAAGACCAGTCCCCCTCCGTTTGAAAAGTATGCTGGAAGGATAAAGTAGAGTGTAGTAACACATGCAATTAAAATCATTTGAATATCAATATTCATTGAGTTTTCTCCAATATTTTTTATATATATTATATTATAACTAGTATATATATTGAATAAGTTTAAATATTTAATTAATTTAAATATATAATATTATGAAGTTTGTGCTAATGGTGTAATATTGTTAGTGAAGGTGATAATTTGAAAATTAAAGATACGAAAAGTTTATGCCCAGAATGTGGCAAGCCTCTTGATGCTGAAGTTTTCAGTGAAGACGGCAAAGTCTTCATCAAAAAAACTTGTGATGAGCATGGGGAATTCGTAAACACTTACTGGGGAGATGAAGAATTATATAAAAGGGCTGAAAAATTTACTCCGTCAATTACAGCTGTCAATAATCCTTCCGTTGAGGATTCTGCACCTTGTCCAAGCAATTGCGGATTATGTTCAAAACATGAAACTTCAACTGTATTGGGATTAATCGATGTAACAAACAGATGTAATTTAAGATGTCCGGTTTGTTTTGCTAATGCGGCTGCTGCAGGATACCTGTATGAGCCTACTCAAGATGAAATTAGGCAGATGCTTAGGAATTTAAGAAACCTAGAACCTTATCCATGCCCAGCTATTCAATATGCTGGTGGAGAGCCTACAGTCAGAAAGGACCTTGTGGAACTTGTTGCCATGGCAAAAGAAGAAGGGTTTACTCATGTTCAAATAGCTACAAATGGTTTGAGGTTAGCTAGAAAAGAAAGTCTTGCAAAAGAATTGAAAGAAGCCGGCTGTAATACAATTTACTTGGCATTTGATGGTGTTACTCCGGAACCATACATTAACAACAGGGGAAAAGATTTGCTTCCTCAAAAGTTGCAGGCCATTGAAAACTGTAGAAAAGCAGGATTGGGAATGGTATTGGTTCCTACTTTAATCAAAGGAGTGAATGACCACCAAGTCGGAGAAATCATCAAGTTCGCATTTGACAATAATGATATTATTTACGGCGTTAATTTCCAACCAGTTTCATTTGCAGGAAGAACCCCTGCCGATGAAGTGGAAGAGCAAAGAATTACAATCCCTGACTTTGTAAAAATTATTGAAGATGAAAGTGACGGTCAGGTTTCAACCGATGCATTTTACCCACCTTCATTTGTTGAACCTATAGCTAGGTTCATTTCTGCTCTTGATGGTGAAGACAGGCCAAAAGTAACCTTGAATTGTCATCAACATTGTGGAATAGCCACTTATGTATTTAGGGACAAAACAGAAGGGCCGGGCAAAGATAAACTGATTCCTATCACTGACTTCATTGATGTTGAGGATTTATGTGAAAAGATAGATGAGTATGCAGATATTATTCTTGAAGGCAAGTTTGCTGCAAAGAAAAGAGTTTTAGCTAGCGCAACCAAGAGACTTCCAAGAATGGTCCATAAAAGCAAATCTCCTGAAAACTTAGATATTTCTAGAATTTTATTAAATGTATTTACCAAAAGGTCTTATGATGCTTTGGGAGACTTTTCTAAAGACGCAATGCTTATTTCCTGCATGCACTTCATGGATCCATTCAATTTCGATGAGGATAGGGTTAAAAAATGCGTGATTCATTATGCAACTCCTGATGGTAGAATCATTCCGTTCTGTACCATGAATTCAATGTATCGTCAAGATGTTGAACAGGAATTTGCAAAACCATTGAAATCAAAAAATTAAAGAAAATTTTCAAATCACCTTAAAACTTATTTCAGTATTTGGGTTTTCCCAAATACTTCTGTATTTTTTTAGATTATTTTTATAGATTATTGCCTAGTGATATAAATGGATATTATTAAAGGAAAAACATGGACTTTCGGAGAAAATATTGACACTGATGTGATAATTCCTGGAAGGTATTTGAGAACATTCAATCCTCAGGATTTGGCGGATCATGTTCTTGAAGGCGAACGTCCGGACTTTACAAAGAATGTTGAAAAAGGAGACATTATTGTAGCTGATGAAAATTTCGGATGTGGGTCTTCAAGAGAGCAAGCTCCAGTGGCCATCAAAACTGCTGGTGTTGATGCAATCATCGCCAAGTCTTTTGCAAGGATTTTCTACAGGAATGCTATTAACATTGGTTTGCCGGTCATCGTATCAGATATCGAAGCAAAAGACGGGGACATTATGAGCATTGATTTGTCCAAAGGAGAACTAATAAATGAAACCACCGGTGAATCAACTACTTTCGAACCATTTAAAGAGTTCATGTTAAATATTTTGGAAGATGGTGGTTTAGTTAACCATTATCTGAATGATAAAGAATAATTTTTATAATTTAAGAGGTATTAAAAATGGATTGTCCGATTTGTGGTAGTGATGATGTTGAAATTTTAAACTCGAAACAGAAATCATCAAAGAAAAAGCTAACAGAAGAATACTTATTGAAATGTGAAGATTGCGGTCATGTTTTTAAAGATGTCATCTCTTTAAAAAAGCCTAGGCCTTATAGATTAATTATTTCAGAGCAAGATAAATCTCATAAAACAACAATAGAATTATCTCCAAGTGATGAATTGAAAAGCGGTGATGTATTGCTTTCAGATATGGGTCAGGTTGAAGTCACAAGCATTGAAGTTGGAGATAAAAGAGTAAAAAAAGCTAAACTTGAAGATATAAATACTATTTGGGCCAATTCTATTGAAATTCCGGCCCGTATTGGTTTTTCTGTAGATTTGCATGGTGAAGTCGACTCTTATAAATTGGATTTGGAAAGGGATTTCGAAATTGCCCCTGGAGACATTGTCAAGATAGATAAACATGTTGTAAAGGTGCATGTTGTAAAGACCCAGGAGAGAAAATTGACTTCCGGTTTTGCAAAGGCCGCAGTAATTACAAGAGTTTATTCAAAACCTGTTAAATTCAGCAACTATGATTATGATTTGACTAAGGATATTGTTAAGAAAACTTCTTAAGCGTGGATTTTTATGAAAGCGTATATTGAATCTTACGGATGCACATTCAACAAGGCGGATGCACAGATTATTGCTGGTGTTTTGGTTGAAAATGACATAGTCATTGTTGATGATATTGAATCGGCTGATGTGATTATTGTGAATACCTGCTATGTTAAATTGCCCACCGAAAATAAGATGATACACAAAATCCAGCGGCTTCAGGAAAAATATCCTGAAAAGAAGATTGTTGTCAGCGGATGCATGGTTGAAATAGATCCTGAAAAATTGGATAAGATAGGGCCAAATTGTTCATGGATTGGGCCTCATCAATTAAACAAGTCTGCTGATGTGGTTATGGACACTTATTGTGGGGAAGTAATTCGCGAATGCGGATTTTCAAAAGACACTAAAGTGGGTGTTCCCAAATTAACGGACGATAGTTTGATTCATATTATTCAAATCTGTGAAGGATGCTTAGGTGCATGCACATTCTGTTGCACTCGTTTTGCACGCGGGCCATTGAATAGCTATCCTATTGCAGACATTGTTGAAGAGGCCAGGATGGCCATTGAAAATGGGGCCTGCGAGATTCAACTCACTGCTCAGGACACTGCTGCATTCGGTCGTGACAGCGGTGAAAAGCTATCTGATTTAATCAAAGAAGTGGCTAATTTAAAAGGAGATTTCAGAG
>Ga0129307_1001550_pt1 | contig 23576 bp, 25 predicted proteins | sample P1105metagenome_FD_94437 | JGI IMG/M metagenome (GOLD analysis project Ga0129307, IMG submission 94437) | Capybara group fecal microbial communities from Wisconsin, USA - P1105 metagenome | ecosystem: Host-associated > Mammals > Digestive system > Large intestine > Fecal | place: USA: Wisconsin... | reverse complement strand
TTTCATAAAAATTATATTAGGTATACCTTAACTAAGCAAAACTCTTAAACAAATATAGTTTTCAAAACACTTAAGTACAAAAACAAACAAATTAGTTAAACAATATACAGATAAAGTGTTTATCAAAAGATACCTGAACTAAGAAAATACTGCTTAATAAAAACGAATAAAACTCTGAAAAGCAAAGAGAACAAAAGTCATAAGAATATAACTCACAAAAATAAACTTCAGAAAATTTAGGAAATTATACGCTTAAGACTTTTGTTAATACTCAATAAAAATATAAAGTTTTTCAGCTTATTCGTTTATGTAATATTTAGCCTCAAGAACATCACCTCGCATATACTGCGTATAAAGAGGTTCTCTGTCTTTAAAATACTTTGACAAGAAGCGTTCTTCATCAAACTCATATCCATAATCCCTGCAAATCCAATATACAAGGTCATTCTGAGGTAGAAGTAAAGTATCATTACTCTCGCCATTTGAAACTCTCATACGAATATAATCTTCAGACTCACTAAGAGGAACAATAAAGTTTTCCTCAGTCTGCATCATATACATAATACCCAAATCATTTATGTCTATAGACTTGGTAGAGATGTTTAACTCCTCGTATGGTTTCTTATCCTGATACATATGCTTAACAGCTATAGTATAGTCCTCAAACTCCTCAAAGCCTTGGAAATAAGTCTTTGTAGTGTTGAAAACTTCAAAAGTATACTTAAAACCTGAGATAGAAATAAGTCGAGCAAGATGACAATTATCAATCTCTTTTATGTAATTAGTCTTTTGAGCTTTCTTACGCTTATAAAGCATTACGAAGTCGCCTTCCTTGATGTCAAAAGACTTAAGATACTCTCTTTTTTCGGCTGGAGAATACCAACGATTTAAGTACCCCTTATCCTGTCCAATCTTCCACCAAGCTGCATAGTTGATTTGGTCTTTAACTTCTTCCTCAACAGAGTTATCAAAAGTATATTTCACCCAACCTGAGAAACAGTTAGTCTTCTCAGCAAGAATAAGAATATAACTCAAAGGAGTGAAGTTGTAAACGATTTGATATGTAAACTCGATAAGAAGTAAAGTTGGAGCTTTCTTCTTAAGTCTTTCAACTGCAACAAAAGCAATAAGAGATAACCAAGATTGGTCAGCCTGATTATGACCAAAAATCTTATTGTTTTCCAAGAAATGCCTGTTGCCCTCACCATTCAAAGTCCAGTACCAATATTCGTCCTTCATTTCAGAAAAAGAAACTTGATAACGCTCTGGTGTTCTGTAAGCATAATTTATATCGTTTCTACGCTTATTATTATCTTCCCTGTCAAACACAACTGACTCTGTTGTAAGAAGAATATTTCTTATCTTATTCATCTTCATATCAAGAGGATACTGAATAGACACCTTAAACTCCTCATCAGTAATACCAGTATCAACAACCCAACCTTCATCTACAGCCATTCGGAAATAATCCCAAATAATAGACTTGTTAAGGTCAGACTCAAGAAGAACTCCATCAATAGAAAGTGTTTCTCCATAATTAAAAAATAAATACTTTCCTAACTCACAAACATAATATAACTCGCAAGCGTAGGAAATACGACTACAAGCGTAGAACTGTGAAATATGTACCTTATTCATAATATACCTCCTAAATTAATTATTATAATTATACCATAAATTAGCAGAAAAGTCAACCGAATCTTGCCATTTATAGCAAAAGTTACCAAAAATATTAAGATATTTTTCTTTTATTCTTACTCATCTTCTTATTTATACCAAAGAACTAATATAAATCAGTTTAAAAGAAAACACAATAAGATAGACTTTTAATATCATCAGTTATTAAATAGAATCTGTACTTCGTTGGCTTAAATAAGCATTTACATACACTGGGTTCATCTTTGATATAGCTTTTTTAACTTTATCCAAAGAATAAGAATTAAATATAGTATCCATGTACTTATTAACCTTATCTTGTGAGTCTAAGATATAATCACCTGATGGCTTCTTTTCAGAATAAGAAGCTAAATAAGAAAGCAAATCACTCATAGAATTTGTAGCATATTTTTTAATTAAATCCTCATTCTTCTCAGTCTCTTGTTTAGCAATCTTTTCTCTTACTTCTGCAACCTGAGTATAAACATCAGACTTATATTCTGTTTTGACTTCATCAGAATAAATAACATCTTCTGACTGAAGCTCTAAAGGTTCTGCATTATAAAAACTTTTTAATAAAGGAACTTTCCTTGTATTAATAGATTTCATATCAGTACCAACAATAGGTCGACTCATAACATAACAAATATATTTGAGTTTCTCAATATCTACCCCATCCTCTGCGTTAAATAATACCTTTGTTGAATAAGTCTTTAGGAATTGAATCTCTTTCTGAAGCTCATCAATAGAATAAGACTTCGAACCATCTCTATATAAAGCAAGATAATCTGAACTCTTAAAATTGATATCATCAGCTAAATTTGAAACAATTAAAGATGAGAAATCTACATCAAAATCCATAGCTACTGCATCAATTAAGTTAACTATTTCTTTACACCTGTCGAAACTCAATTTGTTTTGGTTATAAAAAGCAGTTAGTAAATCTGAATCTGATTTACTTAAATCAGAAAGATAAGAAGTATCCTCTAATAGAAGTAAAGGACTAAAATCTAACTTTTCATAAACAGAATAAACTTCAGTACCTTCAAACTTAATATTGCAAACTGATATAATATCATCTGCACCACCAAACAAACTTTCTAAAGTCTTATTCAACACAGAAATTTGAGAACGAATAGTATTGTAAGACTTACCAATACCTGATGCCTCAAGTTCTGTAAATAATTCACTGCCAGACTTTCTAAAATTCTTACACAATGACTTCATAACTTCTGATTTAGTAAAATCTGCATCTGTGATAAAGCAAACAAGTTTTGATAACATAACTTTAGCTTCTGGACAGTAAAATTCTGGCTCAGATATGACTGCAGACTCAATATCAGAAATTTTTCTGAGAAATCCATGCTCTTTACTCAACTTTTAATCCTCCTTTTATTTTTTCATTTTTATAATCATAATTCGTACTTTTATTTTTTCGTAACCCCCAGTTTTGTCCCTAAAACAAAGGATTTTTAAGAACAGATACAAAAAAGATTGCTAAAAAATAGAAAAATACAAATCATACGCATAATCATATAAAAATATTTCAAAAAACACAAATCAAAACTCAAACCTACAATAAAATATAATTTTCAAGTTATCAAATCTAAACACTAAAAATATTCTGATTAAAAACAAAATAAGTCAAACAAAAAACAAATTAGCTAAACAAGAAACAAATAAGCTGAACACAAAACATTTCTAACAACTTTCATAAAAATATAATAAAATCAAATAGTTAAATAAAACTAAATATTTTAGTAACTTATATAATTATAATTTAAAATAAAACATAAATAATACTATCTAAAAAGATACAAATAAAAACAATAAAAATATAAATATTTCCAAACTCTTATAAATAAAATATCAAATAAAAAGCACCTGAACTAACAGATGCTTTAAATACTACTCTAACATTTTACAAAAACGATTACCATCTTTATCTATAAGATAACCTTCAAAGTCTTCAGACCATTCTGGCTCTTCTACCCCTATACTTTTGTAATAATCAAATAAGTCAAACCTAAACCAATATATAATATTATCTGCATAATGCATCATAAGTCGTCTTTGAGCTTCTTCAAAACTATACTCTCCTTTATAATAAGCTTCAAGATATTCTGGATGCTTAGAAAAATCATTTTTAATATCATAATCAAACGAGTCAAACTTCACTGTTGATGCTGCAATTAAAACTTCTCTTTCATTCACAAAACATAAGTTTCTTAAACCTAACTCTTTCTTACTATACCAGTTAGAAACCCCATTTATTCTAGGAGTAACAAACCTAACTTTAAAACGACTTCTCCCTCTTTGATACCTATCATAGTGATAATTTAAACTAAACCTATTTCTTTGATTCTCTTGCTGTCCACAACTTCTCAAATTACTTTTAGTATTATCTCTAACTACATGATTTATATGGTCAATAACACAAGCTGTTGCATTCATTACTACCTTATGCAAAAAAATATTATAATAACGATAATGGATGTAACAATTAAAAACCCATGCATAATTAATAACATAAGCAACATCTTCTTCATCAACCCAAGTATAGACTTCTGGTTTATCATTTCGCTGACAAAACACTCTCTCAATTCCATCTAAACTTCTATATAACTGTAAATCCCATATTTTCTGCTTTCCTACACCTTTCATTTCCTCAATTAGACCAAACATACACTACCTCCAAAGTAAATAAAATTCATAGCAAAAATATAATAGTTTTCATACCTTTTATAACTCATATTTGAGTTAATATTCAAACAAACTAATATATCAAAAAACAACAGTATTTCTTACAAAAGTTTAAACAAAAACAACCAAAGTTAAACAGTTAACAATATAAGAAAAATACCAAACAACACAAGATAATATTATAACACAATAAGTTTACTATTAAAACATATAAAGTTTAATACTTAACAAATAAAGTTTAACAATCAACAAAACAGATTTATTCTTAACATAGTCAGTCATATAAAATATACTAACTAACAAAACAAATAAACAAAATCAAAACAAGTACAAGTTCACAAAGAAAATATAATATTAAACAAGGTAAGCATAACATCTTAATCCATATTTAAAAATTTTAGCAATAAAAACTATATAAAATTCAAGTAACTTAGCAAAATAGTCTTACAAAACACAAAATAAACTACATTAAAAGACTCACATAAAATATAATAACAGTAACAGAGAAAAACAAAACAAATAAATATAACAAAAAACAATATAAGTTTACCTTTATTAGTAGCTATTTATAAACTTAAAAACTACCCCAATGATGTTTACTGCAACTTTTATACACTCAGTAGTAAATCTTATATAAAAGTCAAATATAAATGAAGTATTAAATAAAATCTACAAGTGCATAAATTTACAAACTGCATAAATATCTTTAAAAATGCTGATAAAATACAAGTTTAATAATAAAACCCTATAAGACTAAACCAAAAACAAATTAACTACAAAAAATAACACCGACCTAAGTCGATGTTATTTACACTTGCACATAACAGAATCTTATCCCGCTTCGATACATTCAAATATGATGAGCATTTCTAATGCTTGATACCGCTACCCCTAACTGATTATTTTACTTTTATCTTCTTGGCTTTTGACCACTTAGACCTGCCATATACCCCGTCAAGTCCACTTTCATACCATCTGACTCTTACATAATAAGTACCTTTCTTAAGTCCCTTTAGAGTCAAACAATAATTTCCAGTCTTTTCATCATAGGTATAAATACACTTTTTACCATCTGGAATACAGTTTTTAACCAGTTTTTTGAACTTATTATTTTTGCATACCTGTATCTGATAGTTACCAATATTAGTAGGTGGCATAACTGCTTTTATTCGACCTTTCTTCGGTGAAGTGACCTTTTCTAACTTAGCTGCCGAATTCTTAGTTACTGAAGAATTGGCTATCATCTTAGTTGTTATCTTTGGTGCTGCAAAAGCTGACTGAGCAGGTACAAGACTGATTAATAAGGCAAGGGTTAACATGAAACAAATAATTCTCTTCTTCATAATTAATTACCTCCTATTCAATATTTAATTTTATAAATTATAAAGAATTTTTATGATAATAATTATAGCACACAACTTAACAAATGTCAAGCCTTTCTTAAATATTTTTTCATCTTTCTCATAAAAATAACACCGACCTAAGTCGATGTTATTAATACACTTACATATATGGAAAAATCTTATCCTTTTTGATACACTTACATAAAAAGAAACTTTAGAAATTCTTGATACACTCGTACATTAAAAATCTTTGATTATCATGATACACTTTCTGGTCAAGAATATTACCGACAACTGATAAGCTAAATTTATATCTGAGCTTTTAACATTTCAAAGATAGCATTAAATTCAGTAACTTCATCTTCATCAAGTTTTGATTCAATACCTTCAAACCATGAACTAAGTAAATCAATTGGTGAATCAGCAACATCATTACTTGGCTCATATACTGTTGAGTTTTCGATATAATACATATCATTGCTCGAAACCAAAACTGCATTCCTACCAGTACTCTTATAATAGTTATACTTATCTTGAGTAGTTACTGGTACTGCATCCTTACCATATTTCTTATAAAACTTTTCTGCCATAATGTTGCACACATTATCAGCAACTGAATTTTCCTGCCAACACATAGCAGAAGAAATATATTCTCCATCCCACAAATGTGACATCTTCACAATAAAATCAACATTCTCAGTACCAAGAATAAGTTTACCAAGAGTATACTGAACATCCCAAGTATCAAGTAAACCTCTATCTCTGTCGAGCTTAATACAACTTGGCTTAAAATTGTACCCATTATTCAATTGTTCCTTATGACAAATGAAAAGTCCATTAACATAAAGATTACCTCGTTCTTCGTCATTCAATATGACCTGACCATAAGAACTCTTAAGTACATTAATATCAGACTTTAAATGTAGATTAATCTTTCTGATAGCATCATACTCTTCCTCAGAGATACCCCCTATAACAAACTCAATCGCATCTGGTCTTTCAGCAGAAAAAATCGAGTCTTTAGCTATATCAAATACAGCTACATCACAACCATAGCGTCTTGACTTTATAGTTTTGGCAGTCCAAACTTCTCTACGATTATTATTGTATATCTTCAAAGTCTTACCATTTCGTAGCAGAACTATAACTGCCACTTTATAGCCTTCACCATGCTGACCAATCAAATCATCATTATCACGCTTTGTTGAAGCACCAAGAAGTAAAGTATTAACTGGAAGATAACCATGCTGATTACCAATAGTTAACTCTTGTTTATCCTTGTCATAAACAAAATACATTTTGTTATCTGGGTTTACAGTTTCTTCATCTAAAGCATTTTGATAGATTTCGTTAACAGCCTTTTCAAGACTCCAATTAGAAACATAATCTAAAGTCATACCTAATTCAAATCTGCTCATAACAACCTCCTAATCATCATTCTTATTTTTACTACTTGACTTGAATAAAATACTACACAACATATTCAAACCTAAAGCCTCTAATACAGTAATTCGTCTTAAGCCAAAAATACTTGGCATCAACAAATTCCAAAGCCACTTTGTAGGTAAACACAACAAAAGGCAAAGAATAACAACTAAGCCAATTGATACTGAAACAGTAATCGCAATATCTTTCATATAACCACCTCCGCTTATCAAGATACCTATATTATACCACAAAACAAAGAAAAAGTCAAGCAAATCTCTTATATTTACTTGACTTCTCTGATAATCAATCTTCAATTTTTCCAATAAGCCTTTTGGATTTGAATACACAAACTTTACTTTTTAACCTATACACCTTATTGTAAGACCTTTTTATTTCTTTTTCTCTACTCATAATATTTTTAGCGTATCGAGTTAAATGTCGTACTTTTGAAGCACCACCCTCACCCATGTTATAACACATAAGTCCTCTACCTTTATCATGCTTTTTTATTAACTCGGCTAAAAGATGAGTACCAACTTTTACATTATCTGACTTATTATACAGATTTTTAACCTTTAGCTTTTTCATTCTGTCTTTATTCCAATAAGATGATACTTGCATAAGTCCAACACAACCATCATTATAAGCATTTGGGTCTCCTCCACTTTCAGTTTCAATAACTGAAGCAATTAGAAATGGACTTACATTATACTTGCTACCCCACTTCTTGCAAGCTTGCCATATCTCCTTATCTAACATCGTAGTATCTAAGAATTGCTCTAACTTAGACTTACTTGACTTAGCCTGCACACTGGGGACTGGTGTTAACAATAAAGCAACTAAAAGAATAAAAACTAAACTTCGCCTCAAAACTAATCCTCCTTATTATCATCTTCATCATCTTCTGTAGTATCATCTAAGTCATCATACTGTCCTTCATACATCTGATTGAATAACAAGGCAATATTTTGAGCATTAGAACCAACTCTCATATTATCATTTACCATATCAGTAAACCTCCAAATTAATTTGATAACCATATTATACCATAAAACTAAGAAAAAGTCAAGTATATCTTTCGACATACTTGACTTCTTTAATTTTATACAGATATTTTATTGTTCATCCAAAATATAGATTGAACTACTCCAAGAACCAAACTGAATAGCCTCATCATAAGAGCTAACAAATACATCGATAGTACCTGTTCCAACCCAACTAGCTAAATGGTCATGTACATATCTAGTTCCTACCCCATCTATGTAAATCCATTTGTGCCATAAATTCGGGTCATTTGAAGCAACTGTATAACCTACACTTGGATAAACTCCGTCTGCACAAGCGTTACCAGTTTCTATATACGCTGTCAAAGTCTTAGTACTATAAAATGTCATACCACTATGAGTTTCATCAGTTTCTGTCTCTACTTCTGGTACTACCTCAGGCTCTGATGTATCTTCTACTGGAGTTTCATCCTTAACTGGGGCTGGTTCCTCAGTAGCTTCAGTTGTAACTTCTTCAGTAGTTGATGCAACTACTTCTTCTGTAGTAGCCTCAGTAGTAATTTCTTCTGTGGTTGGTTCAACAATGATATCTTCATTCACACTAGCTACAACTTCTGGCTTATCATCTAAAACCTCTTTAAGAGCTGTTGGCTGAATAAGCTGTTCAACTGGCTCAACATTGATAACAGGTCTTGTCTGAGTAGCCTCCGAGTCTTTCTCTGGTATTAAGCACATTAAAGATATTAGTGCTGAACAACCAAGAGCAGTAACTAACAATTTTTTCTTCATTTGAAAACCTCCTCAGTTTTTCTTTATTTAATTTTATATAAAGTAGAAACAACATAAGTTTTCCTACATTGATTTCTAAATATAACCTCCTTCACAATATGGAAAATTATACCATTAAACGCAATAAAAGTCAAGCAAATCTTGAAATTTACTTGACTTCTTATAAAAAATATTTTAATTTTTTACCTCACTCTTTCGTTTTTCTACTATATTAGTCGCAAAATCTTCAACTAAAGTATTAAAACTATAATTTATAGGCATAACAAAGCCTAATAAAATATCAGACTCATACAAATATAAAGGGTCTCTTGCTGTTTTACCACGAAACTCTGTTACATATTTATTAAATGGCAACAATAACTTATGATTAACAGTTATAATCTCATCGCCATTATTAAAAAACCTAACAGTATGATATTTTTCTTTACTTGAAAGACCAGTATCTACAACCCTATCAGTCTGTTTTTCATATAAAGACTTTATAGTATTCACTAAAGTAACACTATTTTCAACCTTTAAAATCTTAGGATTTAAATATAAATACTGACTCGGAATAACAAAACAAGTATGACTAGAAACATAGATATATTTATTACCTATTTTCACATACTTAAAATCTTTCATATTAGACAGTATATATATTTTTGAATATCTACATAAAAATTCATAACTAACTAACCACCTTAAACCACATTCTATCCTGTTCAAGAATATTTGTGAAACTTTCTAAATCATCTTCATTAATATATACAAGGTCATCTTGCATAGAAAAATCAACTAACATATTTTCAAGTATAAACTTAATACGCAAACTATCTTCTCTTTTTATTTTAACCTTCTTCATATCACACCTCTAAGGTAACCAAACTGTATTTATGGCATCAGTTTTAACAACTACACCATTTATATCCAATGTTACTTCATTATCAACAGAACAAGCAGTCACTCTTCCTTCTACTGAAATATCTCCCAAGTTTAAAGCTACACAATCACCAATCTTAATAGCTAAACCTTTCATATCAACACATTCCATAAGACTACCCCCTATAATGTAATTAATGCTACACCATCTTTCATGCATATATCTCGAATAAGCATTTCTGAAGCATTATAAACCAAACTATCTCTTTTGAGATTGTCTACATAACCCCTACGAAAACTACCATCGGGAAACATAACACAAATAACTGCATCACTTCTTAATAGATATAATAACTGACTCAAAGTCATAATAACACCTCCAAAAAGAAAGAGGGAAGTGCAATAAATACACTTCCCTAAATGTAGAGAACTGTATATTAATTAAAACTTGAACTCAGTCTCTTCTCCATAAGGTCTGATATCAAGAATTCTCTTCTCAATGTCTTCCTTATGAGCCTCAATACCGTACTTTTCAAGTACAGAAACAACAGCATCATTCTCGCCTGAATCAATAACAGTAACACACTCTTCATAGTTATCTGGGAAAGAACCATCAAGTTCTGTCTTAGCCCAATTCTTCAGCTCTGCTGCATTCCAAAGGTCTACATCACCATCTTCGCCTGAATCCCAAATAAAAGCAATATAAGGAGAAAAGAATACAGTCACTGTGCCAAACTTCGTAGACTCATAGTCCTTAGAAGCAAAAATAAAAGCACCTTCTTTTCCACCTTTACCCTTGGTCTGAAGCCAACCTGACTTTTCCCATTCCAACTTAACAACATTGTTCTCTACAATAGCCATTTTAATAGCCCTCCTTAAAATAAAAATAATATATTAAGCTACAACATCAAACTCAAACAAAGAATGATGAGTTAAATGCTTATGCTTGGTAACAAACTTACTGAGGTCAAATTCTCCAGACTCGATAGCTTTCCAAGCCTTATTTATTTCATCGAATTTAACCTCATCACCACCCATATCTGGATGATACTTTTTACTTAACCTTCTATATGCTTTTTTACACTCTTCAATGGGTGCATTTATTTCTACCCCTAACACTTTGTAAGGATTTTTCAACATTTTCTATTGTACCTCGATTCTCAAATAAAGTCAATATAGTTCTTAATAGTTTCTACATCATCTGAAGTTATTTTCACTGGTACCTCATCATTACACTTTACAAGTAGTAACGGTGTAAACATATAATGAGTAGTATTTCCTTCATCTACAACTTTAGCATCAATACAAGAACTACCAAATGAATCAGTGCTAAAATAAATCTTATAATACTTACTTAAATTTATCTGCACAACCTCAGCATCTATATTATTTAAGTAAGCTCTAAAAAGAGCTTTAATATCTGACCTCGATTTAATTGTAACCTCTTCATCAGACCAAGTATCTCCATCTTTTTTACAAAAAACTGCTGTTGCATCGAACTCATCTGATATATTTAATTCTTCCTCATCGCCACTATCACTATAAAGTAAAGCCATTTTGTTTTAATCTCCTACCAATAATCGATGCAACATAATCGAGAACAACTTTTATGCAATAAACAAAGCCTGATGTTACAATGATTAAAGCAACTACACAATCACAAAATACAAATACAAGATTTACAAGATATACTGCAAAATTCTGTATATTCTCTTTAAAATTGTGAGATTTTCCTATCTTCTTTAATAAGTTTCTTAACTCCATCAAATAAATTTTCACATCTATATATTTCCTTCCAAAGAGAACTTGGTTTTGGATTATTTATCTCCTGATTATAAGGCTGATTTATTAGAAATAATTTAGCCTCAGTTTCATTATACCAATCTTCAACTACCCCTATACAGTCATCAAAAACTGCATAACCAGTCTCGATTGTAGGTTTCTTATGGAGATATATTGCACTTTCTAAACCAAGCTTTTTTATAAAACTCATACGCTGATTTATAACATCTACAGCAGTATCACATTGACTATAAGCAAAAACCTTATAACCATAGGCTTTCAACATCGCTATAGCTTCTTTAACTCCACTAAATATAGGTGCTAAATCATATACTTCTGGCTTACTAAAACAAGAATAAACTAATGACTTATCAACACCAATATCCCCATCAAAGCCATAAGTTATAGCCTTTTGCCAATTAAACTCATATCCCTGCTTTTTAAGATATAATTTAATACCTTCACAAGTATTTAAAATTGTTCCATCGATATCGATATAAACTTCCTTCATGAAACAATAAACCTCCAAAACAAATCACATAATATATAATAAATCTAAGCAGATATATTACGTAATAATAGGTAGATGCCACACACAAAACATCTACCTACCTGCTTAAGAATCTTTCCTTCTTGAAATAAATCCTATAATACCAAACAAAATATTTAAAGGACAACATATAATTCCAAGAAATATGAAAACATAATATATAAAACATGAACCCCACTAATCTAATACTGGAATATTATCTGATGGATTTAACTTATTTACATAAATCTTTATAGATTTACCAAACGCTTTACCACCATACTCAGAAGAAGTACAATTAAAATCCAAATCATCAAATACAAAATGATACTCTTTAGCATATCTTGTTCTTGAGCCATCAGAAGTATTAATTCTTATACTTGTATAATCTGTAATTTCACCCTTCACAACTATTGTGTTATCTGGCATACTTGGAGCTTTAAATATTAAACCTGCTATAGCAAAAACTATAAATGCCAAACCAATTAAACAAACTTGCCAAGAAAAATACCAAGTTTTTGTCATAAACTAACCTCAATTTAAATTTATTTCATCTGGATTAACTGGAGTCATACCCTCTTTCAAAGCACCAAAGATACCTTTAATAAGATGAGTACCAAAATTAGCTATTCCTGCTACCCCTGCAAATCCTGCTCTAGCAACTGTTCCACAAGCATATCTTAAGAAGCCTTTTTCACCTCTATTACGAGCATAATTACTAACAGACTCAAAAGCAAAATCTTGTACCCTTTGAGTACCACCACAAACATTCAAATGATAACCATTTAATAAATTAAACTTTCTACGCTCTCTTTGCATAGTCTGCTTTGCTTCGTATTTCATTTGAGTAAGCTTTTCCTTATCTGGTTCTGCGTAATTAATATAATCATTACCTAACCAAAGTTCTACAAGATTAGGGCAAATCCTCTCAAAAGATGAAACACCAATTCTTCCTTGTAAACCTAAATCTGGAGCTACATAATCTCTTACAAAAGCTAAATCTGTAAAACCTAACCTAGTAATATTACGCATTTTTTCAAGTCTACTAAAGTTAAAAGCATAACCGATAGCACCTTGTTCAAGAAATCTTTTAAGGTCTGCTGGTAAAAGTGACCAATCTATCTTAGCTCGATTAATCATTGGAGTATACTTTACCCCATTGATTATGATAAAACCATCATCTACAAAGAAAGATTGAATACGATTAGAACCACCAAAATTCTGTATTACATCTCTCGTTATATAATTCTTTAATAGTTCATAATTGTCAAAAGGAGATTCAGTCATTCTCGACTTATACTCTTCATCCCATACAGCTTCTTTTTGCTGATGCTCATAATTCATATTTAAGTTCTCAAGACTTAAAGAAGAACTTGTATAATATGTCTTATAACGCTTTTCCCATGCTGCTTGTGCCTTAGCATCTTCTTCCTTCTTTCTTACTCTTTCAGCTTTCATCTCTTCAATTTTCTGCTTTAATGAACGATTTTGTTTTTCCATTTCCTTCATTAAATCATCTTGAGAGTAACCATAAACATTAGTATTTGTAGTTCCATCTGAATTAATTTGAGGAATGATACCCCCATTAAATATTGCACTTACATCTTCTACTTGACTTTCTGTAGCTGCAACTTTTTCAAAAGGGTCATTTGAAACTGTCTTCTTTAAGTCTTCAATACCCTGTTTAATAAGATTGTCTGCTTGTTCGTCAGTAACTGCAATAGTTCCATCTGGACTACAAATAAAAACCGATTGACCATCAGAAGTTTTAGTCACAACTGAGCCATCATCCTGCTCCTCTGCAATCATATTATTATAAACTTCAGTATTTGTTTCAAACTCAGGTTCCTCATCATTTTTGTCTGCTATTATTTCTGTATTTCGTTGAGCAACCTGATGAAACTGTGTACTTTGAGCTGCACCTGAAATAATCTGTCTACAACCCTCTTGTAAATCTGGGAAATCAGTTATGCTGACCTTCATAATACTAAACCTCCTAACCAAGTAATATACCTTGACTTTTAATATAATTCATACACTTATTTATAAGCATTAATACACCTTCAGCACTAGTAATGCCAACCTTATAAGCTTCACTTGTTACCCAATTACAGAATTCATTAGTGTCCATAATCTTTAAATCATCTTGTACTTGAGTATACTGATTATTAGAAACAGAGGACTCATCTTCGTTATAATCATCATAATCTTCTTCATCATCTTCATAATTATCAGAGAAGAAACCAGTTTCATCGTTTTCTGGTGTATAATCTTCCTGTTCCTCAAACGACTCTTCAGATGCAGAATCATAAGACTGAGTATCATCCGAATCATATGAATCAATATCCTCTGAACTACCCCAACTTGTTTCACTTAAATCATAATCATCTATAACTGATTCTGCATCATAATCAGTTTCATTCGATAATAATCCAAGCTTAGCATAAATAGGTAATCTTGATTCCACAGTATAAGCAGATGGATTACAAACTGCATTATACATATCATTAAAACTAAATAGACCATTTGGTGATAAATCAAACAGCAAATCTTTCCAATTAGTATATCCCATTGCTATCGCTACTTTATCAGCAAGTCTTCCAGACTTTGCCAAAGTCTCTTCTATATACCTAGATATATCACAATCTACACTACGTTCTGGGTTCGTACCTAATGTATATTCAATCAAACCTTGAAAGCCAACACCTGGGTCTAAGCAATCTTCCTGCCTATTTGTTTCAGAGTATCTAGACTTAGCATCCGAAGTCAAATGTTTAATTCTTACATCATGCCATAAATCCATTCCACCTGCTGTTTTATTAACTCTATCTGCACACTGTGCAACATACTGAAATAAACCTGAAGTATCACTAAATGATTCTTTATTATTATTTAATACTAAATAAGGCTTAAATAATATACTATGAAGTTCCTTTTGTTCTACTCCTGTTATATTATAACAAGAGTTTGAACCTGTTATATATTCCCAATTACCATCATCATCACAAACTTTCCTTGCAGTCTCATTATAAGATTTATCTCCATACATATATTGAGGGTTTCTACCAAGAAACCAATCAGACTCACCAAGTTCTTCAAGAAAACTTCTTACAATATCTGCACCCTTATAGTTAGCATAATAATCAGACTTATCCGACTTTAAAGGGAAAAATACTGGTGAAACAGAACCTTTACTACTATATTCTCCACCTGATGAGTAATAAGGTGGCTTTAAATCCTGTCCTAAAACAAATATATCAGAATAATTAAACTCTCTATTCTTAAAACCTGCTACTTTCTGACTCTTTAAAGTAGAATAATTCTGTCTAATCTTATCAAAAAATGTAGCTGCATATACAGCCTGCTTATCTACTAAGGCATTAAGGTCACTTTTTATCTTTTCAATCTTAGCCTCAGACTGAGCTATTTGTGAATCCTTTTTTGCTTCAGAAATCTTAATCTGCTCAATCTCTATCTGCCTTGTAAGCTCATCTCTCTTACGGAGTAAAGCATCAGTATCACCAACTAAAGCTGCCTTCTGTACTATTGGACTTGTTATACTAGACAATAAAGTTGATATATTATTTTGAAAACCTGTTATTTCATCAAAAACAATAACTATACCATCTTTACCATTAAACTCTGATAACAAAGGGTCATCATCCTTTAACATACTACGAAGTACGCACAAGCCTAAACAAAACATTGTTGCTCTAAAATAGATATAATCACCTAATATAGTATTTGTATATTGACCACTTGGTGTTAAAAATAACTCACCTATCCAAGGATTTTGCTGAATATAAGATTGAGTTTTCTCCCAACCTTGTAAGGCTGCTTCACCTTCACAAAATACACCTGAAATATCAAAATTAGATTGATATAAACCACCATTCACAATAAATTGTTTACCACCTGAAAGTTTAAAAAGCATACTTGCCATATCTGGTTTTCTATCAAGATAAAAAATAGGCTTATCATCAGCTATAGCACTAGCCAAAATATTCATTGTCATAACACCTTTACCAGACCTTGAACCAGCAATAATATTATGTACAAAAGCATTTTGTAACTTAATTTGAGAATCTGGAGCTGCATATAATTCTTTACCACTCATTGACTCACCTATAAGAATTCTCTTCCAACTTGCTTTTCTTCCCTTTTTCTGATTCTGCTTTTGTATAGTATAGCCAAACAAAGGCTCAGCCTGAGCAAGCATAGGATTAATATCATACTGATATTCATATACTGTTGCAGATAAAACTTTACCTACCCCTGATTTCTCTCCTTCATTCAAGCAATATGCATCAAGAAATACCTCATTATCATTACTGCCTAAAAGATTTCTAAATAAATAAGCATTATGAGTCTTATCAAAACATGAATATGACTCTAAATCACTAAATCTTAAATGAATAGCTGTAATTTCTCCTGCTATAACTGGATAACTTGTAAGAAGATAAGCACAACGCATACTATTAAGAAGCTTAACAACCTTCTTTTTTATTTCGTCTAAATTACTTAATGCCCACTCTTGTATTTTTTCATTTGTTAATGTTAAATATTTTTGAGAACTAAAATCTGAATCAATAGACTTATTTGACAATAATATATACTCTAAAGCTTTATAATATCCTCTAGTTAATATCTTTTCAATATTATCACTAAGATAATTTTTCCAATAAGTACCCCAATCTGCTCCGTTTGCACTTGCCCTATATTGCTTTGCAATCATATTTAATGATGACTCTCTTCCTGATGCATATTCAAGTATCTTAAATGGAAAATATACAAGACTCTTAGTTCCATATATTTCATCATAATCAAACTGTCTTTTATTTGAAACAGTTACCTTACCACTTAACCTTCTACCAATTCTATCTCCAAGTTCCTTTAAAACAGTAATACCCTCTGTAATTTTATTTGCCTGCTTAGTTTCATCATTTACACGATAAAAACCATTATCAGTATAAACACCTTCGTAAGGATGAATACCAAAGCTATCCTCAAAAAGAACCCTATAAACTGATTCTAAATCAGCTAAACCTGCCTTTATTTCACTCTTAAAAATTATTCCAACTGAGTCTAAAACTGTTTTATTATAACCATCATCTATATTTGCTAAAAGTATATCATTTAATACTTTAAGGTCATCCATATAAAAAGCATTATTAATATACTCCTCAACAGATACATTACGCATTTTTATATGTAAACCAGACTCTATATTTATGTCTACATTATCATCACCTAATAACTCACCAAGTTCACATATAAAAGTTAAGTCAAATAATGAGCTTAATCCATCAAAACCAAACTCTTTTATATCTTCTTCTTTAACTACTCTATCAGTATTTAATGACTGATAATATCCCATAATTAATGCTGATGATAAACCTAAACAAAACTGAACATCTTTATCTGAACTATCTCCTTTAAAAGCTTCTGTTATAATATTAACATCACAAGATGAATCTATATTATAAATTGCACCATAAATAGCATAAGCTAATGAATTAATAACATTAGTACGCAAAGTTTGATTATTAAAGCGTTCATCAGCTAACCTTATAGATGCCTGCTTTCTTAATTGTTCAATTAAAGGTCTCTCCTTATCACTTATAGCAACTAATTTACTCATAATATACCTCCATCAATAGCTTTCAAAAATGCCTGAAGCGTATTTCTATCTACCCCTTGATTTGTGTTGAATGTTTTATTGAAAATACTTATAACTGCTGTATTTTTATTAAACGCACTTGGATACTTAATCCTTGGTATTTCAGCATACCCCTCATAAACATTTATCGGTACTAAATCTGATTTTGAAAGTTTCATAAGCTTACCTATATTACCTGAACTCGCTGCTGCTTCTTTACCAAAATATTTATCGAAAATAGCATTTATGCAAGTTACAATAAATATTGATTGGTAAACATCACCTTTTATACTAGTTGGAAATCTTTTTGTACTAGGTAACTCCGAATCTCTAAAATTTAAATTTATACCTTTACTATACTCTTTAGGTAGATATACATTAGAATAATTAAAAGTAGCAAGCTTCGGGATAGCCTGTACTACTAAAGCTTGCTCTCTTATATAATTAAATACCTCAGAATACTCATCAGATGCATTCTTATTTATAATAGAATCTAAAAATTCTTTACACTCTTCTAAAGTAGCATACCCCTGACCTGTCTTTCTAAATTCTACTCCATACAAAGCTTTAGCAACCTTATCAGTAGCATCATTCATCAACTTATGCTCATTTTTTGTTGCCAATATAATAAGGTCACATAAAATACGATATTTTTGAACTTCTGGTAAACTACCAGCTACTGGGTAATTCAAACTCTTCAAAAAACTAGACCATTCTGGGTCATTTATGTCTCCAATCTGTCCAATTTTCATAGAGTACTCAGACTTACCAAACAAAGTTTCAGCAGTTACCATAGCAGAAAGAATAGAACTTAGCTCTTCATTACTTACATTGCCTTTTTGAACTATATCTAAATAATCTTTTAAGAAACCCTGTTCCATTTTTAAGCCTCCTTTCTAATTATATACATCTTATTTAAGTAATCTTCAGCAGATTTACAAAATGCTTCTCCAAAAGAAAGCTTATAAATAGATTCATCTTTCTCAGCAACTTTCTTAAAGCCTAAATCCTTAAATATACCATACTCACTAGCAATCTTCTTATCTAAATCATTAGTTAATGATTTATTTATCAAAGAACACACAATACTATAATTTGAAGTTATAAACTCCTTAAGTCGTTTTATATTGTTCTTTACTATTTGAGTATCACTGCCTTCTTCTTTAACAAAAGAAACAAATTTAGGTGAAGTGCTTACAGTATCATTATTAGCTTTCACTACCCCGATTTGAATTGGTTTTATTCTTCCTAATACAGAAGTATCTGCTAATTCAACATACTCAGCCTTTCTAAGATACCCCAACAGCTTTCCTTGAGCCTTTGCTATCTTAACAAGGTCTTTATACTCATCTAAAGCAGAACCAAGTCTTTCTTTTGTCTTTTCCTTTATATCATCTTCTTTTTTATCAGTTTCATACTTAGCTTTAATGTACTCAAACATTTCAACGAGCCTATTATCAAGAGAATATAATGAAGTATTTTTATTATACTTCTCAAACCAATCAGACTCATGTAACATTATAGGATTATAACCTTTTAAACTTGGAAGATTATCTATAATAGATAAGCCATTATTAAAAGCACCCCTACTAAGCTGTGATATAAACATAGATAAACTTATATCAGGTATAAAAAGAACATACCTAAGTCTGTTAAATCTATCCTTAACAGCATCTTCTGGGCTTGCACCATTCTTATTTTTTGCTAGAGAAGATAAATCATACTCAAAAGGTTCCAATCTAACTGCTCCATCAGAAGAACAACCTAAGAATATAATTTCCTCAATATCATTATAGATATGTCTACCTGTTAAAATATGTACTAAAGGATTTGTTTTACCAGACTGATAACATTCATTTATATATTGTCTATAACCAAATGCTCCTGCCTCAAACCTTTTCAAGTAAAAGTTTTTTGAAACCCTTTTCCAACCTTTAGGGCTATCTAAGGCTGTAAATGTAGTAATAATCAGACCATCTGGTGAGAATATAATTCTTCGTATATTATGTGGTGAATATTTTACATATACATCAGTATTAGAAGCTATCTCGCCTGCATAATCTAAAGCTGAATCTAAATCTTTTATAAAAGATACTGCCATGATAAAAACCTCCTTATAAAAATCACTAACTAAATTAGAACGAAATTAAAGAGAGCAAACTATACTTAAATAATTTGCTCTCTTTTATAGTTACAGTATTAACTTATAACAAATTTAGTAGGCTTGAAGCACTCCAAGTTTAGTATCACCATACCATAAGTCCATATAACCACTGTCATCAGATATAATAAACTGTAAAGTTGTTTCAGTAAACTGATTAGCTTCAAGTTCTACAGATGTTGTAATACTATCCTCATCAATATTATTATCATAATCTTTGAGTAAAGTATAATTATTAGATGGATACTTAGAACTCTGTAAAGTCTGAAGCGAGAAGTTGGTTAAATCAATCTCTTTCTTATCAACTGAATAATTCTCAAGCTTCATATTGACCTTATAAAGTTTTGAATCAGATGAATTCTTATCAAATGAAGCTGTAATTTGCAGACCATCAACATTTGAAACAATTATTGGATACTGCTCAACCTCTTCTTCCTGCTGTACAACTTCGGTCTTAACTACCCCACCTGTTATGCTGTTAAGCATTTCCATATAATCTCCAACGAGCTTCATTGCATTGACACCATTTTCATCAGTACCTTCATAAGCTACATAAGTATCAATAAACTCCTGCACATTATGTCTTGTAATATACTTGTCAGCATATCCTGACTGATTTACCTGCTCAATAAACTTATCAAGAATTTGCTCTTTTAATACATCATTAGATAAAGCTAATTTCTTATCTAAATCGATATCGAATGGATTGAAGTAATCAACAACATCATAGCAAACATCTTCAATAAGTGTAGGACTTTCTAACTTATCATTTGTAACCTGAGAGCCATCTGGTAATACAACATCAGATACTGCATTAGACCTTGAAAGTACAAAGTTTATATTATAATCTTTGCCGTTAAGCGATGTCTGCGTGTTTATAATGGCTTCAGAAACCGCATTCTGTTTTGCATCACTATATTTTCTAATAGCACCCTTAACAGTAACAGCCCCATTCTCTTCTATACTTACATATTTTGAAAGCATAGCCATAGCTTCAATGAAATTATCTTTTTCATTCTTAGCCTGTGAAGCCTGACCTTCAGAATAAAGACTCTTAGCACTTGAAAGATAACTATTATAAGCATCACCACAATTTACAACAAGGTTCTTTATATTATTGAATACTTTATTAGCATTCTCGCCACTTAAATCAAGATTTGTAATATCACCATCCTGAGTTATACCAGTCTTTCCAAGACCTTTGCTGGCTGCATTCATAAATATCTTCTCTTTTACAAGGAATCTTCTATACAAAGTAACAAGTCCAGTTGCCTTACTTGAATCCTTTTCAGAAGCTTCTGCAAGCCTTGAATAATAAGCAAATTCCTCTTCAGAAAGAACAAGATACTTAGAACCATCTGGCAGTTTATTACCTACTTCAATAAGATATGAATCCTTTGAATTAGTAAGCCAATAACGCATCTGCTCAATATTTATATAATACTTACCATCAAGAACAGTCACATCAGTAAAATTAGAGTTAAAATAAGGTGTTGCAATAGCAATATCAAAATGTGTAGCTAAAGGCTCAACACTTTTTGTAGTACCACTAATAGTTATTTTATAACTAGGATACTCCCAATCGTCTGTTTCGATATTATCTTTATTACCCCAATTTTCATCTGTTTTTGCTGTTAAAGTCTTCTCTTGAACTTCAGTAGTCTCTTCTAAAGTACTTTCAGAAGCACCTTCCTCTGTAGATATAGCTTCTGTAGTTGAATCTGGAATTTCTTCAGCATTGGTGCCTTTCTCAGCAGTCTGGACTTCCATTTCATAATGGAATGTACCGACTTCATTTGAAAAGATATTATTTATTTCAGCATAAAAATCTTTCTTCCCATTCTTAGCACCTATAAGCTTTACAACAGCAAATAAAACAATGACTGCAACTACCCCTAGTCCTATCCAAAGACCTGTCTTTTTCTTCTTTTTCTCTGTCTTAAGAACAGAATCCTCTTTAACAAGACCACCGTCATTTTTATCAGCCTCCTGAAGCTCTACCTCATCGGAATAACCCTCATCATTGTCTTCCATTGAACCAGAGTCATCGAAATCTGATAAATCTTCACTTTCATCAAAGATGTCGAGATTTTCATCCTTATTCTTGGACATTTTCTTTCCTCCTTAACTAAATTATAAATTCATCTTTGTCTTGAAGAATCTTTGCTAATATATTAAATAGAGTTCTTGCATCATTTGTAGGATTATGCTTTGGGTAAACTGGTAACACATCAAGCCCAGTAGCAATAACATCAAGCTTTGCATCACCATTTGAAACAAACTTAGCAATAAATTTCCTACAATCTACAAACTCAAATCTATTTAGCAGATTCTTTCTAGCACTTTTTGAACACTGATTATTGATACTTGCCACAAGCATACTACTATCACTCTTACCAAACATAAGAACTTTAATATTTCTACTAAAGCCTGCAATAGATTTAAAATTCTCACATACCTGTAACAAAGTATCTTCTATAAGTAATTCATCACATGAAAATGTATCGAGATTAAGCAATACATTCTTATACTTACAGAATATTAAACCACCTAATTCTCTACAACCATTGTTCAAAGAACCATCCTGACCTAACTTTCCTTCACAATCTATTATAAGACCATAAGTACAATTAGTCCAATCAATGATGGAACTTACACAACTTGAATAATCCTTATAATAAGTGTTCAGACTATAAAGAATACCATCTTTTTCATATATTCCCAGAGTCTGAAAACTATCCATAAGTCCACTGACAAATAAATCAGCAGTTAAATTCAATTGTAGATGAATCTTTTTACTTAAAAGCTTAAAAACATTAGCACAAGATAAACCCTTTAAACCATCTATCTTTGAGAAAAAATCCTCAAGATAATCACATTTAGTAATGTATCTACTAAACTCGTTATCTAAATCATCACGATTCCAACAAAGATACTTAACTTTATTAAGAGCTACCCCAGATTTGGCTATTTCAAACCTTAATCGCTTGAAAAATCGCCCAACTGTATGCTTTGACATACTCTCAGAAAATTGCATTTTACCTAACTTTACAATTTTATCACTTGTAACTTTAAACCAACAAAATGTAGCATTAAGTTTAAAACAAAAGCAATAATCTGAATCCAAAAGCAAACCCTTAAAAATGATACTTAACATATCAAAATCCGAAATTAATTTACCTTCAAAGAAATAACTGAAAATCTCATATATTCCCAAGGATTGTGATAGATTTAAATATGAACTTAAAGAATTAACTTGTACTCCCATCTCATTACAAAGAGCTATAACCTCATCTGATTGGGTTAAAACAAACTCATTTGTTAAATTAGGTAGTTTATTTCCGTAATCGTCATCTGACCTGTAATACATATAGTCATCAGTGCTATCCCTAATGTCTAAATATATCACATAGAACTTCCTCCTTTCTTTTTAATATTTATTGAGGTGCTTGAGTAGACTCCTCAGTAGTAGCTTCAGTGGTAACTTCCTCAACTGGAGGTGTTACTTCAGTAGTAGGCTGCTCTACTGGTACTTCTTGAGTCTGCTCTTGCGACTTCTTCTCTTCTTCCTGCTTCTTCTTTGCTTCTTCCTCTGCTTTCTTAGCGTCTTCTTCAGCTTTCTTTTCTTCTTTTTCCTTTTCTGAAGAGTCATCTTTCTTCT
>Ga0129307_1001547_pt1 | contig 23611 bp, 30 predicted proteins | sample P1105metagenome_FD_94437 | JGI IMG/M metagenome (GOLD analysis project Ga0129307, IMG submission 94437) | Capybara group fecal microbial communities from Wisconsin, USA - P1105 metagenome | ecosystem: Host-associated > Mammals > Digestive system > Large intestine > Fecal | place: USA: Wisconsin... | reverse complement strand
GTTACATCCGTCACGATGCAACTCAATCGTAAAGGTTGATCCTTTATTTATGCAACTGTCAATGTACTATGCCGCCGGGTCAGCGGCTGAGCTATCACATAGAAAAAATGATTGACCCATTATATTGACAGAAACACTCTGGGGTTGTATTATGACTAAAATTATGAAAATGGTCAAAAAGATTATTAAAGGAAAATGGTATGCCCAAAATATATTCAGAAGAAGAACGAAAAGATATAGTGAGCCGTTTAAAAGCAGAAGCAAATATACTCATGCTGGAGAAGGGGGTAAAGAAGACTACGGTGGATGAACTGGTAAAGAGAGCAGGAATTCCAAAGGGTACATTTTATCTTTTCTATCCTTCAAAAGAGATGCTGCTTTTCGACTGCGCTCAGGACTTTCATGAGGAAGTGGATGAGTTTGTTTCAAAAGGAATGGAACAAGCTGATGGAGTAGAAGCAGTTGTAGATGTGATTATGGGTGCGGTTAACATAACTCAGAATTCCTGTCTAAGAGTACTTCTGGAACCGGAATCTATGAACCTTATTCTTTCAAAGCTCCCAGAGGATGTTTTAGAAAAGCATAGACAGGAGGATGCGGACAGAGGTGAAAAGATTATTGTGGCACTCGCTACTAAGAATGGCATAAGTGTTGAAGAATTATCAGGTGCATTTACCATGATTCTTTTCGGTACCATGTATGAACAGGTAGTGGGTGAGGATGTGATTGAAGGTAGCACGAGATTGCTGGTCCGAGGACTTGTAAAACAGCTTTTTGAAGGAAAGAAATAAAGATGAAGACGATATATAAATCCATTGAAGGGAAAAATAAAATACTTGAACTATACGATAGCCAGATGGCGAGGCTAAGGGTTCCTTATAAGGATATCTTCATTGATACAACATTTGGAAAGACTCATTTAGTGGAGACGGGTAAGATGGATGGAGAACCTCTTCTTGTACTTCATGGAGGAAATGCAACCACAGCATATAATCTTATAGGCTTTGATTTCATGCTGGATGATTTTCATATCTATGCTGTCGATACCATCGGACATCCGGGAAAAAGTGCGGAGACAAGTCTTTCACCCAATGGATATGATTATGGTGAGTGGCTTAGTGAGGTTATTACAGCTCTGGGATTTGATAGTATTGCATGTTGTTCGGGTTCCTTCAGTTCAGGTATTGTTGCGAAAGCGATGTGCGTGGCGCCTGAAAAGATAAAGAAGGCACTTCTCTATGTTCCATCAGGAATTAAAAATGCACCGGCTATTAATAGTAGCTCAATGATGTTTCCGATGATAATGTACTGGATTACCAAGAAAGACAAATGGCTTCGAAAAACGATAATGCCGATAGCAATTACGGAGGATAACATTTCCGATGAAATGTATCAGACGGCTAAGCTTAGTATTACCTACAGTAAAGTAAAAACTGGAATGCCTAGTAATGTTTCGGGTAAGCTGATGATGAGATGCAAGGCGCCAACACTTGTTATGGGAGCTGAGAAAGATTGCCTCTTTCCAGGCGAGGGTGTTATAAAGAGGGCTAAAGAAATCATCCCTAATTGTACCACCTATCTAATAAAGGGACGAGGCCATCTGCATTACATGACTGACGAAGAGAAAGAAATGATAAGAACTTTCTTCTTAGATTAATTGGGTAACAATAATATGAAATATAACATAGATAAAGAATTAAAAAGTATTTCTATATACAGCGGTTCAGTGGTTGGACGTCTGTATCCATTACTCAATATTGGATACAAGTTAAACAGACCTAAGTCAGACAAGTTTGTTGGAGTTCGCAGGATATCTACGCCAGGATATAAAGGTGCGAAGATACCAACACTTATCTTTGAACCTAAAAAGCTTGCAGAATCTGTCGAGGATCTTCCGTGCATCATGTTTTTTCATGGTGGTGGTTTTTTGATGAGTGCGTCAGGTGCTCATTATCAGGTAGCCAAGTGGTATGCACATAAGCTGAACGCAAAAGTAATCATGCCTGACTACAGACTAATGCCGAAATATACATATCCGGTTGCAATCGAGGATTGCTATAACACTTATATATGGGTGTTAAAAAATGCTTCTAAACTTGGAATTAATAAAGAAAGACTCATTGTGACAGGAGATAGTGCAGGCGGAAATATTGCTGGGGCAGTTGTATCAATGCTACATGATAGAAAAGAGTCTCTTCCCAAAGGTGTAATGCTTATTTATCCTGCTCTTGATAAACGAATGATTACAGAATCTATGAAAAAATTCACTGATACACCGATATGGGATTCGCGTTGTAATAAACTATTTTGGGATATGTATCTAAAGAATCAAGATTCTGAACAGGCGAAGTATGCCTCTATCTCAGAACTTGACTTATTGGATTATTTCCCAGAGACATATGTTGAAGTAGCTGAGTTTGATTGTCTTCATGATGAAGGGATAGCATTTGCAGATAGATTAAAAGCGGAAGGCATCAGAGTGGAAGTGCACGATATTAAAGGTGCCTGTCACGGCTACGAAGCAGCTACAAAAAGCTCCCTTATACGTAGATGTATGAAACAACGTGTTAATTGGATAACAAAGATGTTATAATACCTAGGTGCACGTTAATTATATAGGATATGGGTAGAGATAAAAGAGGATGGAAAAAAGCATAAAGAAAAAAATACTGTTTGTATTACCTCCTATTATTTTGACAGCGCTCACTCTTATATGGTACTTCAAGGAGGATGGCAGGTGGTATGACTATCATAATGAATGGGAGTGCCTCCCGTTACTTATCTGTCACATGCTCATGCCACTGTTTTACTTTGTGTGGATCATTATTGCTACGGTAAGGCAGATTAATAAAAGTACTCGTTCCAACGATAATATATACTACCTCGTTGCCTCGATTATTTTATGGCTTAGTTGTGGAGTGGGATTATTCTTTTTTATAGTTTTTACTAGTGGAATGTAGTGACTAAATGGAGCAATATGAGTAGTTTAAAGAAGAAAATAATAGTAGGCATCTGTGCTTTACTGGGATTGGTAGTAGTAATCTTTTTTTTGATCGAGATTAGTATATATAATTATCTAAAACAATATGGTTATGGCTTTGGTGAATTATACGAAGCTTCGGCAGTATATTTTACCCATAGTGATGGCATCACAATCGGATCAGAGAACAACTATAGTGTCTTTATAGGAGCGCATGATTACATTTATGATGATGTTGTATCAAGTAAGGGATTTGAATTAACTGATCAAATGGGAGAAGGGAGGTTTTATAATAATGGTGAAGATGAGCTATGTATAGTTGCTTCAGCTTCATGGTGTTATTGGTTTAGAATTTACCATATGTCTGACGGATATTATATTGAAGATTTTTAGGATAACCAAAGCATTATAGAAAAGACTCTGGAGGATGGTTTCAAAATGGAAAATAAAAAAGTTACGGGATTTGACTATTTGTGGTGTGCATTATATGCGTGCGCTGCATTTGCTATAGAATTATTGCTTGTATTTATTGAAGGCAAACTCGGACTTGATATAAAGAATCTCACGGTATCACAGAGTATCATTCACTGGGTAGTAACGATAATACTGTGGGTGGCAGCCGGTTTACTGGTCATCTATATAGGTAAAAAGACAACCGGTTTTGACATATGGAAACCAGGCGAAAAAATGAAAGCGTGGCAGTATATAGCAATCGTTGTATGCTTTGCTGTAAATATTGCAGCCAAGTATTTCGACTGGAATGGTTTCAAGGTTGTTAAGGAATGGCAATCAAGAGGTCCGCTGCTGTTCTCATTCCAATATCTCTATTATATGGCAGAGGGCTTTCTGATCTCACTGGTAATCGTCTTTGGACAGATTGCATGTGAGAAATGGTTTAAGAATGAGAAGCTTCCTTATGGAGGTATTATCTTAGGACTTACATGGGGGCTTATGCATATCTTTACAAAGGGAAGTGTGGCAATCGGACTTCTGTCAGCTTTTGGAGGATTCCTGTTCGGAGCGGCATACTTGCTTGTAAATAAGGATTATAGAAAAGCCCTGCCTATTATAGCCCTGCTGTTTATGCTATAAAAGCGTTAGATATGGATGTCTCACTGTTTTACAGTGAGGCATCTTTTTTATTTTATGCTTGACAAAATCGACACGCGTGTCTAAAATGAGAAAAACGACACCAGTGTCGAAAAAAGGAGAATGCATATGCCAACAAAAGGAGAACAAACAAGAGAACATATCATGGATGTATCCTATGCCTTGTTTGCAGAGAAGGGGTTTAAACAGGTCACCATGAAGGATGTATGTGGAATTACAGATATGAGCCGCGGAGGTCTGTATAGTCATTTCTCCAGCACAAAGGAACTCTTTGAAGTTATTCTCGAGAGAAAGACCAGCACAGATGAGATGAACTTTGAACAGGATATTAAGAACAATGTGCCAGCCACAACGATTCTAGAAAACGTATTAAAGCATATGGAAGAAGAGATGAATCATCCGGAGAATTCGCTCACAGCTGCAATATATGAATACGGTGAGGTTGTGGATTCTCAGTTTATGGAGACACTTAATAAGAAGAGTATTAAAAGGTGGTCGGCCCTGATCAAATATGGAATTAAAAATGGTGAGTTTAAAGATGTGGACGTCGATGAAGTGGTTAACATAATTCTGTATTCCTATCAAGGGGTCAGAATGTGGAGCAGGATAGTTCCAATGAAGAAGATAGTAACTAAGTCGATAACAGAACATATTAGAAATCAGTTGATAGGAGGAAAAAATGATTAGATTTATTAGACCAACAGAAGAACATAAGGATGAGGCTCTGGCTTTCAAGCAGGAGTTTTTTGATAATGGAGAACATACAATAAACGGCAGTGAGCTTCTTGATCAGATGGATTCATACGAAGACTGGCTGAAGAGCGTGACTGATAATATCTCAGAAGAGACGGTTAATCCAGATTGGGTTGTAACAGATACATTTTTTGCTCTGGATGAAAAAGATTCAATCGTAGGTATCATCGATTTTCGTCACGAGCTTAAAAGCTTTCTTATTGATTTTGGTAACACTGGTTATAGCGTTCGTCCTTCAGAGAGACGAAAGGGATATGCAACCGAGATGCTGCATCAGCTTTTAGATGTTGCAAGAAATAGTGGACTAAATTCTCTTCAGCTTTCTGTTGAAAGAAGCAACGAGCCATCAGTTAAAACTATAGTAAAGAACGGCGGAGTGTATGAGAGAAGCTTCGAGTTCCAGGGTGAAGAGGCAGATGTGTACCGAATAAAACTATAAAATCAGGAGACTAACTATGAAGATTGTAAAAGCAGAATTTGATGATCTTAAAGAAATCCTTGAACTCCAGTATTTAGCTTATCAGAGCGAAGCAGCACTGTTTGGAACAGATGACATACCTCCACTTAAAGAAACGCTTGAGGAAGTTATCGAAGAATATAATAACGGTATCATTTTAAAGATGTTGCCTGAAGATGGTGAGAAAGGAAAGATTATTGGTTCAGTAAGAGCTTACGAAAAAGATGGAACTACATATATCGGAAAGCTTATGGTTCATCCAGATTATAGAGGACAGGGCCATGGAACAAAGCTTCTAAATGAGATCCAGAATTTCTTTCCCGATAATAGATATGAATTATTTACAAGTACGAGAAGTGTAGATAATATCCGTCTTTATGAGAAAAATGGTTTTAAGAAGTTCAAGCAAGAAACAATTACTAATGAACTGATATTTGTCTATATGGAAAAATAGTGCAAGTGGGGACAGACCTTGGTGCAATGGGGTCCGTCCCCACTGCACTTTTTTCTTGACAAGTGTATATATGGGTAGTATATTGTATATATCGGATATATACAATCCTAATATGGAGGTTAGTATGGATTTTGAGAATGCGATAGAGATAAAGAATCTCACGAAGAAGTATGATGGTTTTACGCTTGACAACGTGAGTTTTGAAGTTCCGAAAGGAAGTATTATGGGCTTTATCGGACAGAACGGTGCAGGCAAAACTACGACTATAAATTCATTACTTAATATAATCAAATGGGATAGCGGTGAGATAAAGCTTCTAGGAAAAGAAATGCCTCGATATGAGAATGAGGTTAAAGAGCAGATGGCAGCAATCTTCGATGTACTTCCTTTCAATGATGATTTGTCAGCGAAGCAGCTGACAAAGATTATGCGAGGTATCTGGAAGGAGTGGGATGAAGATTGCTTTAAGAATTATCTTGAGAGATTCCAGCTTCCATACACAAAGAAGTTTGGACAGTTCTCCAAGGGTATGAAGATGAAACTTCAGATCGCAGCAGGTCTCTCTCACAAAGCGAAGCTCCTCATTATGGACGAAGCAACAACGGGACTAGATCCTGTTGTGCGAAATGAAATCTTGGATATCTTCCTTGAGTATCTTCAGGACGAAGATAACTCAATACTGATGTCATCGCATATTACGTCAGATCTAGAGAAGGTGGCGGATATGGTAACATTTATTGATAAGGGCAAAATTCTTCTTACAGGTATCAAGGATGAAATACTTGAGAATCATGGAGTAGTAAAATGCTCCAAAAATGATTTCAGAGATTTCGAGAGAGAGGATTACATCAGTGCCAGAGTTACTGATTTCGGTGCAGAGATAATGGTAAGTGACCGTGATAAGACATCTAGAAAGTACTCAGGGGCAGTAATTGATAAGACAACATTGGAAGAAATCATGCTGTTTTATGTAAACCAGTCGAAAAATCAGTGGAGTTGATTTTTATGAAAGAATTGATTTATAGGGAGTTTTATTTATCAAGAAAAAATATACTGATTACTTGTGGCATCACTTTTGGAATCTATGCCATAGGTGTAATGTGTGCTCTTTCTGCAAGGTTTGGTAATATCGCCAGATATGTGAGTGATGAGATGACGATTCACGATGTTCTTGTGACGACATATTACTTTGCGATACTTTCTGGAATTCTTCTTGCAACTATTGTTGAGTGCGTTCCTATTCTTCTGGCCTCTGATTTTAAGAGCGGTTGGACTGATTATATATTATCTTCTGGGGTTAGTGTTAAGAAGATAGTGGGAGTAAAGTACCTGGTTTTTGTAATAATACTTGTAGCAAGTATGGGAGCTAGTGCTATTATTTTTGGGCTTACTCGGTTAGTTACTGGAGTTGATGCGGAACCAATACTTCCTAGCGAGATATCATTTGGAATATATGAACCTGTAATTTTCGTTGTTTTCATGAGTGTGTTTTTACTCATCATGGTTAGTTATAGATTGATGAGTGAGTTTGTATTTAGGGATAATAAGTCTGTAAAAGCTCAAGTGATTCAGAATGCACCGACGGTGGTAGGAGTACTTCTGATATTTGCATTATTTTTCTACGGTACTTGTAGATATGATATGGCGGATAAAGATGAGATAGCTCGTCTCTCTGAGACTATGTCGAAGATAAGAGAACACTCCATAGAAGTTATCATAGGGGCAATTTTACTCGGACTGATCATTTCAGGAGTATTTTACTTTATATCGGTCTGGGCTGTCAGGAAAGAAATGAAATGTGAAAGGAAGAGCGTATGAAGGGAATTCTATATAAAGACGTATATCTTCTAAAGGGTAAGCTGATAGCCAATCTGATATGGATGGTTGTGGTGATTATATTTGCTGATGTTGCTGCATATTTTTTGATGAATTCCCCCGAGGCTCCTTCAGGCATTGGCAAAGAGATGGTAGATATGATTGCATTTGTAGTTGATGTTGAAATCGCTATGTTTATGGGTGTACTCATGTATGATTTAGTTATGAAGATTGATAATGGAAAGAATTGGGGATACTATGGAATCTCTTGTCCGAAAGGATTAAAGGGGATTGTAGGCGCGAAATATCTACTAGTACTTATTATGCATGCTTCGCTATTTGTAATCTGTGTAATAAATGATGGGTTACTCAGTCTATTAACTGGCAAACAAACTCAAATGGCGATACTCGTTGCATTCTTCTTACTTATGAGAATTATGATAACTGCAATCGAGATGCCGCTTGTCTTCAGGTTTGGTGCAGATAAAGCTAATCATATTCGGATACTTATATCTGTAATTGTTTGGTCGATAATTACCATATATTTTCTCTTTGGAAATATCGAATGGCTTATGGGAGAGAATGGGCTTGTCAATATGATTAAAGGGTCCATGTCAGGAGCTCCTGGAGCGGTAGATGATATATCACGCATGTTAGAAAAAACTGGAAATTTAGTAGTTAATATTGCGTTAATTTGTGCTACTATAGGTACGTGCTTCTGGTATTTTATATCCTACCTTATATCCTGTGCGGTATATAAGAAGGGGATTAGTACTACAGATGCAATGAGGTAAAACAAAATGGATATTATAATTTCGAATTCTTCGAATGACCCGATCTATCTGCAGATCGTTAATCAAATAAAGGCTAGTATTATGAGCGGAGAGCTTTCCCCTGGGGATGCTCTCCCTTCAATGCGTAATCTGGCAATGCAGATGAGAGTGAGTCTCATCACAACTAAGCACGCCTATGAAGAACTGGAGCGTGATGGTTTCATTGAGACCTATACGGGTAAGGGTAGTTTTGTAAAGGGACAGAACGCAGAATTCTTAAAAGAAGAAAACTTAAGACAAATTGAGAAACTTCTTGGCGAAGCTGTGGATAAAGCAAAAATGAGTGGAGTTACCCCAGAGGAACTGCGCGATATTCTGGATATGCTTTACGAGGGATAGTAGTAAAATGATACTTATTTTTGTGATATAGAAATTTATGATTGACATTTATAGAATCAGTCTATATACTTGGCAAATATAATAAAAAAAGGGACAGGTCTAACTGTCAAATTCATGAAAGGAAAATATTCGATGCTGTATCTTGTATCCAAAACTACATATACTAAGAACGTGGCAATGCACATTACTAAGGTGTATCGCCCTATTTTTGATTTTGTGGATATAGTGAAAGATAAGCAATAGGTAATATATTCTTAATTAAGACTGTAATGTAAAACCACTTATCTTTCGAGATAGGTGGTTTTCTTGTTTATTAGGTGGCAGAGGGGCTGCCACAGGTGGAGGAAAATAATGAAAGAAAATTTGAAGAAGATGGCCAGTTACTATCGGCCATACATGGGAACGTTTTTACTCGATATGTTCTTTGCATTTCTAGCATCGCTGATCAGTCTTGTGATCCCGCTGGTGGTAAGATATATAACAACAAATGTTAGAACCTGGGATACAGCAACAGCTGAAAAGCAGATATTTTTTCTTGGTGGAGTACTGATCGTACTCGTTCTTGTTCAGTTCGGTTCGAACTATTTCGTAACTAACATCGGCCATGTAATGGGCGCGAAGATGGAATATAATATGAGAGCTGAGATATTTGATCATTATCAGAAGCTTTCATTCTCCTTCTTTGATGATCAGAAGGTTGGACAGCTGATGAGCCGTATCACTAGTGATCTTTTCGATATCACTGAGCTGCTTCATCATGGACCTGAAAACCTGGCGATATCATTTATCAAGATTGTGGGAGCGCTTATAATTCTTTCAAGCATCAGTGGATATCTTACAATCGCAGCATTTGTTCTGCTTCCGCTTATGTTTATATATGCGTTCATTATGAACAGAAAGATGAAGCGTGCATTCAAGGAGAACCGAGTCCAGATCGCTGAGGTCAACACTCAGATAGAAGATAACCTTTCAGGAATTCGAGTCGTCAAGTCCTTCGCAAATGAGGAGATTGAAAACGAGAAGTTCAAGGTTGGAAATGATGGCTTCCTGAGAGCAAAGAAGCAGAGCTACTTCTACATGGGATTCTATCATTCAGGAATGTCGGCATTCACAATGCTGATAAATATCGTTGTCATTATGACAGGTGGAATCCTGATGTCGAAGGGTATGGTAAGGGTTGAAGATTTCATAACATTCCTGCTCTATATAAATGTTTTCACTGATCCAATTAGGACATTGATCGATTTTGCCGAGTCTTTCCAGAATGGTTATTCTGGCTTTGAAAGATTTATGGAAATCCTGGCTATAGAGCCTGATATTCAGGATGCTCCAGATGCAAAGCCGCTTGAAAATGTAAAGGGCGATATAACATTTGACGATGTATCCTTTAAGTATAAGGACGGTCAGCACCGAGTCCTGAGACATATTAATCTGGATGTTAAGGCTGGTTCTTATGTGGCACTGGTTGGTTCATCTGGTGGAGGTAAGACTACACTTTGCAGTTTGATTCCAAGATTCTACGAAGTTACGAAGGGCAGCATCAGGATTGACGGTAAGGATATTCGTGATGTGACGATGAAGAGTCTTCGTCAGAATATCGGAATCGTTCAGCAGGATGTGTATCTTTTTGCCGGAACTGTATATGACAACATCCTTTATGGAAAGCCAGGGGCAACAAGAGAAGAAGTTATTGAGGCCGCAAAGCAGGCAAATGCTCATGACTTCATTATGGAGCTTCCTAACGGCTACGAGACAGATATCGGTCAGCGAGGAATTAAGCTGTCAGGTGGACAGAAGCAGAGACTATCTATTGCCAGAGTCTTTCTGAAGAATCCGCCGATTCTGATCTTCGATGAGGCAACAAGTGCTCTTGATAATGAGAGCGAGAATATCGTTAAGGAGTCTCTTGAAAGACTGGCTCATGACAGAACAACATTTGTTATTGCACATAGACTTTCAACAATCCGTAACGCTGAGGAAATCCTGGTACTCACGGACAAGGGAATCGAGGAAACAGGAACTCACGACGAACTGATGGCTCGTGACGGAATCTACGCACAGCTATACCGTTGGACGAAATAAAGTGCAGCGGGGTCCGTCCCCGCTGCACCGAGGTCTGTCCCCAGCTGCACCAACAAAGGAGAATAGAATGAAACAACCGGAAATAACAACTCTATGTTACATAGAGAAGGATGGAAAATACCTTATGATGCACCGAGTCAAGAAGGATCGTGACATCAATAAAGATAAGTATATCGGCGTGGGAGGCCATTTTGAATATGGCGAAAGTCCTGATGATTGCCTGAAGCGTGAGGTGATGGAAGAGACAGGACTTACCCTCCTGGAGTACAAGCCACGCGGTATAGTTACATTTATATATGGCGATAAAGAAAAGCCTGAAGAGAGAATTGTGGAATACATGCATCTCTACACAGCTACAAAGTTTGAAGGTGAACTGATCGACTGTGATGAAGGCGAGCTGGAGTGGATAGACAAGTCAGCGGTCTATGATCTTCCTATATGGGAAGGTGACAAGTTATTTTTCAGACTGCTAGAAGAGAGAAGCGATTACTTCTCTCTGAAGCTTGTTTATTCAGAAACTGATAAATTAATAGAGGTTGACATAAATTAGAGGAAAATAAAATGAGATTAAGACAATATAAGCCATGTGATGCGGCAAAGATAATTGAGTGGAGTAAAGAAAAAGAGACCTTTGAGCTCTGGGGAGGAGAAATTATTGGTGAGTATCCTATCACAGAGGAAATTCTAAATAAGGTTTACATAAATCAAAACGGCCTATGCGAGGAACCGGATAATTTCTATCCAATGACCGCCCTCGAAGGAGATGAGGTGATAGGCCATTTCATTATGAGGTACATAAATAAAGATGCAAAAAAACTCCGATTCGGATGGGTTATAGTAGATGCAGAAAGAAGAGGACAGCATATTGGACAGAACATGCTTAGACTCGGCCTTAAGTATGCATTTGAAATCCTTGGAGTTGATAAGGTAACCATAGGAGTTTTTGAGAACAATGTACCCGCTTACAAATGTTATCTCTCCACTGGATTTCATAAGCCATCTGAGCTGCCTGATTCTTTCCAGGAAGTAAATGGTGAAAAGTGGAAGGTAGTTGAACTGGAGATAACCAGGGAGGACTATACTTCCCAATAAGAAAGAATAGTGGGAGTATATGATAGTTTCATTTGATCTTGACGATACATTATATGTAGCGCCACCAAAGTTTAAGATTGAGAAGGAACCAGGGTTTCCATGGAAGTATATATATAAAGAAAGACTTCGTCTGGGAACAAAGGAGCTTTTCGAAAGACTTCAGTCAGAAGGAATCGAAACATGGATTTATACCACCTCCTTCAGATCGGAAAAATATATCAGAGGACTTTTTCGTCATTACGGAATAAAGGTGGGACAGGTAATCAACGGAAGCAGGCATATGCGCGAGGTTCAGGGAGATAAGAAGGAACCGATGCCATCTAAGCTTCCAGGTAGATATAGGATCAGCCTTCATATTGATGATGATGTGAGTGTTTATCAGAATGGAAAAACCTATGGATTTAAGGTATTCCTCGTGGGACCTCCAGATGATCAGTGGGTTGAAAAGATTATGGAAGAAGTCCATAGGATCAAGGCAAGAGAAGATAGGAAATAACATAGCTTTATACTAATAATATATACAAAAAATATGTACGAAAGGCTATAATTTAGGAAGCGAACGAATGAGGTTTGAAATATGATATTTGAAGAACGAATATATCCTCTTGGTGACAAGAAACTCATGCTTCGTAGTGCAACTGAAGCAGACGCTGAGATGCTTCAAAGTTACATTAAAACAGTAACCGGTGAGACCAGATTTCTGATGTGTGAATCGGACGAAATGAATATCACCGCAGAAGACGAACTGGAGTTCATCAAGGTACATCTAGAATCACCGGGTGAGATGCTTATTGTTGGTTTCATTGTTGAAGATGAAGACAACGAAAGGCGTGAAGTTTACGTCGGCAACTGCTCCTTTGAAAGAGTCGGAGGAAGTCGTAGATATGCGCACCGAGCTGGAATTGGTATAGCTCTTTATCAAAAGTATACGGGACTTGGAATAGGCAAGCAGATGCTTCGTGCCCTCCTGGAAGAAATCAAGTCCCAAGGTTATGAGCAGGCAGAACTTACTGTTGTTGGTGGAAACGAAAGAGCCATCCATTTATATGAAAGCTTTGGCTTCACAGAATATGGAAGGCTTAGAAACGCCAACAAGTATGACGACGGAACTTATGCAGACGACATACTGATGGTGAAGACATTTGGCCAGGATGATTAATTGAAACTTGAGCTATAAAATGGAGGTAGACATGATACAGGATATTGCTCCAAGTAAGATGGACAATAGTTTTAAGAATTATCAGATAAGAGAAGAGGATAACCTGATTATCTTTGATAAAGAAGGAAAGACTTTCGTTCAAGAAAAGAATGACAAGGTAGCTTTTGCCAGTGGCGCAAGCATTAAAGAGGAAGAGGCTATATATCTCTTCTCCGTAGATGACAAGCGTTATTTCTTATTAAATGCTGAGGGTATTGATTATGATAAATACTTAGCAGAAGGGTTTACTTCTTATACTATCCGTGAAGTTCGTGACAGATTCTCAGGAGTGGATGATGTTAACGTATTTGTTACATTCACCGCGTATCATCTATGGAAATGGTATTCAGACAATAGGTTCTGCGGAAAGTGCGGAAAGCCACTTTCGAGAGGTGACAAGGAGCGATCCCTTATCTGTCCAGAATGTGGAAATGTGATCTACCCTCGAATTAATCCAGCAGTAATAGTTGGAGTAACAAAAGGCGACTCAATACTTCTTACCCGTTATCGCAGAGGATATGCTCATAACGCTCTGGTTGCTGGCTTCACTGAGATTGGTGAAACCTTGGAAGAAACAGTAGCCCGTGAGGTGATGGAAGAAACTGGAGTAAAAGTAAAGAACACCAGATATTACAAATCCCAGCCATGGGGAATGGCACAGGATATGCTGGTGGGATTCTACTGTGACGCTGATGGTGATGGCGAGATTCATATGGATGCAGATGAACTGAAATATGCCGAGTGGGTTAAGAGAGAAGATATTGAACTTCAACCGAATAACCTGAGTCTTACTAATGAGATGATGCGAATGTTTAAGGAAGGGAAAAGGTGACGCGTATGGAGATAATTTATAAGAAATTATCAGAGAAAGAACTGGATTTAGTAATCGCTATGAGAATAAATCAGCTGACTGAGGAATATACATCAGAAGGCAGAACAGTACCAGAAGGCGTCAATCTAGAAGAAGCACTTAGAGATTTCTATGTGAGAAATATGGCAGCTGGAACATACGTTTCCTGGCTTGCAATAGATAAGGATGCTGACGATAAGATAGTAGGAACAAGTGGTATGTCATTTGCTGAGAAGCCACCTTACTTCACATGTACAACAGGTAAGCTTGGAATCCTGTCCAGCATGTATACAGATCCAAACTATAGAAGACTTGGGATCGCAACTCAGCTTTTAGATAGAGTAGTAAAGGAAGCAAAGGATTACGGCTGTGGAACTATTTACATCACAGCTTCAGATATGGGCGTAAAGCTTTATACAGCTTATGGCTTTAAGAAAAATGGTAACTTTATGCAGTATAACTTCACTTAAAAAGGACATCAAAGGATTATGGATTTTAAACAGATCAGATACTTGGAAAAGATAGCCGCAGATGGACATAAGGCTCTTGAGATAGAAGAATATAAGGACTGGGAACTGAGGTTCTCAAAGGGATACACAAGTCGTGCCAATTCTATAAGGCTAATGTCGGATCCCATAGAAGAGATAGATTCTGAAGTAGAGGGAAAACTAGCATATGCAGAGGCTGAATATGCGAAAAGAGAACTTCCTACAATTTTCAAACTAACTGATGCAGATAAGACATTTTCTGATTATCTTGAAAGTCGTGGCTACACAGTGAATCAGCCAACAGATGTGATGATGCTTACTCTTGATGGAGCGGATTATCTGCTGAAGGTATCGGAGAATGTAAAGGATATGGTTAATTCCATAGTTACTATTTCAGGAGATGTAAATCTCAGTACTACACCAGCTGGATGGTTCGAACCTTACTTCGAATTTGAAGAAATGACAGATAAAACTCAGCAGGAATTATGTAAACTAGTTCATTCAAATGTATCTATTGATAAGACCTATATCAAGATACTGCAGGAAGGTCGTGTGGTTGCAGTTGCATCACTTGCTACAGAGGATGGATACAGCCTTCTTCATAACGTAGTTGTTGACCCGACTCTTAGAGGTCAGGGACTTGGCAAGAAGCTTTGTTATACAGCTATCTCAGCTTCAAAATCTCAAGAAGCAGATTACTCATATCTTCAGGTGATCGAGTCGAATGAGGTTGCCCTTAATCTTTATAAGAAGCTGGGTTACGAGAAGCTTTATACATATTGGTACATGAAAAAAGAAAACTAAGAAATCCAGGTGGAGGAATAAATATGGAATTATGGGACTTATATGATCGAGACGGAAATAAAACAGGAGAAACCTGGGAGAGAAAATTCGGAAACTTTCAACATATTCCTGAGGGAAGATATCATATGGTTGTAGACATTCTGGTTCAGCATGTTGATGGTACATATCTTCTTACAAAAAGGGATATGAGCAAGGATGTATATCCTGGATACTGGGAAGCAAGTGCAGGTGGTTCTGCTGTATCTGGCGAGGAACCACTTGAAGCAGCAAAGAGAGAACTATTAGAGGAGACAGGACTTACGGCTCTCAGTTTCGAACTCGTGAGTCATACCTTTAGAGAACCTAGTCACAGCATGTTTTATTCATACCTTGCAACAGTTGATGCAGATAAGGATTCTGTGGTTCTTCAGGAAGGCGAAACTGTTGAATATAAGTGGGTAGATGGTAGAGGATTTCTTGACTACGTTGAGTCAGATCTAGCTATCCAGACTCATAATAACAGATATAAGGATATTATCCTGAAAATAAGAAAAGAACTTGGTATTACAGAAGGAAAAAACATGAATATTACATTTGACATAGCAAATAAAAGTGATATCGATGAGCTGGTCCGCCTTAGGATAGCTTATATGATAGATGATTTCGGCAGCGTTACTGATGAAGAAAGAGCTGGAATGGAAAAGCAGCTGCCAGACTATTTTGAAAGGAAACTCGGAACCGAGCTGGTGGCATTTGTGGCACGAGATGGTGAGAAGATTGTATCCGTTGCATATCTTCATATCATCGAGATGCCCGCAAACTCTATTCTCCTAACCGGCCTTTTCGGAGATGTTCTCAGTGTTTACACAGAACCAGAATATCGTGGCCAGGGCCTTTGCACAAAACTTATGCAGGACCTGGTGGAGTATGGCAGAAACAGAGGACTTGGACGTATAGATCTCCTAGCTACTGATGAGGGCTATCCAATATACGAAAAGGTTGGTTTCAAAGAGACAGAAGCTAGATACAGAAGTATGAAACTATATTTCGAAAAGGTGAGATTTTAAACTATTTCGAATACTTGAATAATTGGAGGATAGAACTATGGATTTAATGCTTATTGTTGGTTCTGGCGCTGTAGGTAAGATGACAGTTGGCCAGGAGTTAATGAAAATAACTGATTTCAGACTCTTTCATAATCATATGATGATCGAGCCAGTTATCGAAATCTTTGGAAGATTTAATGGGGCTCTCGTAAATAAGCTCCGCGATGATATCTTCGAAGAGTTTATGAAGACAAATTATCAGGGCATGATCTTCACTTACATGTGGGCCTTTGATATGCAGTGGGATTGGGACTATGTTAATTCACTTAAGGATAAGTTCGAGGCAACAGGCGGAACCTTCTACTGTGTTGAGCTGGTGGCAGATCAGGCTGTAAGAATCGAGAGAAATAAAACTGAGAATCGTCTTAAGAACAAGGCGTCCAAGCGAGACCTTGTGGCATCTCAGGACAGAATGGTGAGAGAGGAATCCAAGTATCGCATCGTAAGTAATGAGGGTGAGGTTCCATTTGAAAACTACATGAAGATCGATAACACAAACCTGGAGCCGGATGTGGTTGCGAAGATGATAAAGGAACATTTTAATTTGCCAGGTATCGGACTAAATGAACTTATGAACCGAACCTATCTTGAAGAGGTGACTGAGAACGAGCTGGAGATGGTTCACAAGATGCAGGTTGAAAGCTTTATGCCTTTATACGAAAAGTACCATGATGAAATGTCACCTGCCCTGGAGAGCTTAGAAAAAATCAAGGCTAGATTTGACATTCCTAACAGAAAGTATTTCTTCATCAATAAGGACGGTGCAAGAGCAGGTGTTATCAACCTTGGACATAATGATCCGAATGAAAAGAAGGAATCCTTCATCAGTCCGATCTTTGTGCTTCCAAGATACCAGAATCAGGGCATCGGATATGTGGCAATCCAGAAGGCATTTGAGATGTATCCAGAAGTTACAACCTGGAAGCTAGAGACCATCCTGCAGGAAGAGAGAAACTGTCATCTGTATGAGAAATGCGGCTTCAAGCGTTTTGGAGAAGAGCACGTTGTTAACGACAAGATGACACTCATCATGTATGAACTAAACAAATAAAGGAGACACCATGGAAAAGATACTATATGTAACAGACTTGGATGGAACACTGCTTAATACCAAAGACCGTGTTAGTGAGTTCAGCGTAAAAACAATAAATGATCTGGTGGATAAGGGAATGCTCTTCACTTATGCCACCGCCAGGTCGCTCGTATCTGCTTCAAAGGTGTCAGAGGGAATCTCCACAAAGATTCCTGTAATAGCATATAATGGCGCATTTATCTTTCAGCCTTCTACAGGTGAGGTTCTTTCGAAAGAAGAATTCTCAGACGAGGATCGAGCAAATGTTCGCCGCACTTTAAAAAACCATGGAATAAGCCCCATGGTTTATTCCTTTATAGAAGGAGTTGAGAGAGTATCCTGGATTCCTGAATATGAAAATGAAGGAAAGAAAAGATATATAGCTCAAAGACCTGGAGATAAAAGATTCCGTGCAGTAGAGGATGAGGACTCACTTTTTGAAGGTGATATGTTCTACTTCACCTGTATAGGAGAGAAGGAAGAACTGCTTCCTGTTTATGAAATATTTTCAAAGGATGAGAGGTATCGCTGCACACTTCAGCAGGAATTATACAGACCTGAATACTGGTGCGAGATCATGCCAGCCCGGGCTTCTAAGTGGTATGCAATAAAGAAGCTTAAGAATATGTGGGGATGCGATAAGGTCATATCCTTTGGAGATGCCATAAATGATATACCTATGTTTGAAATATCGGACGAAGCTTACGCAGTAGCAAATGCTGTTGATGAGCTGAAGTGCGTGGCAACAGGGATCATTGAGAGTAACGAGGATGATGGCGTGGCAAAGTGGTTGCGAGATAATGTGAACTTATAAGATTTATATTTAAATAAAGGACTTAAACATATGAATAATAAAGATATATTACAGATTGCCATGGCGCAGTCTGCAGAAGATATAGGATGTAAGGTCGAAGACTTTACTAAAACAGAAAATGTAATCTGCACCTATAATAAAGGCGAAAAGGCAAGGCTCTATATAAAGCCTGGTGTGATAGGAAACTTTGTTTCTTATGGTAGTAATGTGGTTGCATCTGTTCAGGATGATATCAGAGATATAACGGAAGAATATTTAAAGAGATTTGAATTCTATCACCTCTTTGAATCACCAAATATGAACTGGTTGAGTGAAAAACTCTCCCCTTTAGGTTACGGCGTTTGCTTTATGGCAGAGTACTACCTGCCAGATAAAGATAACTTCTATGACAAGGGTATTGTGAGACCTTTAGTTTCAGAATATGAGCTTCGTGTTCTTGAGCAGAAGGACTTTGCTGAACTGTACCTTCCTGAGTGGGGCAATGCACTATGCGAAGAAAGAAAAGAGCTTGATGTTCTGGGAGCGGGTGCATACAAGGCCGAAAAGCTTGTAGGACTTGCAGGATGTTCGGCGGACTGCGATGATATGTGGCAGATAGGAGTTGATGTGCTGCCTGAGTGTAGAAGGGGAGGCATAGCATCGGCGCTTACATCAAAGCTTGCTTCGGAAATCTTTGCCAGGGGCAAAGTACCATTTTATTGTTCAGCATGGTCCAATATCCGTTCGGTTAGAAACGCAGTTAAATGTGGCTTCATACCTGCATGGGTAGAGATGACCATAAAGCCACTTAGTTTTATAAATGAGTTGAACGAAGAAGAAAAGGATCAGGTTTAAATCAAGGGGGAGCAAATGAACAAGATCAAGGAAGCGTTAACGAGAGAACTAACAGGCTGGAAAAAATGGCAGGTATTCTGGATCATCTTTGCAAATGCAATGATCTTGGGTATCTCAATCTATCAGAAGGATTCATGGCTTGGAATTGTCGCATCGATCACAGGAGTATTCTGTGTAATTCTTTGCGGCATGGGAAAGGTTTCAAACTATTTCTTCGGAACCATTAATGTCATTCTTTACGCTATTGTAGCATGGAAGGCGAAGTATTACGGCGACGTAATGCTGAACCTTCTTTACTATTTTCCGACAAATATTATCGGATGGATCGCATGGAAAAAGCATATCGATGAAGAAACAAATGCTGTCTATAAAAGACGCCTCACCTGGAAGCAGGATATAGTCCTGGCAGTTGTTAGTATTGTTGGTGTGTTGGGATATGCATATGTGCTGAAGCTGCTGGGAGGCAACCTTCCAATTGTTGACAGTATGAGCACAGTCTTTTCTGTAATAGCACAGATTCTTATGATCAAGAGATTCACAGAGCAGTGGGTTATCTGGATCATCGTAAATATCGTATCAGTTATCATGTGGGTAGCAGCCCTCTTCACTGAAGCTGCAAGTATTGCAGTACTTCTAATGTGGAGTGTTTACCTGGCAAATGCCATAATCATGTTTGTAAAGTGGATGAAGGATTCTAAGAATCAGGAAATGCCTAAAGTAGAGGCGTAGATCAGTTAATTAGAAGGGAAATGGTATATGGAGAGCAGAAAAAAATATAAGGTGGGTATGTACGGCGGTGCATTCAATCCTCTTCATCTTGGTCATCTTGAATGTATGATCAAAGCAGCAGGACTTTGCGAGGAATTATATATAGTAATTTCTTATAGAGAAAATGAGACGGATGTGCCACTAAAGGTTAAGATCAGGTGGGTTCATCAGCTTACTAAGCATATAGGAAATGTGAAGATCATTCCTTTAGAGGATAAGCTGACAAATAAGGAAGACTATGTGGAAGCTCTGTGGCAGGAGGACTGCAAGAAGGTTAAGGAGCGAATTGGAAAAACCATAAATGTCGTCTTTTGTGGAAGTGACTACGATGAGAATAGTTTCTGGAACAAATGCTATGAGGATGCAGACTTTATAGTGCTTCCAAGAAATGAGTATAGTTCTACGGAAATCAGAAAAGATATCTATGGTCACTGGGACTGGATGCCGCAGATAGTAAGATCCTACTTTACAAAGAAGGTTCTTCTGATTGGTGGTGAAAGCTCAGGAAAATCTACACTCACCATTAATCTAGCTAATTATTTTAATACTGTATATTTGGAAGAGGTTGGTAGAGATCTGTCAGAGCTTTCTGGTACAGATGTGTATATGCTTTCCGAGGATTTTACCAGGATCCTTCTAGAACATAAGGCAAAGGAAATGCGACTTCTAGAGCAAAGTAATAAAGTGTTCTTTGAAGACACAGACTGCCTTATAACTAAGTTCTTCATGGACTTCCTGGAGGATGAAGGGATAGAAAAGAATGAGAAGCTTGCAGAGGCTATAGCTGATCTTAATTCCTATGATCTAATCCTATATCTTGAACCTGATGTTGACTGGGTGCAGGATGGAGATAGAAGCGAAGTCATCGCAGCAGACAGATATAAATATGGGGAGATGATTAAAGAACTCTATATCAGACATGGATTTGAATTTAAAACAATAAGTGGAGATTATAACAGCCGATTTGATCAGGCTGTTACATATATAAAAGAACTTTTGAAATAGTTATATGAAAGGGAGGCGAAAATGGGTATCGAAAATTTTCTTTCCAGTGGCAAAGTAAGACTGGATCAGCAACTGAAGTTTACTGCAGAAATCGATAAGATGACGAGCATCATTAGACGAACATCTCTTATTGATAAGAGTCGAAGAGAAAATGATGCGGAACATTCATGGCATATTGCAGTTATGGCAATGCTTTTTGAAGAGTATGCAGTGGAACCGGTAAATGTGGCTCGTGCAGTAGAGATGTGCGTAGTGCATGACCTTATAGAGATTTACGCTGGAGACACATTTGCTTATGATGTGGCAGCAAATGTGGGTAAAGCTGATCGTGAAAAAGAAGCAGCAGACAAGCTCTTCGCTCAGCTGCCCGTTGAACAGGGAAAGATGATAAGAAATCTCTGGGAAGAGTTCGATGCTATGGAGACTCCTGATTCAAAGTATGCAGCCTGTATGGACAGACTTCAGCCATTCCTTCATAACACTTTGACTGAAGGTTTTACCTGGGTAGAAAGTGGAACAAATCGAGCTGTTGTTGAAAAACGTATGGCTGTAATAAAAGAGTTTCTCCCAGAGGTTTATAAGTGGATCGATGCTAACATCAATAATGCTATCGCTTCAGGATGGTTGAAGGAAAGCAAGAAGGTTCTTCTTTTTGATCTGGATGGAACACTTCTTAAATCAGATAAGACTATATCAGATAAAACTTTGGATGCTGTTCTTAAAGCAAGAGAGAAGGGATATATCATTGGAGTATCTACTTCCAGAAGTGAGAGCAACAGCAGAGGTTTTATTCATAAGGTTGCGCCGGAGATTATCATTTCCAGCGGTGGTGCTATGGTCAGTGCCTATGGACAGAAGATTGTTATTGAAGAGTTCACTGGGGATGAAACAGCTGACATCATCGCTAAGGGAAGAGAAGTTTGTGGAGACCTCCTGATCACTGTTGATACTGCCAATGAAGAAGCTGAATACTACCGTAATCACATTCCTCCTCAGGATGAGCTGGAAAAGAGCTGGGGAGAAAGTATCGTAACTGATTTTAATGACTTCAGAAAACCTGCCCTGAAGGTTTGCTTTGAAATACCCGATGAGGCAAAAGCTGAAGAACTGGGTAAAAAACTTATAAACTGTGACTTTATTCATTTCACTGATGGTGATTGGTGGAAGATTACAAAGGCAGGTATCACAAAAGAAACTGCCATCACCAAGCTCTGTGAACGTATGGGTATACCAATAGAAAATGTAACTGCATTTGGAGATGACCTGGCAGATATTGGAAGTCTTAAGCTGTGCGGTGCAGGTGTTGCCATGGGTAACGCACTTTCAGAAGTAAAGGAAGCTGCAGATATAACAATAGGCACTAATGATGAGGATGGTATAGCAGACTACCTTGACACACTATAAAGATATGACTTGAATTTAGGAGGAAAAAAATGAAGGTTAAGTGGTTATTTTTCGACGTTGGTTCAACTCTGGTAGATGAGACTAAAGCCTACGAGGCACGTTTCGAAAAGATTGCTGAATCAGCCGGGGTTTCAAAGGATTACGTTATCGAAAAGGCTCTTGGTTTTTATGAGGAGAATCGCAAGGGTGATAAAGAGGTAGCACAGCTTCTTAATGTTGATATACCTAAGTGGTTTAGCGAGTGTGAATATCTGTATCCAGATACAGTTGATATTCTAGAGTCACTTAGTGAAAAATATAAGATTGGTGTTATTGCTAATCAGGATTATGGAACAGAAGACCGGCTTAGAGCATTTGATATTCTTAAGTATATTGATCTGGTTGTAGCTTCTGCTGAAGAAGGTGTTGCGAAGCCTGACAGAAGGATATTTGATATCGCTCTTGAGAGAGCAGGAATAAAGCCGGAAGATGCCTTTATGATAGGTGACCGTATAGATAACGATATTGTTCCTGCCAAAAAACTTGGCATGAAAACCATGTGGATAAGACAGGGCTTTGGAGGTCAGTGGAAGATACAAAGTGATGACGAACTTCCAACCTTTATAGCTGATAGTCTTCCTGAACTTGCATCAATACTTGATTGGTATGAGAACCAAAAGAGTCTTCTTGAGACAACTCAGAATACACGTGACCTTGGAGGTCTTCTTTGTAAGAATGGGGAGAGGACCCATTTTAATCGATTGATCCGAAGTGATAAACAGTGTTACCCAAGTCAGAAAGATATAGCATTTTTAAAAGGGAAAGATATAACAACAATTATAGACATGCGTACTCCGGAATATGTGGAGAGTGATCCTAGTGGTTTTGAAAATCTGGATGGCTTTACATATTATAACCTTCCTGTGGAGGAAGGAAGTCGGGTTCCTGAGTCAGTTGAGGCGGTGCCCGGAAGCTATATGAAGATAGCTGCTTCGCCTGTTATGAAGGATATATTTACAACCATGGCTGAGTCAGAAGGCGGAGTAATGTATAACTGCTCTGCGGGAAAAGACAGAACTGGAGTGGTTACAGCAATTCTGCTTATGCTCTGTGATGTTAATGAAGAAGACATCATTTCCGATTACATGCTCACAAAGGAGTTCAATAAGGAACGCTTTAAGATGGCAGCTATACATCACCCTGGACTTGATCTTAATATCATTATTCCTAGAGAATCCTATATCAAGGATTTCATGGATCTTTTTATAAAAGAAGGGTCAATCATTTTTTCTATGTGATAGCTCAGCCGCTGACCCGGCGGCATAGTACATTGACAGTTGCATAAATAAAGGATCAACCTTTACGATTGAGTTGCATCGTGACGGATGTAACAAG
>Ga0129307_1001543_pt1 | contig 23751 bp, 22 predicted proteins | sample P1105metagenome_FD_94437 | JGI IMG/M metagenome (GOLD analysis project Ga0129307, IMG submission 94437) | Capybara group fecal microbial communities from Wisconsin, USA - P1105 metagenome | ecosystem: Host-associated > Mammals > Digestive system > Large intestine > Fecal | place: USA: Wisconsin... | reverse complement strand
AGCTTCTATAGCTCTATTTTCACCTGTAGCAACACCTATACCAATTAATGCATCACCTTTATTTGCCATAACTGTTTTAACATCGGCAAAGTCTAAGTTAACAAGTCCTGTAACTGCAATTAAATCTGAAATAGATTGTACACCTAATCTAAGTACATTATCTACTTCTTTAAACGCTTCAGTCATTGGTGTTGTTTTATCTATAATTTCTCTTAATCTATCATTTGGAATAATAATTAAAGTATCAACATGATCTTTTAATCTTTCTAATCCTTCTTCTGCATGTCTACTTCTTGGTCTACCTTCCCATGAGAATGGTTTAGTAACAATACCTACAGTAAGTGCACCTAAATCTTGTGCTATTTCAGCGATTACCGGAGCAGCTCCTGTTCCAGTTCCTCCTCCCATACCACAAGTAACAAATACCATATCTGCGCCTTTTAACACATTTGTAATTTCTTCTTTTGAATCTTCTGCAGCTCTTCTACCTACTTCTGGATCAGCTCCAGCTCCAAGACCTGTAGAACCTAATTGTATTTTAACTTCTGCTTTAGAACTATTTAATACTTGTAAATCTGTATTAGCAACTATGAATTCAACACCTTTAACGCCTGATTCTATCATTCGGTTAACTGCATTATTTCCTCCACCACCAACACCGATAACTTTAATTTTTGCTAATTGATCAATTTCTAATGCCATAACTAGTCCTCCTTATTATCGAAAAAATATCCAAATAATTTGCTAATTTTAAAACCATCGTCGTTATTTTTTCTATTTTCTACTAAACTATATTGTTTATCTTCATTAAACATTGTATATTCTCTTCCTCTAATAGATAATTTATTAATAAAATACTTAATCATACCATATGAAGATGAGTATACTGAATTACGTATTCCAAGAACATCTATTGGTTTAACAATTGCTTGTTCTTTAAAAACTTGATTACAAACAGTATCAAATCCAGGAATATTGCCTATTCCTCCTGTAATAATTATATAACGAATTTCCTTTTTTGTTAAGTGATTTAGCTCTTTTTTCGATTTTTCTAGTATTTCTTTTAATTTATTTTCTGCTATTTCACTAACTTCATACTGATTTATCTTTATTTTTATATTAGAATTATCCCTTGTTTCATATAATTCGCTAGTGCTTGCATATTCTTTATCTAATAACAAGAACATCTCTTTTAATTTTCTAGCTTTTTCTAAATCAATATTATATACATAAGAAATATCTTTTTCTATTTCATCAGATCCATCTGCAAGTAATGTAGAATTAGTAATAATTCCCTTGTTAAATACTGTTAATTCTGTTTTTTCCCCACCAATATTTATAACTGCAGTTACATCTTTATCAAATTCGTTCTCTTTATAACAATAATAATCTCCAATAGAGTTGAATAATATATCTACTACTTCTACTCCTACTTTACTTAATACTGAAACATGTCTATATAAATTCTTTTTAGGAATTGTAACCATCATAGAAAGAACACTCAATTTATCTGCTCTATAACCCCTAGGATTAACTACTTCATTATTAGTATCTACAGCATATTTAATAGGCATAACTGTAACCAATTCATCTGTTTCAGGTATTTTATTATATATTGAAGCTTGTAATGCATTTAATATATCATCACTAGATATAATTCTATTTTCATTAGTTATAGAAGTATAACCATCTGTTAGAGTATATCTAGCATTATTAATAGGAACTGAGGTAATAACTTTATCGACTTTAATACCTAAAGACTTGTTAATATCACTAAATGCGTTTTTTAATGTTGCTATTACTTTGTTATCATCTATAATCATACCGTTTTTAATTCCATCTGAAGGATAATAATTAGATGCCAAAATATTTAGTTTTTTATTTAATTCTTCTAACACTACAATTTTTATATATTTTGAACCAATATCAACTGAAGCAAAAATCTTACGCATTTTTATACCTCCTCTATTGTATAAATAATTATAACATAGAATTTCTTATTTTTATATATTTTTAAGAAAAAAAATAGAAAAAAGCGTTGCCTTTTCTATTCTTTTGGTACGAAATAATTACCATAATCTAAATATAATATACCCTTTTTATTTTCAACTGAATTAATGATACTTTTATAATCATTTATTTTAGATATTTTTGTAGAAGTAACATATACATAATTACCATCATTCATAGAAAATAAAAATCTATCTTTATCTATTCCATTAGGTGAATATGTTATTTCAGATATCATTTGAAGGGAATTATTATTAACTTTATTCATTTTTTTAACAAATGTTTTATAAACATTTTGATCAGGTATTTCATTTATTAAAACAGGAACGTTACTATCTAAATAATCTATTTTAGATCCGTTTTCTATAACTGTTTTTCTACTCTTTGAATCATAATATAATACTTTATATTCTTCAACATCTATTTTAAATTCAAGATCAAGGGTTTTATGTATTTTAACGTCTTTTATAAACTTACTCTTTTTAATAATTGTTTTTTCAATAGGAGTAAATGTTAATAAGAATGATGATTTTTTATCTAATTTTAATTCTTTTAATACTTCTTCATCACTTAAATAATTATTATTATACACATAAAAACTTCTTACTTTTATTAATGTTAGACCGTATATAAGACCTATTAATAACGTAAGTGAAAATAGAAATATTAAAACACTCTTAATCTTTAATCTTTTCCTTTTTTTTCTTTTTTTATTCATTTTTACTCTCCAAAATTAACAAATTCTTGTTCAACTTTTAGTTCAATATTATATTTTTCCTTTACTTTTTCTTTTATATAATTAATTAAATTGACTATATCATCTGAAGTTGCATTATTATAATTTACTATAAAATTAGCATGTTTTTCAGATATTTTTGCTCCACCGATAGAGAAACCTTTCAATCCTAATTCTTCAATTAACTTACCTGAAAAAATATCTTCTGCAGGGTTTCTAAATACTGATCCTGCTGATGGATATTCTAGAGGTTGACTCTCTATTCGTTTTTGTCTTCTATTATTCATTAATTCTATTATTTCTTGTTTATTTGTTTTAGTTAATTTAAATCTTGCACTTATAATAATGTAATCCTTTTCTTGAAAAATACTATGTCTATATGAAAAATCTAGTTCATCTTTCTTTTTAGTAACAATATTTAATTCTTCATCAATATATGTAACATCTATTAATACTTCACTCATGTCACTTTTATAAGCACCAGCATTCATATATATTGCACCACCAACATGCGCTGGAATACCTGATGCAAATTCTAATCCACCAAGTCCATTATTAGCACAATAATTAGATAATTTAATTAATGAAAATCCTGCTTCAACTGATACTATATCGTCATCTATTTGAACATTATTTAATTTAACTAACGATATAATAACTCCTTCAAATCTTTTTGATGAGATTATTACATTACTACCATTACCTAATACTTTATACTTAATGTTATTATCTTTTAAGTATTTTAATAACAATACTAAAGATTCTATAGAAGATGGAGATACATAATAATCACATTGTCCACCTACTTTATATGTAGTATGTTTAACTAATTCTTCATGCTCTACAAAATCAATATTTTCTTTTTCTAAAAATTCTTTTATACTCATAATTTAACCCACTAACCTTTTGATTTCGTTTAATATTCTATCATCAACATCGTAAATTGCCAACCCTTTTGAAGATAAAGACATATTTTCTAATACATTTTTATCAGAAATAACTTCATTTATGGCACTATTTAAGTTTTCTCCAGTTACTTCATTATTAAGAATTATTTTAGCTGCTCCATTTTTTTCAAAAACTCTAGCATTGTCTTCTTGTCTATTTGCAGAAGAACTTGGAAGAGGAATAAAAACAGCTGGTTTGCCTAATAAAGCTAGTTCTGTTAATGTAAGAGCACCACTTCTTGCTACTACAAGAGAACAAACGCTCATAACTTCTGCCATATTATATATATAAGGTAAAATCTTTGTATTTTTAATATTATTTATATCAATATTATCCTTTGCTAATTCTTCTTTTATAATTTCAAATTGCTCATTTCCTGTAGACCACACAATTTGATAATCAGCATTAGAGCCTTTTTTTATTATATCTACAATACAATCATTAATTTTTTTTGCACCCTGACTACCACCAAATACTAATACTATTGGTAAAGAACTACTAACTCCTAATTCTGATATAATTCTTATTTTATCTGATTCAGTTAAATTAAGAGGTTTTACTTTAGTTGGAGTTCCTGTATAAACAACTCTTTTCGCTCTTTTAAGAGCATTTTTAGCTTCTTCTATACCTACTAATATAGTATTTGCTTTCCTAGCTAGTAATCTAATAGCTAAACCAGGGTATGCATTACTTTCATGTAATAAAGTAGGAATACCTAATTTATGTGCAGATGATATAACCGCACCACATATATAACCACCAGTTCCTATAACTATATCTGGTTTAAATTCTTCTAGAATTTTTCTGGCTTGTTTAAAGCCTTTTAAAGTTTTAATATTCTTCTTCAAATTAGAAATAGATATTTTCTTACTAAAACCATATGCTTCTATAGCATATGACTTATAACCTGCTTTAGATATTAAATCTTCTTCTAATTTTTTACCTGTAGCGATAAATCTAATATCACTTCCTGGATATTGTTTTTCTATAAGACCTGCAATTGCAATACCTGGATTAATATGACCACCAGTTCCTGCTGCAGCAATAATTACTTTCATACTTCTTCACCTATTTAATTATATCATAGTGATAAAAAAAGAAGAACTATTTTTTCTTCTTTTTACTTATTTTTCTTTCCCCAAATTGATTGGCTTAAGTCATATATTACAGGAATTTTATAATCTTCTCCTTGACAAGCTTTAATAAGAGCAACTATTGCAAATACAAATACTACTGTATGTAAAGCTGCAAATAATAAACCAACAAAAGGAATTATACATAATGGAGATATACATAATTGTACTATGAAAATTGCTCCTGCTTGATTATATAAAAATTTAGCTCTTTTAGAATATTTTTCTTCATCCATAAAAGAAAATATAAATCCTAATACACTAACTAAATAACATAATATTACTTCACCTACAAAATCAATTCCAGTAAATGTTTTTTCAACTTTTTCAACTTTTGCTTTTTCAGCCATTTTTACTTCACCCTTTCTATTAAAAATATATCATAAAAATAAAAATTTCACAATTAATTATTTTAATTGTGAAATATATGTGTCTAGTCCAATTCCATCATTTATTCTTACTCTAGGTAATGCTAGTTTATCATCACCAACATGTATTTGACCAAATTCTGTTGTAAATGCAAGAGTTATTCCTGCTTCTTTTACAATACTTTTAGCATGATCATTTGTATCTCCACAAGGATATGCTAGAGCATCAGAATTGCCTAATTTTTCTGCTGAAGTTTTTAAATCATTAACGCCTGTTTCATGATCAACACATAAAATCCTTCCTCCATGTTGCTCTCCGCATCCACCTTCATGCATATTATCTGTATGAGAATGATATCTAGTATAACCAGAATTATACATTTCTTTTTGAACATCCTGACTAACATCTGTCCAAGAAGTTACTACAAACCATACTAATGGTATTTTATATTGAACTGCAAGTGGATATGCTATTGTATAATTAGAAGCTTCTCCATCATCAAGTGTTAGAACTGCACTCTTTTCAGGTAAATCTAATTTACCATCTACATATAAAGCAACTTCCTTCATATTTGGAATATAATAATCATTATCATGTAAATATTTAAGTTGTCCTTCAAATAATGATTTAGCTAAATAATTTGAAGTTTCACCGCTTTGACCTGCAGTATCATCATAAAAATAATGATACATAAATACAGATATACCATCAGTATCTTTATCAGTTACCTCAAACACTTTAACTTTTCTTTCTACTTTTGTCTCGTTACCATCTTTATCAGTTACCTTATATATAACTACATAATCTCCAGGTATATCCTTTTTAATCTTGTTATCAATTTTAATATTTTTTGATATATCTCCATCTTCTTTATCTGTTGCAGATGCACCATATTCTTCATAAACACCATTCTTAACCATTTTCATATCTTCTATACCATATAATTTAATAACAGGTGCTTCTCCTACTTTTTCTTTCTTTTTCTTTTTTTCTACTACTTTAACCTTACTTTCTTTTTTAGTCTTGTTCTTATTACCTAATTCATTAAAAATTTTATAAAGCATAAATAAACAAAACATAATCAATAAAACTGTAATTAAAACTAATAAAAAATTCTTTGTTTTTAATTTTTTCTTTTTACCCATAAAACTTCCCTATCCTTTACCGAAATTATAACACCAATATTTTTTATTGTAAATTATTTCTGCTAATATTTAAAACTATTCCAATACTTATCATAGTAATAATAAGGGAACTTCCACCATAACTTAAAAAAGGTAATGTTACACCAGTAACTGGAAATAATGCAGTTACTACACCTAAATTTAGTATTATTTGAAATGATAATTGAAACGCTATTCCAAATGATAAATACTTTGGAAACAATTCATTACAAGATAATGCTATTTTAATTATTCTATATATAATAAGGATAAATAAACTTGATACTATTATAATTCCAAATATACCAAATTCTTCTGATATAATAGAAAAAATAAAATCTGTTTGTGGTTCAGGTAAATAAAAATGTTTTTGAATACTATTAAATAATCCCATACCAAATAATCCTCCAGGACCTATTGCATACATAGATTGTATAGATTGAAAACCAGTACCTAATGGATCAGCCCAAGGATTTAAAAATGCAGTAATTCTTTTTATTCTATACGGTGCTGCTACTATTAAACCAGATAAGCTTAATAACCCTAATACTCCTATTTTTATAAAAAAAGACATATTGACACCCGATATAAACAATAAACCTATAACACTAACAAGGATTATTACACCACTACCTAAATCTGGTTCAAGCATTATTAATAAGAACGCTAATAAATTAACAAGAAGTATTGGAAAGACCCCTCTTTTTATATTTCTAATCTCTTTAATATTATTAACTAAGTATTTGCTAGTAAAAATAATTAAACTAAGTTTCATAAATTCAGATGGCTGAATTCCAAATCCTCCTATTCCAAACCAACTCCTAGAACCATTTCTTATTTGACCAAGACCTGGAATTAAAACAAGTATAAGTAATATAAAACATATAAGTAATAATTTATTCGAATATTTTAAATATAAATGATAATCTATTTTAGATACAAATATCATAATTAATAATCCTATTATAAAGAACATGGTCTGTAATTTTAAATATCTAAAAGAATCGCTATATTTATAATTAGACCATATAGATGAAGAAGAATATATCATAAGAATACCAAATATACATATTACTATTACTGATATAAATAACTTAGTATCAAATTTTTTCATATAGATCACCACTTAATTTTATGCATAAAAAAAAGCAAATATTTCTATTTGCTTATACCCATACTGTATATACTAGTGCACCTGCTCCTAATATAAATCCTACTACATAGAATAATCTTACTATGTCTTGTTCTGTCCAACCTAATTTTTCAAATGTATGATGTATTGGTGTCATTGGAAATAATTTCTTACCTCTAATTTTAACAGATGCTATTTGAAGTATTACTGATAGTGTTTCAAGAACAAATACTCCACCTATTGCTATTAAAGAAAATTCTCTATGAGTAAGAATTGCAATTGTTGCAAGTGTTCCACCTAATGCAAGTGATCCAGTATCACCCATAAATATCTTTGCAGGATTAGCATTAAATACCAAGAATCCTAATACTGCTCCAACTAATATAAAACAAAATATTGCTATATCTTCAGAACCTGCTAAATAAGGAGAACTCCATGCTATCATACCATATATTAAGAAACATATTATTGATAATCCTCCAGCAAGTCCATCTAGACCATCTGTTAAATTAACTGCATTACTAGTACCTACTAACATAAATAATATAAAGAATCCATATAAAAATCCTAAACTAATATGAATATTTAATGCTGCTACTTCTAAACTAGTATCTGCTCCTGATTTAATATATAAATAGAAAAATATAATTGCTATAACCACTTGTGCTAAGAATTTTTGTAATCTAGTTAATCCTTTTTCATTAGACTTATATTTAATTTTTAAAAAGTCATCTATAAAACCTATAAGTCCATATCCAAAGAATACAAATAATACTATAAGTAAATTCGTTGTAATTACCATTTTCTTTGTTAAGAACATAGCTGCTATCGTTATAATAGTTGCAATAGTAAATATTAAGCCTCCCATAGTTGGTGTACCTGACTTAGACTGATGAGCCTTAACAAATTTACTAGTTACTTGTCTTGCTTTTTTTCTTTTCATAAATGGAACAAAAAATACTCCAAATAATACAGCGACTAAAAAGCCCATAAAAACAGCAAGAACAGATTTTGCTAATAATAACATAATCTTCACATCCCTTACTTCATCATAACTAATTATATCATATAGCATACTATTAATCTTTAATAAATTAAAAATATTTACATTTTTTAACAATTTAATCACCTAGCAATATTCTAATTTTACTTCCCTCTATTACTCTTTCTCCACCTTTAGGAGACTGATATATTATTTTTTTACCACTACCTGTATATTCTAAAGTAAATCCTTCTAAACTAAACCTTACTTCATTATATTCTTTGCCTACTAAATTTGGAACTGTTACATATTTCTTATCCCATGGTTGATAATTTTTTTCTTTTGCACCAGTCGGTTTTTTTATATCAAGTGCATCTATAGAATCAAGTAAAATAGATCTTGCTATAGGAGCAGCAACTGTTCCACCATACTGAATAACACCTTTAGGATTATCAAGTGCTACATATACAACTATTTTGGGATTATTTGCTGGCATAAAACCTATAAATGAAACTATATAATTACCTGATAAATATCTACCATCTTTAACTTTTTGAGCAGTACCTGTTTTACCCCCAACTCTATATCCATCTATAAATGCATTTCTACCTGTACCATTAGTTACAACACTTTCTAAAACTGTTCTTACTTCTTTAGAACTAGATTTACTAATTACTTTTCTAACTAATTCTTTATCATAATTCTTAATAACAGTATTAGTTTCAGGTTCTAATACACTTTTAACTATGTGTGGTTTATATAATTTACCTCCATTTATAGCTGCAGAAACTGCTGTTATTTGCTGAATAGGTGTTACTGATACTCCTTGTCCAAAAGCTGTTGTAGCAAGTTCAACTGGTCCTACTTTATCAAGAGAAAAAAGAATACCGGTTGCTTCTCCGTTTAGATCTATACCAGTTTTTTCTCCAAAACCAAAATTTCTTATATATTTAAACAATCTTTCTTTACCTAGTTTTTGTCCCATAACTACAAATCCTGGGTTACAAGAATTTTCTACTACTTGTAAAAATGTTTCCGCACCATGTCCTCCTGATTTCCAACATTTTATTTTAGCACCCTCTACTCTAATAGATCCTCCATCATAAAAATGATCTTTATATAAATCAAGTGTTTTTTCTTCTACTGTTGCGCTAAGAGTTATTATCTTAAAAGTTGAACCTGGTTCATAGTTCATCCATATAGGTAAATTTCTATTTATTTCTTCAGTACTATATTCTTTATATTTATTAGGATCAAAATTAGGTCTAGAACTCATACCTAATATTTCACCAGTATTTGGATCCATTGCTATTGCAATAGCGTGTTCTGGATTATATTTAGAAACAGCATTATTTAGTTCTCTTTCAATAGATTTTTGTACTTCATTATTTATAGTGAGCATGATATTCATACCATCAACTGGTTCTTCATATATTTCATTTAAATCTAGTTTATTACCTTTAGCATCAGAAAAATATTTAATAGATCCACTTTTACCAGTTAAATAAGAATTATATTTTAGTTCTATACCTGATAATCCTTGATTATCTATTCCTACATATCCTAAGACATGTGATAAGTTTTTATCATAAGGATATGTTCTTTTAGCTTCTTTAACAAGATATACTCCTTCTATATTTAAAGCTGATATTTTATCGGATACCTCAAAAGATAATTTTCTTCCTTCAGGGTGAACTCTTTCTATAGAAGTCTTTTTATAAACATGTTTTTTCATCTCTTTTGCTGGTACATTTAATATTTCAGATAATTCTTTAACTGCTCTATCTTTTTCTTTAATTTGATTAGGTATAAGTACCAAAGATGTCGTTGTTAGGTTACCTGCAAGCAAATCCATATTTCTATCATATATATTACCTCTATCACCTTCTATGGGTAATTCTCTACTCCATAAATCACTAGCAAGTTTCTTTAACTTATCATATTTAAATACTTGTATATAAAATACTTTAAATATAATTACTAAAAATGTTAATATAAGTATTAAAAAGAACAACTTAATTCTAAAATGAATATCTTTAAAGAACATAAGCGTCACCTAGTTCATTATATGATTAGAATTAAAAAAAAAGACTATTTAGTCTTAACCTCTTCTTTTATATCAAAATATATTTCATCCCACATGATCTTTAACTCATCATATTTTAAATAGTCTTTAACTTTATCAATAGATATCCATACTAATTCTTCATCTATATTATTATTAAATTGACCTTTATCAACTGCTAGAAACATATAGTTTTCTACTTCTCCTTCTTTAGATATATATTTATTTATATAGATAGGTTTTACTATTTCACATATTCTTCCTGTTTCTTCTAATGTTTCTCTTATTGCGCATTCTTCTAGTGTTTCATTTTCTTCTAAATGTCCTTTTGGAAAAGATATATCATCATGTTTCTTTCTATAAACTAAACCTATTTTCTTATTATCTTTATCTAAGAGTATGGTTCCAGCTTTTTTAATCATATTATCACCAAAAACATTATACAAAAAAAAGACTTAAATGTCTTCTTTTTTTACAGTATAACAATATTCTTGTTCACCATCTAATATAATAAATCTTGCAGAATCTTTACTACATCTATTATATATAATAGCTTTTTCTACATTATTTCTAACATCTAATAATTCATTAAAATTAGTAACCATAATAGCATCTGATTTTAATTCAATTGTTCCTTCAGATTCAGTAATATATGCATCATATTGTTTTAATAATTTTTCAATATATTTATCAAAATCACTAGTTAGTTTACTTCTTAAATACATTAAATAAATTGCAGTTAAAACAAATAAACCTGTTACAATAAATAATACTATTGCCGAAATAGACATTACTACATTAGATAATGGTACTGATTCTGATGCAATATAAGATGATTTTTTATTAATATCAGATGATTTATTAACAGTAAACATTTTTTCTGATAAAGGTATTTCTATATTCATTTTTCTATTTCTTTCAATTGAATCTAAATAATCTGTATCATTTCCTTGATATGTTTTAAATGTTATTAATAATTTACAATTAGCACGTATATTGTGCTTCTTTTTAAAATCATTAACTATCTTATTATACTTATTAATATCTATATCTATTGTTTCATGCTCACTTATAGTATTTACGTTTGATTTTTGGCTTTTTTTAGTTTTTAACTTTTCATTTTTTTCATAAATAATTTTTTTGTTATTTGTTTCATCTACTATCTTAACGTTTGCATCTATATCATTATTAAAAGAAACATTTACTTCTTTATCATATGTAATTCTATAATCATAAGTAATTTCTATCTTTTTAACTATATCAGTTATATATTGCATTCCTTCTTCTAGATAATCAGTTCCATAATTATCTACATCAGTAATATATACTTTATATTTTAGTTTAGCATTTTCATTATAATTTACTTTTACAGTTTTAATGATATTTGATTTTGCTAAAAGAATAAAACCTATTAATCCTAAAATTACAGATAATAAAAATAAGATTACTATATATTTACTTAATTTTAACTTAATTTTCATATTATTACTCCTCATCTAAATGTTTCTTCTACCCAAACACTAGGTATTCCTATATATTTAATTCTATATCTTAGAACTCCGATAACTTGCTTACTACTTATAATAGAATCATCATAAGAATCATTTGCATCACCCTTAGTTCTAAAACGAATAGCAGTATTATCATCATAAACTTTATAAATTCTATGAGCGATTACTTTGTTATTAAATCTAAATATCAATATATCGCCTTTTTTTAAATCATTTATTTCTTTTTTATCTAATTTTTCTAGAATTATTACGTCACCTTTAGCCATATAAGGTTTCATAGAATTAGATCCTATTGTCATATTTTGATATTTAAAGAAACCTGAATTTGACATAACTACTAAAATAAAAATAAATATTACTACTATAGGTATAACTACTCTTTTCTTTGTTTTAGAAGCCTTACTAATATGAGGCCTTTTTATATATATTGATAATGCACATAAAACTGGTACCAATACAGAAAGAACTGCTTTAACATATGGCCCTAAATTTGGAACAAACGGAACTAGATAAACATACCCATCCATTATTAATCTATATTTAATATTATTAACATAACCAGTATTCATAGTTTGTATTGTTAAATAGATATTTGATGCTATATTACCTATAATAATAATTCCTACAAATTGAAATAAATCATTAGCTTCATTTAAATTGTATAATTTATAATTAAAAGAAATATTAAATAATATAAAGACTATACATGATAATGTAACTAAATATTTATTTTTATTAGATTTATCTATAAATATAAATCTTATTAATTCTGATAAAATAACTATTAAAATAAATGGTATTATATTTTTTGTAATATTAGTATTAGATAAACCATTATATATTGTTTTAACAAATCCTATTTTTAGTCCTAATAGATATGTGACTAAAAAATAAGTTAATAATACTATCAATACATTTTTAAATAAAGTTTTTCTATATATATTATCTTTCTTTTCAAATCCCAATAAAAAATATGAAATTGCTAAGATAATACCTAGAAAAACTACATATACATATGATGTAAAAACATTTGATATAAAAAAATTAAGCGTCAAAAAGAAAATCATAATTATTTCAAGTAATAATATTTTTTTTGTACTTGTTTTCATTTTTACACCCTTTTCTCTTTATATCAAATGTTTTTAACCCATAAGGTTAAAAACTAATTTTGTACGTATACGAATGACGCACCTATATTAGAAACTGTAATAGTTCCTGAAGGAATAGATTCAGTATTTGGATCTAATTCAACAGTTAACTTACAATGTCTAACACTTGGATCACCTGGATCAGCATATAATTCATCATCAACTTCTGGAGCAGTTTGAGTATCTGTATATACAATCGAATAATTAATATTATTAGTACAGAATGTATTTAATGTATTAGATTGAACGCTAGAGTCTGATGAAGTACATGTTGGAGTAGTATAAGTTGCACTTGATAAAATTGCATCTATACTTCCTTCATTAACAATATCAAAATAATATTCAACTTTGTCTCCTGGTTTAGCAAATGTTGCTCTTAAGCCACTAATTGTAGTATCAGTTAATGTAGGTTGTTGAGTTACAAAAGCAGTATTTGTACCTCCAGCACCTGATGTAGCTGCTGCTGTAGTTGCAGTAGCACATGCAGCAAAATGAACATTCCAACCAGATGTAATTGCAACTTGGTTATCTGAAATTGTAAGTGTTCTTGTTAATCCTGCATAAGCAATTGTCATAGTAACTAAACCTATTGTTAATACTAATAAAAGAATATTTTTTACTTTTTTATCATTTCCCATATTAGATTCTCCTTTCCTATTATAAATAATAACATATCATTTGTATTATTACAACAAAAAAACAATTATTTTACTCTCATAAAATTACTTTTTTGTTAATATTTTTTTAAATAAATTTTTAAAATAAATATAGTTTTCTGTTCTATGAAATACTATTATATAAATTATATTTGTAAATGCAAAAATTGATATTGCTTTTATTACCCATTCTATAAGATTATTTGCTTTAAAATTATTAAATATTAAAAAAGAAATAATAAATGTTATAGAAAAAATTATTATATAGAATAGTTGTAATAAAAAGTATTTTTTTACAGGTTTATTAAAATGATCTCTTAAAATTATAAGAGGTTCTTTCCATACTGTCGTTAATATTCTTGAAATAATTGTTGCAACAAATATTCCTGGAAGTCCCATTATAATTCCTAATAACCATGTAAAAATAATATTAAGTATAGATCTAGCAACTACAACTTTTTTAACTTCATTAAATAGTCCAATTGTTTCTCTATATATCCATACTGGATTAATAATATTTTTAAAATAAAAATCAATAACTATTGCTAAAACAGCAAAATTACTTATTAAATACTTTTTACCTATCCATAGAGTAATAAAATCATTAAATAATATAAATAAACAGATACTTATAATTGATATAAGCCATTGCATAGAAAATACAAATTTATAAAAGATATATGTTTTCTTATCAACATCATTCCCTGCGGTTAAATTACCTATACTAGAAAAAATAGCACTTATTAAAATATTAATAAAACTAGATATAGCAGTAATTATTAAAGCATAATTAGAATAATATCCTACTACAGTTAATCCTAACAAAATAGATATAAAAATATTATCAGTAGAATTAATAATTACAACAGATAATTTATAGATAAATATACCTTTCATCTTAGATATAATATCTTTTTTGGTTCTTTTATCTAATTCTTTTTTATTCTTATCTTTTAAAAATGGATAAAGTGATCTAGCTTTATAATAAGATAAGACATTTATTAATATAGTAGATAAAATTTGAATAACTAAATATAGATAATAATTCTTAAAAATAAATAGTATTATTATTTGAAATATATCTCTTAGAATAATACTTAATAAATTAATATTTTTAATAATATATATTTTTTGATCAGCATTTATTAATATTTGATTACTTACTCCTATATATGATATAGAAGTATCAAGTAAGAATAGTATATAGAATGCTATCAAATCAAAATCATTTAAATTACTATTTACTATATATTTTAGAAATGGACATAAACATATACCTATTAATAGTATTGCTACAGATACATATTTATATGCTTTTGAGAAGTATTTTACTAACGAATTAATTTTAGATATATCATTTTTTATTATTGGTTTATATAAAATTGATAATGCTATACTACCAAGGCCAAATTCACTTAATGATAGTATTTGAAGAATATTTGAATATAATCCATTTATACCTAAATACTTAATATTTAAGAATTTTACAAATAAGAGCCTGACGAAAAAAGTTAACAATGTTGTTAACAAGAAAAAGATTATTCCATTGATTATATTTTTCTTTGAATTTTTTAATCTTGACTCTTTATTCATTCTTACTTCCTTCTTTTTATTTTTTTCCAAACCTTTTTAAAAGGTTTATCTAATTTTGTAATTATTAATACTTTTAAGATATAGTATTTTATTCTTAGCTTAAATCTTTTTAATTCTATTTTTATTGATATTATTATTTTTTTAAATTTACTTTGTTTAACTAAAACTGAATTAATTAATTCAATATCTTTTTTGTCTTTTTCTTCCCCTCTATTCTCTTTTTTTATTTTTAATAGTTCTAAACTAATATACTTTAAACCATCAAAATAAAAATAGTTATCAGGATCATATAAGATATCATCTACTGTTTTATTATACATTTTTGTTTCATTATTATGAACATCAATAATATTTTTTACTTTATCTATTTCATTTTTACTTATTATTATATCAATATCTTTATTCTCTCTTAATCCATATAAAGCAAGTACTACACTTCCATCAAGTACTACTTTATCTATAGATACTTTATTATCTATTAATGTCTTCTTTAGATCATTTATTTCATTAATAGTCTTTTTGAATTTATATATTTTAGATTTATTAAAAAATTTAATAGTATTATCATTTAAAACCATATTTAAAACATCAATAGTCTCTTCTTTATTATCTGTTGTATGTATAGAATGATTACCAATACCTATTATTTTTCTAATCTTATTTTTTATTCTTAGTATTTTATCTAAATCATCTTCTTCAATAACAAAAAATGAAGTTATATTATCTGAATAACAATTATTTACTTTACTATCTATACCTTTATAATTATTATTTATATTTCCTATCCAATTATCATTTTTATATATTTGAATCATAAAATTTCTAAATCCATCATATGTAAAATTTATATTCTTTTTATATATAATATTAAACTCTTTTTGTAATATTTCTTCTACTTCATTTACTTTATTAATACCTCTAGGCCATAAACATATTACATAAATATTATCTTTCATTTTTGAATACTCTAAACATAAATAATCCAAATATTTTTTATCTAAGCATTTTCTTTCAAAATAATTTAAATCATATTTTCTAGATTCATTTGGTATTATTAAAGTACTAACTTTTTTATTATAGTACGCTGAGATAGCAGTTCTATGTGCACCATCAAATATTACATTTTCTTTTGAAATTGGAATTAATGATTTTTTATTATCAAAACCATTTTTCTTTATATTATCTATCATGTTATTAAAAGACTTTATATATTTATCAAAACTATTTTTATTCTTATTTCCTGGTTCATTATAAGTTCCATCTGAAAAACTCTTTATTGTTTCTTTATATAAATTTATAAAATAATTAGTATCATATTTATTTTCATAATATTCTATATATTTTAGTTTAGAAATTAAATCTATTCTATTAGACACTATTAAATCATTAGGATCAATATCTTTTTTAGTATAATCTATATCTTTTGATAGATTTAATCTCTTTGCTAAAAACTTATCTATTTTATCTATGTTATTCATATATATCACCATCTATCAAATCTTTATAAATACTATTTAGTATTTCTGCACTTTTCTTTATATCATATCCCGCTTTTAAAGTATCTTTATAAGCATTATCTCTTTTAGATATTTTAATACTTTTAATAGTATTAACCCAATCATTAACATTAAAAGAAGATAATTTTATAAATCTATTTGATATATGTGCTTCTTCTGGTACATTATTTGAAACAATAGTTGGTAAACCAGATGTTTGAGCTTCAATTAAAGATATACCTAGTCCTTCATATAACGATGGAAATATAAATATATCCATTACATTTAATATATTATTAATATCCTCTCTAAAACCAAGAAATAATACTTTATCTTCTATCTTTAATTCTTTTACTTTAGTTTTTATTTCATCTTCTAAGGAACCTGATCCTACTAATAGTAAAACTGAATCATTATCCTTTTGTAATTCATAAAACAAATCTATTAAAAAGTTATGATTCTTTTGTTTTTCAAATCTTCCTACATGACCATAAACAATTTTATTTTCTATATTTAATTCTTTTCTAATCTTATTTCTAATTTTACTATTAAATTTAAATTTATTAATTTCTATCCCATTTTTTAATATTATTACATCTTTATCACTACAATATAAAGATTTTGATGCATCATTTGAACAAGATAGATGTACATCAGTTAATCTCATATATAATGGATTAAGTAATTTAATTAGTACTCTTTTAATTAGATTAATCTTAGGTGTATTATGGGAGTGAACTACTATTCTTTTTATCTTACATATCTTACATATCAAAACTACTTGAAAAGAAAAAAAGAACGCAGAAGTATTAATATGAACAATATCATATTTATTATTCTTTAAATATTTTTTTAATCTATGATTATATATAAATTTTCCATATAAAGTTCTTCTATCAGCATTTAAATTATTCCATTTATCATAAATATTAATTGATGATAAAAAATCCATATCAATATCATTGATATTATTAGATAAATCATACATTAATTTTGCAATTCCACCGAATGAATAACCATCAATTATTTCTAATACTTTCATATGTACTCCTACTATTTTTTTATACTTTTTATTACTAAATCTTTCTTTTGATATACTAAACTATTACTGGGTATATCTTTATTTACAATAGTACCTGCTGCTATAACACAGTTGTCTCCTATTGTAACTCCTTTTAATATTACTACATTACAACCACACCATACATTATTACCAATAATAATATCTTCACATTTAAACTTCTTTAATGAAGAAGCATAATCATGATCATTATCAATAATAGTTGAGTTATTTCCTAATAAAAAATTATCTCCTATTTTTATATTTTTTTGTGAACTAATAAAACAATTGTCACTTATAACTGCATTGTCTCCAATAGTTAAATTACCTTTATCTATTGAATAAATAGATAGATTTTTTCTACATTTAAAGTTCTTACCTAAAATAACTTTGCATCCTTTTTCAATATAAAAATTGGAAGTATTATTAAAATAAATTCTTTTTTTATAATATAATCTTTTAGGATATAGTAATTTATAAAATACTAATTTAATTTTTCCAAAAAAATAACCCAAAAATCTATTAATCATTTAATCACCTACTTTTATGTTTTAAATAAGTACTAATTATAAAATTATATAATCTAGGACTAATTCTAAATAATAGTATTTTTATTTTATCATTATTTCTAAGATTACTATTTATAATCTTTAAAGTAAACATCTTTTTAAAAAGATCTTTAGCATTTTGTGAATCTAAAAACTTATTTATTTCATTATTTCTATGACCATATAAAGTTACTATAGACCATAATATACATATATCATTTTCTATTAATTTTGGATATCTTTCTTTTATATAATCATATCTTTCTAACGATGCTTTATAATAATCAATACAATAGTCTACATTTACTTTAGCAAGTGCACTACTATCATGTCTTAAATAATAGTACTTAATTTGATTTGAATAAACAATTTTATCTAAATCCAGAACCATTTTATAAATAATTGCAACATCATCTACTCTTCTATCTTCAAATCTATATTTTTTAATAAAATCTCTTTTTATTAATTTGCCCCAAAAATTACCATATCTACCTTTAAATAACAATATTTTTTTTAATAAATCTAGTCCTGTTATTATTTGTTCTTCTTTTTTTATATTAGGAACTTTATAATTATAATCAAATATATCTAAAGACTGACACATTGTTAATAAAGAATTATTCTTTATACTTAAATTATATAAATATTCTATAGTATCTTTTTCTATAAAGTCATCACTATCTACAAAAAATATATAATCACCTTTAAACTTTTCTATTGCAACATTTCTAGATAAAGACAATCCCATATTTTTTTGATTAATAAGTCTTATTCTTTTATCTTTAAAACTTTTTATTACCCTTTCTGTATCATCAGTAGAGCCATCATTAATAACTAATATTTCTAAGTCTTTATATGTTTGATTAGTAATGCTATCTAAACATTTTTTTATATATTTTTCACCATTATAAACATTAACTACAACTGATATCATGTAAATACTCCTTTGATCCTTTTCTCATTATTTTATATGCTTCAAGAAATTTATAATTTGTTAATAAGTATTTATGTCTTAATATGTGTTGAAGCATTAATAAATATCTATATTTTTTACTAATTGCGGTAAATAGTATTCCTTTATAATAAAAATAATTATAATCATATCCATTAAACCAATTAGATGGTTTATTATTAGATTCTCCAATTACATATGGCGAAGAATATACTTTTAATTTATATTTAAATAAATCTACAATAAATAATGTATCAGATCCATTTTTATATTTAGATCCTGGTCCAAATAAAATATTAAACTTGATATTATTACTAATTATAGATTTTCTTCTTACTGCAATATTATAAGTTGCATAATTTAAACTATTATATATATGTAATCTTTTTCTTTTATATAGTATTCTTTTTTTTCTACTTGGATTAATAACATTAAAAATAATAGCATCTGCATTCTTATTATTTTTAAATTCTTCTATAATTTTTTTCTCATAATCATGATTATAAACAATATCATTATCACAAAATAATAAAATATCTTCTTTTGATTTTTCTAACGCTCTATTTCTACTTAAAGATACCCCTTTTTCTTTATATGAACATATAGTAAAGTTTCTATACTTATTAATTGATTCTTTATCACATTGATTAATAACTATACATTTACTAGTTATATTCATTTTATCTAAATCTTTTTTATTTAAATTTAAAACTGATAATAATACTTCTACTCTCATAAACATCCTCTATTTAACTCTTCTTTTTACTGCATTAATTCCATAACAAATAAAACAATATAATCTTTTAAAGAAAGGTATTTTTTCCATTTTATATAAATTCCAAGTTCTTTTCATTGCTTTAAATTTATTAGAAGATAATGATTTATTTCCTACTCTATAAACAGAAAGAACTTCTTGCATACCATAAGCTTTATCTATTTTTTTTAATATTTTATACCAAGCTCCATAATCTTGACCAGATTTGATATTTGGCATATATATATCTTCTTTAGATAATACTTTCATATTTAACATTACTGTTGAAGTAAATATTGCGGAATTTTTTAGCAACTGATTATATGTTAATGATTCAGGTACATTTGCAACGTGTCTTTTATTTCCTCTTAAATATTCATATTTACTATATATAAAAACTTTATCTTTAATAAATTTAAGTTGTTTTTCTATTTTATCTAATTTCCAATAATCATCACTATCTAAAAAACATATATAATCTCCAGTCGATACTTCTATACCTTTATTTCTTGCAGAAGCTGCTCCTTGATTCTTATTAAACTTTATTACTTTAATTCTATTATCTTTAATACTTTTAATTTTTTTAATAGTTCTATCGGAACTTTTATCATCAATAAGTATTATTTCTAATTCTTTATATGTCTGATTTATAACACTATCTATGCATTTTAGTATATGTTTAGAACTATTATACATAGGTATTATTACACTTACTTTTTCCATAAACCCTCCTGATTATTATTCAATCCTATTCATCCCTAAACCTAATGATATATAAATAAACGGTGCAACTTCAATAACACTTATATTAAAGAATGCTTGCACTAAATATCCAATTAAAGGTAATATGAATAATACTGTTTTTTTATTAAAACTATATTTAATTCCTCTTATAAATAATAACCAATAAAATGCTAGATAACATCCTAAAGCATACATACCTTCACATATTAATATTTGTAAATATTCGTTATGAGCTTTATCATAATAATATGATCGATTAGATAATGGTCTTTTACCAAAGGCATAATAAAAATTATCTATTCCTACTCCATGTAACAAATATAAAGGCACTATCTTAAGTGTATTTTTCCAAATAAATATTCTATTTGATCCATATTTTTCTTCTACATGACCTTTAGACATTTCAATTGTTTGATTCTTAGTTTTATTTAAGTCTCCTAAAACACCAGTATATCTAGTTTTAGTTGCAACAATAGTTATTGATATTATTGGAATAAGTAATACTAAAAATATAATGTATCTTTTGTTCTTAATTAGATATATTAATAAGTACATTAAAATAACAATTAACCCAATAATAGTACTTAGAGTATTACCAAATAAAAGGCACGTTATAAATAATGAAATTAATACAAAATCAATTACTTTATATACTATTTTTTTATTATCTATGAATAAACCAATTGAATATGAAAGACATAGTAACATAAAAGTTCCAAAAAAGTTTGGATTTGTAATAAAACCATTTGCCCATGGATGTCCATTATTATAAGAAGTATATACATGTAATAATTGAGTTTTTTGAAGTATTGCATATATTCCTTCTATTACGCCACAAAATAATATTGAATAAATAATATATTTTTTATGTTTACTAGATACTAGAGAGGATAAATAGAAAATTGAAAAATAATATAGAATTTGAAATAAACCTTCATATCTTCCTCTAAAACCAAAAAAAGCACTTTGTTTATTAATCGCTAAAACAGAAGATATTAAACTAAAAATAACTATTAACAATATAATAATATCTATCTTATCAATCTTATTCTTTATTTTGTTCTTTTTGTTATAAATAGATTTAAATATAATTATCAGTATATTAATTATTAAAAGAGCAATATAAAATCTAGAAAAATTAATCATTTTAAGTTTTTTAATCATGACAAAATAACTGCTTATCATAACTAATAAAACATTCATTATTATATAAATTGGTAATAATAAACTCTTTATTTTTCTCATACTCTACCTCTATAATTATTTTAACATATATAAATAGAAAACACTATAATTATTATTATAAAAAAAAGAGATATTAATTTACATCAATATCTCCTACTCTTGTATTTATTTTTAAAATAATATCACTTTTTCTATCTTCAGTTGAATTATTAATATTCTTATCTCCTATTCTTGTATTTCCATCAACATAACATCCAGAGATAAAGCCTATTGAAACATCTCCTGTTCCTGTTTTTATTTTAGAGTTTACTAAAATAGTAGCTTTATTTATTTTTACATCACCTGTATTTGTAACTGCATTAATTGAATAATTAACATCTCCTACTTTAATATCTCCTGTATTAGTTGTTGCATCAAATTCATCAACTGAATTAAGAACTTTTATATCTCCAGTATTTGTAACTACACTAATTTTTTTAGCACTATTAATTTTATAATCTCCTGTTCTAGTTTCAGATTTAAGATTATTTATATCATCTATTTTTATATCTCCTGTTGTAACTTTAATATCTGCATTATTAATTTTTTTAGCTTTTATATCTCCTGTTGTTGCTTTTACATATAAATCTGAATTAGGAAGATTACCTACTTTTACATCACCTGTTGTTGCGTTAATTTTTATATTTTTATTAAAATTATTTGGAACATATACTACTACTCTTGGAGATTTATTAAATAAACCAAATTGAACTTTTACTTTTTGTTTTAATACTATATTTACTGAATCAGAGCTTTCAGTAATTTCATGTTCAGCTTCTTTTTCAGAATATAATTCTACTTTTATATTATTAATATCTTTTTCTTCTACTATTACATCCGCTACATCTGTTTTAACATTTATATTTAAATTGTTATTAATTTCTTTTTCTTCTATAAGTTTTTTACTATAACCACTTGTAATACTAAAAATATTAAAACTAGTATTTCCATTAAATAAGAATATCATTACTCCTACTAAGAAAAATAATAATAGTGTTAATAAAGATATTAATGTTATTGTTAATCCCTTATTCATCTTCTTCATTCTCCTTTTTTGAACTACTTAATTCATGACAATTATCATCATCACATTTCTTTAATCCGAAAATTAATCTTACTATTGCGTTACATACACCTATAATTAAGAATATAATCCATGTAATATGCCATGCACCTGTTGTAAAGCTTACTAAGAAATAAATTACTACTCCTATTAAACCTATAATATCTGTAACTGCTTTTCCAACTTCATCTTTTCTTTTTTCTTGTTTTGTTTTTTCTTCTTTTTCTTTACCATATACTATTGCTGAATAGATAATTATTCCAGTAGCAATTGCTATTATAGTAAAGAATAAGCATACTCCTAATATTTCTTGTCCAATAGTTGAAGTACCAATTATTGCAACTAAAGAAATAATATAAAGTGCAACTGATATTGCAATATTTCTAGCAAATTTTGCTTTCTTATTTTCTTTTGCAACTTCTACGATGTTTTGTTTACCAGATATTAATTCATCTGATGTAATT
>Ga0129307_1001540_pt1 | contig 23779 bp, 18 predicted proteins | sample P1105metagenome_FD_94437 | JGI IMG/M metagenome (GOLD analysis project Ga0129307, IMG submission 94437) | Capybara group fecal microbial communities from Wisconsin, USA - P1105 metagenome | ecosystem: Host-associated > Mammals > Digestive system > Large intestine > Fecal | place: USA: Wisconsin... | reverse complement strand
ACTTCGGCATAGACGACCGGCAGCGTCGGCTCTTCCATGGACGAATAGACCGCGTACTCACGTTCCGTCGTAATAAAGCTGTTCGCGAAATAAAAGACAAAGGCTGCGGCAAACAGCAGGATCCCCCCGAAGATAAGGAGCGCCGTGATATTGATCTTCTGGTTTTTCTTCGCAGTAGAATTAGCCAATGTCAGTCCTCAACATAACCGAGCGCGCGTTCAAGCGCACCCTTTTCTTCCGCACCGAGCTGGACGTCCGTTGCGCCCGCTTCGACTTCCTTAATATAAAGGAAACAGCCCGAAGTGCCGTGCATGCAGTTCAGGATGATGCCCGTGTTGGTATAGTCGAGAAGCGCGGCCGCAAACGACATCTTGCCGCCCATCCCGTCGAATGCGTCGTAGCGCACGACGCCCGCCTTCTGAAAAGAGGCGCGGATGTTGCGGTTCATGGCACGCATGACTTCCTTATTGGTGAGGTCAGACTTCTCCAGGACCTCGATGCGCTGTTTTTCCTCGATGATCAGGTCCTCAAGGCTCTCTGCGTCCCTGCCTCTCATAAAAGCGTCATACTGGCGGTAGATGCTCCTGTATTTGCCGATCGCCGTCAACGCGATGATAATGCTGATCAGGCTGATCAGCGCGGAAGCCGCCGCTATGATCAGCGGCAGACTGAATTGATCTAACATGGTTTCCTCCTGAAATGGTTTCTGTTTTCCGGGACCTGCCCGTCATTTCTTTACGGCGCGGTCCCCTTTATACCCGGACAGGCGGCGGGGCTTTATCCGCGCAGCCTGTCCGCAAGGTCTTCCAGCTCCTCAAGCGAGTAGTACTCGATCTCGATCCTGCCTTTTTCTTTACTCTTCTGCCGGATACTTACCCGCGCGCTCAGAAGCCCTGTCAGCTCCTCTGCCAGTGACTCCATATAGATATCGGGCTCTTTTTCCTTCGGCTCCCTTTTCGGCGCATTGTACTGCTTTGCCAGCTTTTCGGTCTCGCGTACGCTCAGGCGGCTGTTGACGACCTCGCGCGCCGCCTTATACTGTGCGCGCTTTCCGTTGATGCTTAAGATCGCCCTTGCATGTCCGGCGCTGAGTTCGCCGCTCTCCACGAGGTCGAGCACGTCCTTGTCCAGCTGCAGGAGACGCAGGCTGTTGGTGATGGCGGTCCTGCTCTTCGAGACTCTCGACGCCAGCTCTTCCTGCGTCAGTCCGAACTCGTCGAGGAGCGAGCGGTAAGCCCTTGCCTCTTCCACGCTGTTCAGGTCTTCTCTCTGGATGTTCTCGATCAGCGCGATCTCCGCGGCTTCCTGCCTGTCCACATCCTTGACGATGGCCGGGATCTCTTTCAGTCCGGCCATGCGTGCCGCCCTCCAGCGGCGTTCGCCGACCAGGATCTCGTAGGACGCGCCGTTCTTCTGTACCAGGATCGGCTGCAGAACGCCGTGCGCACGGATCGACTCCGTCAGTTCCTTCAGGCTCTCTTCGTCAAAGACCTTTCTGGGCTGTGAGGAGTTCGGCTCGATGAGCGAGAGCCTGATCAGTGTTGTTTCACGTGAAACATCACTGTCCTTCGCCCCGGTTTCGGATTCCTTCCCGTTTCCGGCTTTTTCCGTATCGGAAGCCTGCTTCCTCCTGGTGCGCGCTATATCGATGTCGTCCCCGAAAAGGGCTCCCAGTCCCCTTCCGAGGCCTTTCTTTTCATTCTTTGCCATACTTCCCTCTTTAATGCTTCCGGTTTACTGTCTGTGTTTCTGCATCAGCTCCGCCGCGAGCATGCGGTAGCTGTCCGCGCCGCGCGAGCTGCTGTCGTATACGGTGATCGGCTCCCCGAAGGACGGGGCTTCCGCGAGCCTTACATTTCTCGGGATCAGCGTGTCAAAGACCTTCTCCCCGAGCTGTCCCGTCACAGTCTCCCTGACGGTCTCCACGACCTGGATGCTCAGCCGGGTCCGTGAATTGTACATCGTGAGCAGGATCCCTTCGATCTCCAGATCCTCGTTCAGCTTGCTCTGGATCAGGCGGATCGTCTCGATCACCTGTTTCAGTCCCTCCAGTGCGTAGAACTCGCACTGCACCGGGATAATGGCGCCGTCCGATGCGGTCAGCGCATTGATCGTGAGGATGCCTATCGAAGGCGGACAGTCGATCAGGATATAGTCATATTCCTGCTTCAGTGCGCCAATCGAATCCCTCAGCTGCGTCTTGGTCTCGACGGATTCCAGCTCCAGGAGCTCCACCTCCGCGCCGGACAGCGAGATCCCCGCTGGGATCAGGTCGACGCCTTCGGCGACATCCCGGATGATGCATTCTTCCGCCTTTGCCAGGCCGCAGAGCAGTTCATAGATCGTCTTGGCGTCCTCGTCCAGCCTGTATTTCAATATACCCGTCGTGGCATTGCCCTGCGGGTCAAAATCGATCAGAAGGACTTTCTCTCCGGCTTCGCCGAGCGCTGCTGCCAGATTGATGGCGCTCGTCGTCTTTCCGACGCCGCCCTTCTGATTGATCAGTGCAATCGTTCGTCCCATTGGACCTCCTTCATTCAGGATGTTTCACGTGAAACATTTTGCATTGTCCGGTCGCCCGGACGTATGCATTATATTATATATTCGCGGATTAATAAACAAAATAAAGCGAATTGTAAGAAAATCAGGCGTCCAGCACTGTCGAAACAGCTTCCCTGTAGTCTTCCTCATGCTTTGCTTTTTTGATGTCGAGGAGAGCGCGTTCCCGTCCCGGAAATCGCCTTCCGAGATAGTACCAGATCTCCTTCATCTTGAAAAGGACATCCCGTTCGCCGTAGAGCACTTCGCTGTAGGCGTCCCAGAGCTCATCGAGGAACGCGGCAAGGCGACTCGTATCCGTCCCGTTTCCGCAGTCAGCCGTATGGTCTTTTCCATCTGACTGCTTCCGTATCTTTTCCGCAAGCTCCGGATCTTCAATCAGGCCGCGCCCGATCATGACGGCTTCCATATCTGGGAATTCCGCCTTGATACGCTCCGTATCTTCCGGCATCCGGATATCCCCGTTAAAGCAGACAGGTCTTTGGAGGATCTTTTTCATCTCCTTCAGGGCTTCAGGCCTGAGTTTTCCTTCATAATAGTCTTCCCTGACGCGCGGATGGATCGTGATCTCGCAGATCGGATACTTTGCGTAGATCTCGGCAAGCCTTCCGGCTTCCGCAGGATCGCTCACGCCGACACGCGTCTTTACCGATACTGCGGGCATATCCGGCTCGCTGAAGATCTCCGTGAGGAATCGGTCGAGGCGTTCGGGATCAGCCAGCATCCCGGAGCCTTTTCCTTTCGTAAAGACCGTAGGATAGGGGCATCCGCAGTTCAGGTTGACCTCGGTATAACCCAGTCCCGCGAGATACTTCGCAGCCCAGATAAAATCCGCGCTGCTCCCGGTCAGGATCTGGGGAACAAGGCCTTCTTCCGCAGGGGATACCTCTTTCAGTTCCCTTTTCTTGAAATGATGCGTCTGGTTCGCGACGAGAAAAGGCGTATAAAAACGGTCGACGCAAGCATAATGCCTGCGGAAAACGTTTCTGTATGTCCTTGTCGTCACCCCCTCCATCGGGGCCATATATATCTTCATAGATCTGTCGTTTATTCCGAATGAATTCATTTATAACAGTATTGGGGGATTGCCTTTTCGGACGTGAGAGATTACAATCACTAAAAGCCGCCGCTTAAAGACACGGCACGAGAGGTAAAGATCAGATGCAGTCCGAACGATCTAAAACAAAAGGAATAATCATGGGCGTGCTCGCCGCCGTATTATGGGGCCTCAACGGTGCTGTTACCCAGCACCTTTTAAGCCGCTATGATATCAGTTCCTATGAGCTCGCATGTATCCGTATGCTCTGCGCCGGACTCCTGATCACGCTCCTGAACCTGATGCGTAGCAGAACTCATACTTTCGACCTTTTTAAAAACAAAGCAGACCGGAGGGGACTCATATTATTTGCGGTATGCGGGCTCCTCATCAATCAGATCTGCTACTTTAACGCGATCCGCTTCACGGACGCGGGTACCGCCACAATCATGCAGAGCATGAGTTCGATCGTCATCCTGCTTTTTACCGCATTCATCCGCAGGATCCTGCCGCCGAAACTTCAGATCGCTGCAGTCGCGATCGCTCTTACGGGCGTATATCTGATCTCTACGGAAGCCGGCATCGGGCTTTCGCTCTCACCGGCAGGGCTTTTCTGGGGCACGATGCTTGCCTTTGCGGCTGCTTCTTATATCCTTCTTTCACGGCCGCTCACCGAGCGCTGGAACAGTCTTACCGTCACAGGCTTCGGCATGCTGATCGGAGGGATCCTGTTTTCCTTCGCTGTACGTCCGTGGGAGATCCGCGTTGTGCCGGATGCCGCGGGGCTTCTGCTGTTTGCCTACCATGTGATCTTCGGCACAGTTGCCGCCTTTTCCCTCTTTTTAAGCTGCATTCATGAGATCGGGCCCGTCAGCGCCAATCTGATCGGCAACCTCGAGCCGCTGACCGCTTCGGTCGTCACGGCAGTGCTGCTCCATACAGCTTTTACTTTCCGCGACATCACGGGATTCATCCTGATCATGGCTGCGGTCATCATCGTCCAGCTCACGGGCTGACGGCGAACTCTGTTCCCTTTGTCTTTTTAATTTAAATGTGATCACTTTCCCATGCAGAACGAGGCAAAGATCTCGTTTACGAGGTCGTCGTCGACCGATTCGCCGATGATCTGTCCGAGCGCGGTGTACGCGTCCATCAGATCCACCGTGAAAAAGTCTTCCGGCATCCCGTCTTCCATGGATACAAGCACGCTTCTCATGGATCCCGCGGCTTTCTTCAGCAGTTCGACATGCCGCATGGAAGAGACCGTCACTTCGTCGTTATAGGATATCTCCCCCATCGAAAACATTTCCTCGATCGTTTCCGTCAGCGTCCCGATCCCGTCGTGCGTCAGTGCGGAGATGCTTAAGTTTCCGCGCTTTTCCTCCGGCATCGACTTAAGGAGCGCATCTGTATCCACAGCTGTTTCAAGGTCGGATTTGTTGAAAAGGAACAGAACCCTGACCGGAAGCTCCCGGATATAGTCCAGGATGTCCCTGTCCGCTTCATCGAGCGGTACCGATGCGTCTATGACGCAGAGGATCAGGTCAGCTTCCCTGACGGAATCCAGCGCCCGTTTTACGCCGATACTCTCCACGAGGTCGTCCGTTTTGCGTATCCCGGCGGTATCCATCAGATTCAGGGAAAGGCTCCCGAGCGAGATGCTCTCCGTGATCGTATCCCTTGTCGTTCCCGGGATCTGTGTGACGATCGCCCGTTCTTCCCCGAGCAGGGCGTTGAGCAGGGAGGATTTGCCCGCATTCGGCTTTCCGATGATCACGGTATTGATGCCTTCCCGTGCGAGCTTTCCGTAACGGTAGCTTGCGATCAGGCGCTCCGTGTCGTTCAGGGCGTCTGTGATATGTTCTTTCAGTTCCCCGTCGATATCCTCAACGTTATAGTGCTCCGGATCGTCCAGCGCCGCCTCGATAAAGGCGGTATCCCTGAGGATCGTCGTCCGTATCTTCGCGATCTTTGCCGAAACGTCTCCCCGGAGCTGTCCGACGGAAGCTCTGATCGCGCGGTCGTTTCTTGCGTTGATCAGGTCTATGACCGCCTCCGCCTGTGCGAGGTCGATCCTGCCGTTCATAAAGGCGCGCCTTGTGAACTCGCCGGGCTCCGCCAGTCTGGCACCCGCAGCGATCATCGTCCCGAGGACCCTCTTCATCATGAGCACTCCGCCGTGGCAGTCGATCTCAATGGTATCTTCGCCGGTATAGGAATGCGGTCCCTTAAGGTTGATCAGAAGGACCTCGTCCAAAAGCTCCGCCCCTGATGTTTCACGTGAAACATTTCTGATGAACCCGTAGTGCACCCGGTTCGGCTCGCTCAGATCCGCGGCTGCGCCGCTCTTTGTGCGGAAGATCCTTGACGCAATCTCAAAGCTCTCCGGCCCGGACATGCGCACGATCCCGATACCCGACTCCGTCAGTCCGGAAGATATGGCGGCTATGGTGTCATTCGTAATCATTCTTTCTTTATCCTTCTTTCAGCTGAGCGGGTCTTTTCCCGGCGTTCCCGCCTTTCGCGGATACTTCGAAGGCGTGGTGCCGGTCTTTCTGACGAGTACCAGGCTTCTTCCGATATCGCTCATCGGCAGAGTGAAGCTGACGGAACGCTCGATCGTGCCGCCAAGCTTTTTTACGGCGCCTTCTCCCGCCGCGACTTCTTCTCCGCTTTCCGCAGTCTTATAGGCGGCGAAACAGCCGCCCTTCTTTACGAAAGGCAGGCAGTATTCGCTTAAGGTCGCCATGTTTGCGACGGCCCGGGAGACCGCCAGATCGTACTGTTCGCGGTGTTTTTTGTCATGGCCGGCGTCTTCCGCCCTGCCGTGCACCGTCTCCACGCCCTCGAGGCCCAGGGCTTCTATGACCTCATTCAGGAAATTCAGGCGTTTCTGGAGCGAGTCAAACAGGACCATCCTGATCTCCGGGAAGGCGATCTTCAGCACCAGTCCCGGAAATCCGGCGCCCGTTCCGATGTCGATCACGCGCGGTGCCGCCTTTCCGGGAGTCTTCTTCAGCAGTTCTTCCCAGCCCGGGCACTTTACGATGCTTAAGGAGTCGATGAAATGCTTCGTCGCCGCGTCTTCCTCTCCGGTGATCGCGGTAAGGTTCATGACCTTGTTCTTTTCGACCAGCATCTCATAGTAGGTATATAGCTGCGCTGCCGTCCGCCCGTCGAGGCTGAGCCCCATTTCGGCCGCGGATGCCGTCAGCCTGTTCAGAAATGTCTCACTCATGTTTCTCTTCACTTTCTGCCTGCTCCCGGCCCTTCAGCTGGTTATACTTCTGGACGCAGACCAGAAGCACTGCCACGTCAGCAGGAGATATGCCGGAGATCCTGCCTGCCTGGCCGACATTGGCGGGGCGGATCCTGTCAAGCTTCTGCCTGGCTTCGAGCCGGAGCCCTTCCATATGCAGATAATCCATATCCGGCGGAAGGATCTTTCCCTCGAGCTTCCGGAAATGCTCCACCTGCGCGATCTGCTTTTCGATATATCCCTCATAGCGGATCTGGATGTTGACCTGTTCCCTGACCCTGCGGCTCAGCGCCGGTCTTTCCGGGTCGATCGGAGCCAGCATCTCGTAGTTGAGTTCCGGGCGTCTGATCAGGCTCGCGAAGCTTACTCCGTGGCTGTCCTTCAGCTCGGCGGATCCGTGTTCCCTTAAGAAAGCGTTGATGCGTTCGTTGGAGCCCGCCATGGTCTCCTTCATCCGCTCTACTTCCGTTTCGATCTGTTCCTTCTTCTTTAAAAAGCGCCCGTACTCCTCATCGGAGACGAGGCCGATCCTATGCCCGATATCGCGGAGCCTTAAATCCGCGTTATCCTGGCGCAGAAGCAGACGGTATTCCGCACGGGACGTCATCATCCGGTACGGTTCCTTGCTTTCCTTTGTCACAAGGTCGTCGATCAGGACGCCGATGTACGCATCCGAGCGGTCGAGGACGATCTCCTCCTTTCCCCTGAAAGAAAGAGAAGCGTTGACCGCAGCCATGAATCCCTGTACGGCAGCCTCTTCATAGCCCGAGGACCCGTTGATCTGTCCTGCGGCGTAAAGTCCGGAGATCTCTTTGGATTCCAGGGTCGCCTTCAGGCAGGTCGCATCTATACAGTCGTACTCGATGGCATAAGCATTGCGGACGATCTCGGCATATTCGAAGCCCGGCATGGTACGGATCATCCGGTACTGCACGTCCTCCGGCATGGAGGAGCTCATTCCGGACAGGTAGACTTCATTCGTATACAGTCCTTCCGGCTCCACGAAGATCTGATGTCTGTCCTTTTCCGGGAACTTGACTACCTTATCCTCGATCGAAGGGCAGTACCGCGGCCCGGTGCCCTCGATCACACCGGAATAGAGCGGCGAACGGCCGATATTCTCACGGATGATCTTATGTGTCTCTTCGTTTGTATAAGTCAGCCAGCAGCTCACCTGATCGCGCGCGATGTCTTCCGGCTCATTGGAAAATGAGAACGGCCGGATGTCCTCGTCGCCCTTCTGCTCTTCCATCTTCGTAAAGTCCACGCTTCTGCCGTCCACTCTCGCGGGAGTACCGGTCTTGAAACGCCTGACCGGAAGCCCGATTTTGATCAGGGAATCCGTCAGGAGGTTGGCCGCCTTGAGCCCGTTCGGGCCTGTGTATTCGCTGACCTCTCCGTAGATGCAGCGGGCTTTCAGATAAACGCCGGTGCAGAGCACGACCCTGCTGCAGTGATAGACCGCACCGGAAGCCGTCCTTATGCCGGTCACGGCCTTTTTTTCTCTGCCGCTCTGATCTTGAATTATGTCAACTAATATCTCGGCTACTTCTGCCTGTTTGATCCTGAGACCCGGCGTATTCTCCAGGGTCTTGCGCATCTCCCTGATATAGAGCTGCTTATCCGCCTGGGCGCGGAGGCTGTGCACGGCAGGCCCCTTTGACTCGTTGAGCATCCTGGTCTGGATAAACGCTTTATCGATGTTTTTGCCCATTTCGCCGCCGAGCGCGTCCAGTTCGCAGACCAGATGTCCCTTGGAAGTTCCCCCGATGTTGGGATTGCACGGCATCATCGCAATGCTGTCGACGCTGACGGTAAAGACGACCGTGTCCAGTCCGAGCCTGGCTGCGGCAAGCGCCGCTTCACACCCGGCGTGTCCCGCACCCACGATCGCGATATCGATATATTCTTCTACATAATTGTTCATGTATTCTCTCACTTTACGAGTCCCGGCAGGCCTTGCCTGAAATAAGCGCAGGGACCTTATCACCGCATTTTTTGACATCATAAATCATAGCGCAACGCCCGGTATTTTTCAACAATAATCAAGTTTACATAAAAAAGCTTCCGCCTGATCTTCATCAGACGGAAGCGGTTTTGCTGTTTCTGATCGGCCGGTTCTGGTTCCGGCTTTCCTCAGATGATTCAGATAAGCTTCTTGACAGCCTTGTAAAGAGTATCTACCTCGCCGACGTTGCCCGGGAAAATGATATACGGGATGCCGGGGAAGCGGCTCCACGGACCGGTCTGCCATACGGGGATACCCGGTTCGATCTGTCCGAGCACGAGAGCACGCTTTACATGAAGCGCCTTGGTGCCTACATCGGAAGATGTGATGCCGCCCTTCGCCACGACGAATGCCGGTGTGATGGAAAGACGTGCGACCAGGGACTGAACGCCGTCACTGATCTTGACGCTTCTGATAAGGGCGCTTTCCTTGGTATCATTCTCAAGAGAGAGCAGCGTACGCTTGGTGAAGCATACGGAAGTCTTGCCGGACTTGATGATCCTCTCCTCTTCCTTGACGCAGCGGTCGACCTCGGCATAGAACGCCTCATCGCCTTCCAGGACCTTGTTGGAATCAAACTCGACTGCCTCCACGCCTTCCAGCGTCAGAAGCTTCTCAAGCTGTGCCGTAGTCTTCTTGGTATGGCTGCCTACGACGACCACGCCGCCGTAAGTTGTGTCGGTCTGGACCATATCCGCGCGTTCAAGAAGAGGCTGGTCGGATACGCCGCCCATAGCCTTGACAAGGCCTGCTGCGGTACGGAACTCGAATACCTTTCCCTTCTGGTTTGCCAGATAAAGGGCAATCGAGAATACCTTCAGGTCAATATAGTCGATCGCGTTGACGCATATCTTATTGAATCCCTTTACTTCGACGATCTGGGAAACGATCTTGTCCAGTGTCGGGGATACGGGATCACCTTCACCGGGTGCGGAAAGTTCCTGAGCCGCCTTGCGAAGATCATCCAGGGAGATACAGATAACGTCAGCTGCTTTGTACTCGCCGCCGGTCTTTTCTTCTACATACTCCGGAATGGAGGAATGAGAATAACCGAAGGTCTTGTCCTGTGCAAACTCGGTATCCGCTGCGGGTACCAGTTCATCGCCCTGCTTGACGTAATGGACGTTGCCGATCGTAAAGCGTCCGCCCTCCTTGAAGAAGGGGCACATGACCTCGCCGTCGATCACATAGCCGTTTGCTTCCATGCCTTCTTTCAAAAGCCTGGTCTCCAGCGGGAAATGTCCGCGCATGGTAGAGTCGCTGCGGCTTAAGATCATGTACGGCTTGTCCAGCTCATCGGAAACCTTGGCTACATTGGCCGCGATCTCCCTATGCGCTTTGGTCGTCTCATCCACGGTCATACCGCGTGAATTGGTAAGGATATAGAAGAGCTTGTTCTCTTCCTTGAATCCCTCGCGGATGCTGTCCACATCCCAGCTGGTATAGACATGAACGTCATGTACGGTCTGAACGCCGGTCGGATCATCGTCCAGTACGACCAGTTTATGATTATCGATACCGATCAGTTTCTGAAGATAGCTGTCGATCCTGCTCTGGTCGGCAATGGCCGGGTAATCATTGAGTACGGATACCGGAAGCCTGCTGAAGTTTTCCTTGTTTGCCATGTTGCTTTCCTTTCTCAGGGTCATGCCTTCTCGTCGGACTTGACCGTTACGCCTGCAAGCATCTCATAGAACTGAACATATCCCGCATGGTCATCCATGACGTGTCCGTTCGCCTTGAGAGTCTGCTGGATCTCAAACAGGATCGCTGTAAGAGGAAGCGGTACCTCCAGATCATGTGCGGTTGCAAGAACGTTCTTGATATCCTTGTTGTTGACCTTGATGGTTCCGCCCGGTTTGAAGTTGCGTGCGCACATCATCGGAGCCTTAGCATCCAGAACGGTGCTGCCTGCAAGTCCGCCGCGGATCGCCTTATAGACCTTCATCGGATCTACGCCTGCCTTGGTGGCAAGGGTCAGTGCCTCGGAAACTGCAGCGATGTTCAGGTTGACGATGATCTGGTTTGCAAGCTTGGTAACGGAACCGCTGCCGCTCGGACCGATCAGCATGGAGCTGGATCCGAGGATATCAAATACGGGGACCAGTCTCTCGTAGTCCGCTTCATCACCGCCGCACATGATAGCGAGCGTGCCTGCGATCGCGCCGGGCTCACCACCGGATACGGGTGCGTCTACGAAACCGATGCCCTTTTTCTTGAGCTCATTGTAACAAAACTGGCTTTCGGTAGCGGTAACGGAAGACATGTCACAGCAGACCTTTCCGGGGGCAATGTATTCCGCAATGCCGTCCGGTCCGAACAGAACGCCCTGTACGATCTGTGCTGTCGGAAGGATCGTGAAAACCACGTCGCACTTCTCTGCCAGATCCTTATAGCTGCCGTAAGTTGCTCCAAGTGCCACTACTTCATCTACAGCTGCCTGATTCAGATCAGAAACCATAACGTCACGGCCTGCCTTCAGGAGGTTTTTAACCATCGGCTTGCCCATGATTCCCAATCCTACAAATCCAATTCTGTCCATAATTACATCGCTCCTTTCAGTTATCAAGTTAGTTACATATAATTATACTACAATGAAATTTAGATTTGTAAATAATGTAGTAAAAATAAACAAAAAAAACGCTTTCAATACATGAATTGAAAGCGTTTTTCCTCATTATTCTTCTTTTGTTTCAATTTCCGGCATCAATTCCTTCGGAATCGCTTCCAGTTTCTCCGGAACGACATCCGTTCTTTCCGGCTGGACTGCCTTCGGCTGCTGTGCCTGCTGGTTCTTTCCGCCCTGACGCTTGCGTCTTACCGGGCAGACGATAACATGACGGTACGGCTCCTCGCCCTCAGACTTGGTAAAGACGTCCTTCTCGTTCTGCAGTACGGAATGGATGATCCTTCTCTCATAGGGATTCATCGGCTCCAGCGCCACAGGCCTGTGAGTGCGTCTGACCTTCTGGGAAATGTTCTTTGCGAGGGTCTCCAGCGTTTCCTTACGTCTCTCACGGTAGTTTTCCGTATCGAGCTTGACACGGACGTAGGAACTCTGATGCTTGTTGATGACCTGGCTGGTCAGATACTGCAGAGCATCGAGCGTCTGTCCTCTCTTTCCGATCAGGACGCCCATGTCCTCTCCGGAAAGGTCTACGGCAAGTTCGTTGTTCTCGGGATCGAACTGCACCTTGCAGTTGATCTGCATATCCATGCTCCTGAACAGGGAAGTCAGGAACTCCTCCGCCTTGGGGGTCGGATCTTCCGCAGGTTTTTCGGATCTTCTCTCCGGCTTCTTTTCCGGCTTCGGCTCTGAAGACTCTTTCTTCTCGGGTCTGGGCTGGCGTTCCGCCTTCGGCTTCTTATCCCTGTTTTCCTTTTTCTCGTTTCTGTTTTCGTTCTTCTCCGGTCTTCTTTCAGGCTTTGCTGCTTCCTTTTTCACTTCCGCAGCTGCCTGCTCTTTCTTTGCCGGGGCTTCTTTCTTCGGTGCGGGCGCTTCTTTTTCCTTCACGGCCGGCTGAACATCAGCCTCGGCCGACCTGATCCTGGCGCTGATAACGAACGGCTTGGCTCCGAGTCCGAAAAAACCGTTGGAACCCGTCTGCTTCACTGTATACTCCAGCTCATCGCTCGGCACACCAAGATCGACACAGGCTTTGGTGATCGCCTCATCCAAAGTTTTCGCCGAAATAATCTTCTCTTCCATTTTTCCTCTCAGTTATTTTTTCTTCTTCTGTTCAAACTGCTGAACCATTTTCGCGCGGTCTGCGATGGACGTCAGCTCATAATACTCGTCTGCCTTTGCCATCTTCTCTCTGGAAGCGGCTTCTTTTTCCTCACGGATGCTGTCCAGGCGTGCCTGCTTCTCCTGCATCTTCTTCAGGTTCTGCTCCGCAGCCTGCTCATTGATCGGCGGCAGGCCCTTCTTGGCGCGCTTTGCATTGGTCTTTTCAATATTGTCCTTCAGCATCTGCTCAGTGTCCATCTTGGCAAAATGCTTGTTAAGGAAATACTGCTGCACACCCATCAGCACTGCGGATGCGATCCAGTATACACCGATACCGGAAGCAAAGCTGAAGCAGAAGAATACGGACATCAGCGGCATCATCAGGTTCATGGTCTTCATGGTCTGCGCCGCCTGATCATTTCCTGCGCCGGCACTCGGTGTCTGAGCCGCGATCAGCTTTGTGGAAGCATACTGGGAAAGACCTGCAAGGACCGGGATGACCCATGCCTTGATGGATGTCAGTCCGTAAGATGACGGTGAGCTCGCAAGGTTCAGACCGAGGAAGCTGTTCATCTGCTCGATCTTCACATAGTTTGTGGTGATCACGTCTGCAGCGCTGGAAAATGCGTTTTTAAATGCTTCCCACTGCGTCGGATTGAGATGGTACAGGAAATCAATGATATGATTGGTCGTAGTGATCTCGCCGCCGGCAATTCTGGACAGTGAGACGACCTTCGTAAGCTCATCCGTGGAATGGGCGAAGGTATTGACTGCTCCGATGGCAGACTCGCCGCCGATCGCATTGACGATGTTGTCAAAATAAACTCTGACAGAACTTACGTAAGCGGGGATGTTCAGAATAACTCTGTAAAGTGCGAAGATGATCGGCATCTGAATAAACAGCTGCAGGCAGCCGCCGGTCATGCTGGTGCCGTATCTTTCGTATACGGCCTTGATCTCGGCATTCTGCCTCATCATTGCCTGCTGATCGCCTTCCATGCCCTTATACTTGGCCTGAATGGCCATGATCTCAGGCTGGATGACAGCCATCAGCTTCTGTGATTTCGCCTGCTTGTAGGACAGAGGGAACATAATGATCCTTGTAACGATCGTGAAGATGATGATACAAAGACCGATGTTCATGATCCCGAAGGATGAGGTCACTCTGAAGATCATATCCATGATCCATCCCATGAAGCTGACGATCAGACTGAACAGCGGACTGATCAGGGGAATGCTTCCCCCCGCTCTGGTTAAAAGAACAAATTCCAAATCTTTTTCCTCCTGTAGTTACGGAACCGGATCATAGCCGCCTTTGGCAAACGGATTACATCTGAGTATCCTCCATGTTGCCAGCAATCCACCTTTCAACACGCCGTACTTTTGGATGGCCTGAGCGGCGTACTCAGAACAAGTCGGTGTGTAAATACAATGAGTATGGACCTTCAGGGGACTGAGGTACTTCTGATAGATTCTTATCAATTTGATAGCAGCCCTTTTCAGCATCTTTACCCATTTCGATTCTGCGGCACGGCCTGAAGCTCATGCCTTATAAATTCTATGATGCTGCAGCAGTTTCACATAGTCTTTGTTTAGCTGTTCGTATGAAACGCTGCCTGCCTGGTTCCTTGCAACGATTATGATGTCTTTACCCTGTACTGTCTGCGGATCATTCTTTCTGAAGATCTCGCGCATTCTTCTCGCGAAAGTGTGTCTTACGACGCTGTTGCCGATCTTTTTGCCGGCAGATATGCCGATCCTGTTGCTTTCGCCGCTTCCGTCCCTCACATACATGACCAGGAGTCCTGTCGCTTTGGAAGGAGCTGTCTTATAGATCGTTCTGAAATCTGCGTTATTTTTGATCGACGGAAATTTCTTCATTATTTACCATGGATCCGTCTTAAAAAACGGATCTGTCCAGAATTAAAAGGACCGCTTCAAAGCGGTCCGTATACTTTGTCGTAGTTCAGGCTGATAATTTAGCTCTTCCCTTAGCTCTTCTGTTTGCCAGTACTTTTCTTCCGCCTGCACTGCTCATTCTGGCTCTGAAACCATGAACCTTTGATCTCTGTCTCTTCTTGGGCTGAAATGTCATTTTCATGATTCAATCACCTCCTGTCTTTATAATATTTGCATTTAAGTTTATTTCGCGTTCATCTGCGCTTATATGAGCATGATACGCTTATATACACAGTAAAGCATCCTAAGTATTATAAGTAGGAAACGACGATCGTGTCAAGCTGAATTTTCGTTATTTTATGTCAACTTATCTTTAACATTTGTGGATAAATACATTTATTTATCCACAATTTATTGAAATTGGGGTGAATATAAAGTAAAATAGTATAGTCACTCAGATGCACCTTATATATAATAGGTAGAAACTCTGTTATTTTCATGATATTTATGCACATTCCCTGTGCGGCGGAGATTGTTGATAAATGTTTGACCTGATTCAAAAAAAATGGAGCGATATTCTTCTTTTCATGAAGAATGAGTTCGAATATACCGATATATCATACCAGACCTGGCTGCTTCCCTTAAAGCCTTATATTCTGGACAGAGACCAGCTTTATATCATCGCTGCGGACAATCCTTTCATAGTCAATATCGTAAGCAAGAAATACAAGGAACCTTTAAGCATTGCGATCTCCAAGGTAACCAACCTTGAAGTGACTCCCGTATTTATTCTGGAATCGGATAAGGACAAGATCCCCACGATGCGTGAAAAGAATTACGGGAGACCGGATACTCCTTCCGTTGATCCTTCATCCGATTTTGATGAACTGATCCGCTCCAAGGGACTCAATCCGAAGTATACCTTTTCATCCTTCGTTTCCGGCAAGTCCAATGAGCTTGCACATGCTGCTTCACTTGCGGTAGCGGAGAATCCGGGTCACGATTATAAGATCCTTTACCTTTACGGAGGCGTGGGTCTCGGCAAGACGCATCTGATGCACGCGATCGCGAACTACATCCTTAAGAACGATCCGAAGGCCAACGTCCTGTACGTGACCAGCGAGGAGTTCACCAACGAATATGTTGATTCGATCCGCAACAACACCGCATATAAGTTCCGTGACAGGTTCCGGAACCTGGATGTGCTTCTGATCGACGATATACAGTTTCTGGCGGACAAGGAGAGCACACAGGAGGAATTCTTCAATACCTTCAACACTCTCTACAATAAAAACAAGCAGATCGTCATATCTTCCGACCGGACGCCCAATGATATCAACAACCTCGAAGACAGGATCAAATCAAGATTCTTCTGGGGAATGATCGCGGATATCCAGCCGCCGAACTATGAAACAAGGCTGGCGATCCTGAGGAAAAAAGAAGATATCGAAGGATACCAGGTGGATGACGAGATCATCAAGTATATCGCATCCAATATCAAGTCCAACATCCGTACGCTGGAAGGAGCGCTGCAGAAGATCGTATTCAAGTCCAGGCTTGAAAACACGCAGATCGATATAGACAGCGCAGCCCTGATCCTGAGGGATTTCATCGGATCGGATGCGGGAGCGGAGAGAATCACCCCGGCCAAGATCGTATCTATCGTGGCAGAGCATTACCAGCTGGATGAAAAAGACCTGATCTCCGCCAAAAAGAACAAGGAAGTAGCTTATCCGAGGCAGATCGCGATGTATCTTTGCTGTGAGATGTGCGATTCCACACAAAAGGACGTAGGCGACGCTTTGGGAGGCAGGGATCATTCCACAGTTATCCACGGACGCAACAAGATCGCTCATGATCTTCAGGAAAATGCGGAGCTGAAAGCAACGATCGAGATACTGAAAAAGAAGATCATTCCTTAAACATTCAACTCCACTTTTTATGATGATCCTTTCAACGTATCTGTCCACACACGGATATCCCTGTATATAAAGCCGGAAAGGCCTTATCAACAAATTCACAGCACCTACTTATAATAAGACTAATAAATATATTTATTTATCAATACGGAGATAAATATGAAGATCAGATTTAACAGAGAACAGCTTCTGAATGCTGTCAACATCGCATTGAAAGCAGTTTCTACTAAGACTACCATGCCGATCCTGGAGTGTATCCTGATCACTGCCTATGGTGATGAGATCAGACTTACTTCCAATGATACGGAACTGGGTATCGAGACAAGGATCCTTTGCGGACACGATGACAAGTCCAACGGCTGCCAAATCATCGAACCCGGACGTACGGCAGTGGAAGCGAGGCTTTTCTCGGATATCATCCGTAAGATCACTGCGGAAAGCGATTCCGATATCTATATGATGCAGGACGGAAACTTGATCACGATCACCTGCAACAGTTCCGAGTTCAGGATCCAGGAAAGAGATCCCGAGCAGTTCCCGGAGCTTCCGGTCATCAGCGAGGACCGCTATATCTGCATGTCCCAGTTTACACTGAGAGAGATCATCAAAGATACGATCTTTTCCATTTCACCCAACGATTCCAACAAGATGATGACGGGTGAGCTTTTTGAGGTAAACGGAAACAGGCTGAAGGCAGTGACGCTCGACGGACACAGGATCTCCATCCGTTATACGGAGCTGAAGGATGATTACGGTACTTTAAGTGCCATCATTCCCGGAAAGACACTAAGCGAGATCTCCAAGATCCTTACCGGTGAGACAGACCGTGATGTCAATATCTTCTTCGAAGAGAATCACATCATGTTCCGTTTTGATGAGACCATGATCGTATCCCGCCTGATTGACGGGGAGTATTTCCGTATCGATTCCATGCTTTCCAATGATTACGAGACCAAGGTCGTCGTCAATAAGAGGGAGTTCCTCGACAATATCGAAAAGTCGACCATCCTTCTGCGTGAGACAGACAAGAAGCCTCTGGTCATTACGATCGGAGAAGGCAGCATGAACCTGAAGATGAATACGGTCATCGGAAGGCTCAATTCGGATCTTCTGATCAATAAGACCGGCAAGGACCTGATGATCGGATTCAATCCGAAGTTTATCCTGGATGCGTTAAGGGTCATCGAAGACGAGGAAGTCTCCTTATATATGACCAACCCCAAGGCACCCTGCTTTATCAGAGATGACGAAGGAACCTATATTTACCTGATCCTTCCCATCAATTTCAACCCGGCGGCATATGACGCTTGATATATGATCATCAGTTCAATTGAGCTGCAGGATTTTCGTAATTATTCTTCCCTGGATCTGAAGCTGGATAAAGGAATCAATATCTTTTACGGAGATAATGCACAGGGAAAAACCAATATCCTCGAGTCTGTATATGTGGGATGCACTTCCAAGTCCCACAAGTCTGCCAAGGACAGGGAAATGATCCGTTTCGGTCAGGATGCGGCGCATATCAAGATCAGTCTGATCAAAAAAGAGGTGCCGCATCGTATTGACATGCATATCAAGAAGAGCAATTCCAAAGGGATCGCTCTGAACGGTGCGCCGATACGGAGGACTTCCCAGCTTTTCGGCATTGCTAATGTCGTGATCTTTTCTCCGGAAGACCTTCATATCATAAAGAACGGCCCTTCCGAGAGAAGAAGGTTCATGGATCTCGAGCTCTGCCAGCTCAATAAAGTATATGTTTACAACCTGATCTCCTATAACAGGATCATCAACCAGAAAAACAAGCTGCTGAAAGAACTGGACTTTACCCCGGATGCCGGAGATTTTCTTGATGTGTACAATGAGCAGCTTATAAAATACGGTTCGGAACTCATCCGCATCCGTAAAGACTTTATCCTCCACCTGAACGGGATCATGAATGAGATCCATCGTAAGATCACGGACGGCCAGGAACAGCTGAGCGTGATCTATGAGGCGGACACGGAGGAAGAGACATTTAAAGAAGACATAAAAAAACACCGCGCACAGGAACTGAAACAGAGGATGAGCCTGGTCGGACCGCACAGGGACGATATGCGTTTTGAAGTAGACGGCGTCGATCTCAGACATTTCGGTTCCCAGGGACAGCAGAGGACCGCGGTATTAAGCCTGAAGCTTGCGGAACTGCAGCTGGTGAAGGAGATCACCGGCGATGATCCGGTCCTCCTGCTCGACGATGTGCTTTCGGAACTTGACAGGAAGCGGCAGAACCTGCTTTTAGGATCGATCGGCGATATACAGACGCTCATTACATGTACGGGTCTGGATGATTTCGTGGATCACCGCTTTCATATAGACAGGGTTTTCTTTGTAGATAACGGTCATGTCACTGCCAGGGACAGCGCATGACTTCGGAGGGAAAAATGGAAGACAATAAAAATCTTGAAGAGATCGAGAAGAGCTTCGAAGTGAATAACGGTCACAACGAAAACGACTACGATGCCTCCCAGATCCAGATCCTGGAGGGCCTTGAAGCCGTCCGCAAGCGTCCGGGCATGTATATCGGCTCCACGGCTGCGAGCGGCCTGCATCACATGGTCTATGAGATCGTTGATAACGGTGTTGACGAGGCGCTTGCAGGTTTCTGTAAGGAGATATCGGTCACGATCAACGCGGACAATTCCATCACCGTCATCGACGACGGCCGCGGCATCCCGGTGGATATCCAGAAAAAAGCGGGCAAATCCGCACTGGAAGTCGTCTTTACGATCCTGCATGCGGGAGGAAAGTTCGGCAACGGCGGTTATAAGGTATCCGGCGGCCTGCACGGCGTCGGCGCGTCCGTAGTCAACGCGCTTTCCGAATGGCTGGAAGTACGCGTTTATAAAAACGGAAGCATTTACATGCAGCGCTATGAGCGCGGCAAGGTCATGCATCCCGTCAAAGTCATCGGCAGCTGCCCGGAAGATAAACATGGCACGGAGATCACATTCAAGCCGGATGCGGAAGTCTTTGAGACGACGGTATTTGATTATAAGACGATCAAGACCCGCCTGAGGGAGACGGCTTTCCTTACAAAGGGACTCAAGATCCGCCTGGTCGACGACAGGGAGATGAAGCATGACAAGACCTTCTATTATGAAGGAGGTATCAGGGAGTTCGTATCTTACCTCAATCAGGCCAATGTTCCCCTGTATCCCAATGTCATTTACTGCGAGGGCGAGCGCCAGGGCATCTTCGTTGAAGTCGCCATGCAGCATACGGACGCCTTCACGGAGAATATCTATACCTTCGTCAACAACATCAACACGCCGGAAGGCGGCACGCATCTTACGGGCTTCCGCAATGCTCTGACCAAGACGATCAATGACCATGCCCGCCAGAAGAAATTCCTCAAGGATAACGAGGACAATCTTTCCGGTGAAGATATCAGGGAAGGTCTGACGGCGATCATTTCCGTCAAGATAGAGGATCCGCAGTTCGAAGGACAGACCAAGATGAAGCTCGGTACGAGCGAAGCTTCGGCCGCGGTCAACCAGGTCGTGTCCGAGCAGCTTACCTGGTTCCTGGAGCAGAACCCCCAGATCGCCAAGGCGATGTGCGAAAAGTCGATCCTTGCTCAGAGGGCGAGAGCTGCGGCGAGAAAGGCAAGGGAACTCACCAGACGTAAATCCGTCCTCGAGGGCGCAGGTCTTCCCGGCAAGCTTGCGGACTGCACGGAGAAGGATCCGGAAAGATGCGAGATCTTTATCGTAGAGGGAGATTCCGCTCTGGGTCCGGCCAAGAACTGCCGCGACATCCGCTATCAGGCGGTCATGCCGCTTCGGGGCAAGGTACTGAACGTCGAGAAGGCGAGACTGGACCGTATCTATGCCAATAAGGAAATCCAGGGCATGATCACCGCGTTCGGAACCGGTATCCATGATGATTTTGACATTACGAAGCTTCGTTACAACAAGATCATCATCATGACCGATGCCGATGTCGACGGCGCGCATATCGCGACGCTGATGCTGACATTCCTGTACAGGTTCATGCCGGAACTGATCCGCCAGGGACATGTATATCTGGCACAGCCGCCTCTTTATTATGTAAGAAAGAACAAAAAGCTCTATTATGCCTACAACGACCAGGAGAGAGACAAGCTCCTCGAGCAGGTAGGCAAGGATGCGGACGTTCAGCGATTCAAAGGTCTCGGCGAGATGGAAGACCAGGAGCTTTCCGAAACGACGATGGATCCTGAGACCCGGACCCTGCTCCGCGTCAACATGGACGAGAACGCAAAGTCGGAACTGGATCTGACATTCACCACCCTGATGGGAGACCAGGTAGAGCCGCGTCGTTTATTTATAGAAGAAAACGCAAAGTACGTGACGAATCTGGATATCTGATAACCGCAGTCAATGAAAGGTGACATGGATATGGAACCAAATGTATATGATAAGATAAAAGACGTCGATCTGAAGGATACGATGGAGAGCTCGTACATCGATTACGCGATGTCGGTCATCGTTTCCCGTGCGCTTCCGGACGTCAAGGACGGACTGAAGCCGGTTCAGAGGCGTATCCTCTACGCAGCGCTCAAGATGGGTGCGACGGCGGATAAAAAGACCAAGAAATGCGCGACCATCGTCGGCGAAACGATGGGCCATTACCATCCGCACGGAGATTCCTCCATCTACGGCGCGCTCGTGAACCTCGGCCAGCCCTGGTCCACCCGGTATCCTCTGATCGAGAAGCAGGGCAACTTCGGTTCGGAAGACGGCGATTCACCCGCAGCTGCGCGTTATACCGAAGGAAAGCTCTCGAAGCTTTCCATGGAGATGCTGGACGCCATCAACAAAAACACCGTGGATTTCGTCCCGAACTTCTCCAACGAGCCCGGTTATGACGAGCCGACCGTCCTTCCTGCCAGGATCCCCAACATCCTCGTAAACGGAACGACCGGTATCGCCGTCGGCATGGCGACCAATATCCCGCCGCATAACCTCCGTGAAGTCACGGCAGCCGCGGTGAAGATGATCGATAACAGGATCAGCGAAGGACGCGACACGGAGATCGACGAGCTCCTGCAGATCGTCAAGGGACCGGACTTCCCGACCGGCGCGGAGATTCTCGGGCACCGCGGCATCGAGGAAGCATACCGTACGGGACGCGGCAAGATCCGTATGCGTGCCGTATGCGAGATCGAGACCATGCCGAACGGCAAGGGTGTGATCATCGTCAAGGAACTTCCTTATATGGTATTCCGTTCCCGCGTGATCGAGAACATCGCGGACCTGGTCAAGGAAAAGAAGATCGACGGCATTACCGCCATCAACGATACGATGGGCAAGAACTCGGATTCCAAGATCCGGATCGAGCTCCGCAGGGACGTCAACCCGCAGGTCATCCTGAACCAGCTGTACAAGCATACGCAGCTGCAGGAGACCTTCGGCACGAACATGCTCTGCATCGTCAACGGCGAGCCCAAGGTCCTTAACTTAAAGGAGATCCTGGTCGAGTACCTGAAGCACCAGGAAGACGTCGTCACACGCCGTACGCAGTTCGATCTGAAGAAGGCGCAGGACAGGGCTCATATATTGGAAGGACTCCTGAAAGCCCTTGACCACATCGACGAGATCATCCACATCATCCGTTCCGCTGATGATACGGAAGATGCCAAGGCCAAACTGATAGAGACCTTTGCCTTTACCGAAGTCCAGGCACAGGCAATCGTGGACATGAGGCTGCGCGCGCTGACAGGTCTGGAGCGCCGCAAGGTCGAGGAAGAGTATGCCGAGCTCGAAAAGAAGATCGCCTATTATATGGAGATACTCAACGACAAGAACAGGCTCCTCGGCGTGATCCGGGACGAGATCACCGAGATCGCGGACCGTTTCGGCGACGAGCGCCGTACGAGGATCGTATTTGACGCCGGCGAGATTGATATCGAAGACCTGATCGCCAACGACCGTATGATCATCACCATGTCGCATCTCGGATATATCAAGCGTATGGACGAGGATAATTTCCGTGCGCAGAACCGCGGCGGCCGCGGCATCCGGGGCACACAGAACATTGACAACGACTATGTAGAGGACATGCTGATTACGACCAACCATCAGTACATCATGTTCTTTACCAATGCCGGCAGGGTCTACCGTCTCAAGACATACGAGATCCCCGAGTCATCCAGGACATCCAGGGGAACGGCCATCGTCAACCTCCTGCAGCTGCAGCCGGAAGAGAAGGTCACCGCAGTCATCGCGATCCGGGAGTATATCGAAGGCGCCAACATCGTCATGGCGACCCGCAGGGGCATGATCAAGAAGACGCCGCTTTCCGAGTATGAGAATGTCCGCAAGAACGGACTGCTGGCGATCGCTCTGAGAGAAGACGACGAACTGATCGAAGTCAAGTTCACGAACGGTTCGGAAGATATCATCATGGTATCGAAGGAAGGTATGTCGATCCGCTTCCATGAAGACGACATCCGCACCACCGGCAGAGTCTCCATGGGTGTCATCGGTATGCGTTTTGCGGATGAGGAAGATGAAGTCATCGCGATGCAGATCCTCAACCAGGGAGAGAACCTCCTCGTAGTTTCCGAATACGGCATGGGCAAGATGACCCCGATCTCGGAGTTCCGTATCCAGGGACGCGGCGGCAAGGGCATCCTCTGCTACAAGACAAACGAGAAGACCGGCAAGCTGGTCGCTGCCAAGCTCTGCAATGAAGGCACGGATATCCTGATCATCACCAACCACGGCCAGATGATCCGTACCCCGATCGAGGGCATTTCCGTAATAGGAAGAAACACCTCCGGCGTCAAGATCATGAACGTCGACCGTGCGGACGGCGAATACGTCGCAAGCATCGCCAAGGCGCGCAGGGAAGAAAACGAAGACGCGTCTGAAGACGAGGATGAGAATGTCTCCGACGATATCAAAGTCGAAGAGTCTTCAGAGGACGAAGAAAATTAATTTTTAAAAACTTTTCAAAGAAATTTCCGCCCCGAAACACAAGATGTTGATAGCATGAATCGGCATCAAAAATAGATGTTGCGGGGCGGCCTTTTTTATCGAAAAAAGATCGTAAAATATGGCAAAATTAGCTGTTGACAACCCACCCCTAAGTAAGTATAATTCGTAATGCACCATCTTGGCGGTGGTAAACTTAAGCATGCCTGAAAACAGCACAGAGCCTTGATCTTAAGGGTCACGGCAGCCGGCTTTCAGGACAAAGTGCAGATGTACTCAAGAGGCCGAAGAGGCGCCCCTGCTAAGGGTGTAGGTCGGGAAACCGGCGCGAGGGTTCAAATCCCTCCATCTGCGTTGAGAAAAAAATCTCAAACAAATAAAAAAAGTAGTTGACAAACGGAATACGGTTT
>Ga0129307_1001539_pt1 | contig 23798 bp, 22 predicted proteins | sample P1105metagenome_FD_94437 | JGI IMG/M metagenome (GOLD analysis project Ga0129307, IMG submission 94437) | Capybara group fecal microbial communities from Wisconsin, USA - P1105 metagenome | ecosystem: Host-associated > Mammals > Digestive system > Large intestine > Fecal | place: USA: Wisconsin... | reverse complement strand
TTGAAAAACAGCTTCTGAAATGATAGAATCTAGACAGATTCAATCGCGATAAAACTAAGGAAGATGGAGGATATCTCATGAGTATTCAGGAACAGTATGCTTCAAAGCTTGTAAGCGCCGATACCGCGGCGGCGGTCGTCAAGTCCGGCGACTGGGTTGACTATGGCTGGTGCGTGGGTACGCCCTACGCGGTCGACAAGGCTCTCGCAAAGCGTCTCCCGGAGCTTCATGATGTCAAGTTCCGCGGCGGTGTCCTGATGCGCCGTCCGGCAGTCTACGATATCGAGAACCCGGCAGAGCACATGTGCTGGAACTCCTGGCATATGAGCGGTATTGAGAGAAAGGCCCTGAAGGAAGGCTTCGGCTACTTCTCCCCGATGAGATACGCCGAGCTTCCACGTTTCTACCGCGATCCGAACATGCCGAAGCCGGATGTCGCGATCATCCAGACGACGCCCATGGACGAGCACGGATACTTCAACTTCGGCCCGCAGCCGTCCCACCTCGCGGCAGTCTGCGCGGCGGCGAAGGTCGTGATCGTCGAGACCAACGTGAACCAGCCCTACTGCCAGGGCGGTTTTGAGAACGCTATCCACATCTCTGACGTCGACATGATCGTCGAGGGCGAGAACGAGGCGGCTCCGGAGCTTCCGGCAGGCGGCGCGGCCTCCGAGGTCGACCGCAAGGTCGCTGAGCTCATCGTGAACGAGATCCCGAACGGCGCCTGCCTGCAGCTGGGCATCGGCGGCATGCCGAACGCGGTCGGTTCCATGATCGCCGAGTCCGATCTTGGCGACTTCGGCGTCCACACCGAGATGTACGTCGACGGCTTCGTGGATCTTTACAACGCGGGCAAGATCACCTGCGCGAAGAAGAACATCGACAAGGGCCGCGAGACCTTCGCTTTCGCCGCAGGCACGAAGAAGCTGTATGACCACCTGCACAACAACCCGGGCGTCATGGCAGCTCCGGTCAACTACACGAACGACCCGTACATCATCGGATCCATCGACAACTTCATGTCCATCAACAACGCGGTTGATATGGACCTCTTCGGCCAGGTCAACGCGGAATCCTCCGGCACCCACCAGATCTCCGGCACCGGCGGACAGCTTGACTTCGTCCTGGGCGCGTACCTTTCGAAGGGCGGCAAGAGCTTCATCTGCATGAGCTCCACCTTCACCCCGAAGGGCGGCCAGATGCAGTCCCGTATCCGTCCGACCCTGACGAACGGCTCCATCGCGACCGACCCGCGCACCGCGGTCATGTACCTCGTCACCGAGTACGGCATCGTCAATGTCAAGGGCCTCGCGACCTGGCAGAGGGCGGAAGCCATCATCAGCATCGCCCATCCGGATTTCCGCGACCAGCTGATCGCTGAGGCGGAGAAGATGGGTATCTGGAGGCGCTCCAACAAGCGCTGAGAAAGGGGTCATCCATGAGCAGCAGCAAAGTTCCGGGAACCGGCGGCAGCATTTACATCCCCTATGAGGAGAGGACAGGCGCGGAGTCCGTGGTGTACTTCACCAGGGACCTTTCCCCTGAAGGTCTTCTCAGGATCTACGACAAGGTCTGCGGCGTGCTTACCGGGAAGATCGCGGTAAAGCTTCACACAGGCGAGCCGAAGGGACCGAACATCATCCCGCGCCCATGGGTGAAGAAGCTTCTTACGGAACGCCTTCCGGACGCGACGGTGATCGAGACCAACACCTACTACAAGGGCGGCCGCTACACGACGGAGGACCACAGGAAGACGCTCGAGGTGAACGGTTGGACGGAGTTCACCGAGGTCGATATCACGGACGATGCCGGCACCGCGCTGCTTCCCGTGAAGGGCGGCAAGTGGTTCACCGACATGTCCGTCGGAAAGACCATGCTGGATTATGATTCCATGCTGACCCTGACCCACTTCAAGGGCCATTCGATGGGCGGCTTCGGCGGCTCCAACAAGAACATCGGCATCGGCTGCGCGGACGGAAGGATCGGCAAGGCGTGGATCCACACGACACCGGGCCAGCCGAACCAGTGGGACATCGACATGGAGGAGCTGATGGAGCGTATCACCGAGTCCACGAAGGCGACCATCGACTTCTTCGGGAAGAACGTGTGCTACATCAACGTGATGCGGAACATGTCCGTTTCCTGCGACTGCGAGGGCATCGCGGCTAAGCCGGTCGTCACGCCGGACGTCGGGATCGTCGCTTCGCTTGACATCCTTGCGGCCGACCAGGCCTGCATCGACCTGGTCTACGCCCTGCCGGAGTCCTCGAACCGCGCGTTCAGGCAGCGCGTCGAGACGCGCCACGGCCTGCGCCAGCTCACCTACATGAAGGAGATGGGCATGGGCAGCGACCGCTATCACCTGATCGACCTTGACCATGACGGCGCGGAGATCACCGCGGCGAAGGCTGTCGAGGGCATCTCCGGCGGCTGGGTGCCGGACAGGTGGTGCGATACCGGAAAGATCCACAGATAAGATTCGTATTAAAAAGAGGCAGCCTCCGGGCTGCCCCTTTTTAATACGAATCTTATGGTTTTATTACATAAATTATATGCATCGATGTGATCGATCGATTTTGTTGAAAAATGTTAAAAAACTAAAGAAATAAGCCGCTGTTCCATGAAAATCATACAATTTTAAGACCAAAAGAATGATAAAAAATTAACAATAACGTTTGACAAAACGTCCTGCTCAGCATATTATAGTATTACAAACCTCTTATGACATGGAGGTGTTTCCGCGGCCGGAAACGGCGCGGCTTGAGAACTTTTTATAATAAAACCACAGGAGGAAACAAGCAATGGCTAAGAAAATCGTTCTTGCAGGCGCATGCCGTACGGCAATCGGAAAGATGGGCGGAGGCCTCAGCACCACTCCGGCAGTTGAGCTCGGCGCACTCGTCATCAAGGAAGCCCTGAAGAGGGCCGGCGTCGCTCCGGAGCAGGTCGACCATGTCTACATGGGCAACGTCCTTCAGGCAGCCCTTGGCCAGAACCCGGCAAGGCAGGCTACCCTTAAGGCAGGCCTTCCGATCACCACCACCGCCGTCACCGTGAACGTCGTCTGCGGTTCCGGCCTGAACTGCGTCAACATGGCAGCGGAGATGATCGCAGCGGGTGATGCTGACATCGTCGTCGCAGGCGGCATGGAGAACATGTCCATGGCTCCGTACGCTATGACCAAGGCTCGTTTCGGTTACAGAATGAACAACGCGCAGATCATCGACTGCATGGTCAACGACGGTCTGTGGGACGCGTTCAACAACTATCACATGGGCATCACCGCTGAGAACGTCGCTGAGCAGTGGGGCATCACCCGCGAGGATCTTGACGAGTTCTCCGCATGGAGCCAGCAGAAGGCATGCGCAGCGATCGAGAGCGGCGCGTTCAAGGACGAGATCGTCCCGGTCGAGGTGAAGCAGAAGAAGGCTACCGTGATCTTCGATACCGACGAAGGTCCGCGCCCGGGCACCACGAAGGAGACCCTTGCGAAGCTGAAGCCCGCCTTCAAGAAGGACGGCATCGTCACCGCGGGCAACGCTTCCGGCATCAACGACGGTGCTGCTGCAGTCGTCGTCATGACCGAGGAGAAGGCGAAGGAGCTCGGCGTGAAGCCGATGGCTACCTGGGTCGCAGGCGCTCTTGGCGGCGTTGATCCGTCCATCATGGGTGTCGGCCCGGTCGCTTCCACCAAGAAGGTCCTTGCGAAGACCGGCCTTTCCATCGGCGACTTCGACCTCATCGAGGCGAACGAGGCATTTGCCGCTCAGTCCCTGGCTGTCCAGAAGGAGCTCGGCTTCTCCAACGACGTCCTCAACATCAACGGCGGCGCTGTTGCCCTTGGCCATCCGATCGGCGCTTCCGGCTGCCGTATCCTTGTCACCCTGCTTCACGAGATGCAGAAGAAGGATGCGAAGAGAGGTCTTGCGACGCTCTGCATCGGCGGCGGCATGGGCTGCTCCACGGTCGTCGAGAAGTACTGATCAGAGACTTTGCTCGGGAGGATAAAACAATGGGATTTGTCGATTACGCAGCTGAGAACCAGGTCGGAGTCATCACCATCAACCGCCCGAAGGCGCTGAATGCGCTGAACGCAGAGGTCCTGGACGACCTGAAGGCGGTGATCGATGCAGTCGATCTCGACGAGGTCCGCTGCCTGATCGTGACCGGCGCGGGTGAGAAGTCCTTCGTCGCCGGCGCTGACATCGCTGCAATGAGCACCATGACCCAGGCTGAGGCTGAGGCGTTCGGCAAGAAGGGCAACGACATCTTCCGCGCGATCGAGACCCTGCCCATCCCGGTCATCGCTGCTGTCAACGGCTTCGCGCTGGGCGGCGGCTGCGAGCTTTCCATGAGCTGCGATTTCCGCCTCGCCGCGGAGAACGCGGTCTTCGGCCAGCCTGAGGTAGGCCTCGGCATCACGCCGGGCTTCGGCGGCACGCAGAGGCTCGCAAGGCTCGTCGGCCCGGGCATGGCGAAGCAGATGATCTACTCCGCGAAGAACATCAAGGCGGACGAGGCGCTCCGGATCGGCCTTGTCAACGCAGTCTATCCGCAGGCGGAGCTGATGGGCGAGGCTATGAAGCTCGCCGTGAAGATCGCGAAGAACGCGCCGATCGCGGTCAGGGCAAGCAAGAAGGCCATCAACGACGGCCTGGAAGCCCCCATGGACCAGGCGATCGTGATCGAGGAGAAGCTGTTCGGAAGCTGCTTCGAGTCCTATGACCAGAAGGAAGGAATGACGGCGTTCCTCGAGAAGAGAAAGGTCGAGAAATTCCTGAACAAATAAATATGGGTCCATGAGAAAAACGATTTGGTTTTCTTATAAAAACGTGTTCTTTTTAGGACTTATTATGGTATAATATTTCTGTTATTTCAGGGGGAAACTCTGCCTTCGGGCATGCAGTTTCTCCCCTGGAACGGCAGAAATTGTTTTATGTTACCCGTTAATTTTGTGCCCGGACCGCAAGGATCTGTAGCGGATCTGAAGGCAGACCGTGAACCCGGTCAAGTCACGGGCTGCTTTCAGGGCTGAACGGTTTTCCGGAAAGGCCTTGTGCGTTTCCGGTTTTCGTGCGGTCGGTGTACGTTAATTAAATAATTAACATGGAGGAAGGAATAATGGATTTCGGATTAGACAAGAAGCACGAAATGGCGCGCTCGTTATTCAGAGAATTCGCTGAAAACGAAGTGAAGCCGCTCGCTCAGGATGTGGACGAGACTGAGCAGTTCCCGGTCGAGACCGTAAAGAAGATGGCTCGTTACGGTTTCATGGGCATCCCGATCCCGAAGCAGTACGGCGGCCAGGGCTGCGATATCCTCACCTACGCTATGTGCGTTGAGGAGCTTTCCAAGGTCTGCGGCACGACCGGTGTTATCGTTTCCGCTCACACTTCTCTCTGCATGGACCCGATCCTTACGTTCGGTACCGAGGAGCAGAAGATGAAGTACCTCCCGAAGCTCGCAAGCGGTGAGTGGCTGGGCGCATTCGGCCTGACCGAGCCGGGCGCAGGCACCGACGCACAGGGCCAGCAGACCAAGGCTGTCCTCGAGGGTGACGAGTGGGTCCTCAACGGTTCCAAGTGCTTCATCACCAACGGTAAGTATGCTGATGTCTACATCGTCATCGCTGTCACCGGCAAGGTCGAAAAGCGCGGCAAGATGATGAAGGAGATCTCCGCCTTCATTGTTGAAAAGGGAACCCCGGGCTTCACCTTCGGCGTGAAGGAGAAGAAGATGGGTATCCGCGGATCCGCTACCTACGAGCTGATCTTCCAGGACTGCCGTATCCCGAAGGATGCTCTGCTCGGCCAGAAGGGCAAGGGCTTCAACATCGCTATGCACACCCTGGACGGCGGACGTATCGGTATCGCTGCACAGGCACTCGGACTTGCAGAGGGCGCTCTTGAGAGGACCGTCGACTACGTCAAGGAGAGAAAGCAGTTCGGCCGCACCCTTGCACAGTTCCAGAACACCCAGTTCCAGCTCGCTGACATGGCGACCCGCTGCGAGGCTGCACAGCTCCTCGTTTACAAGGCTGCCAAGGCGAAGGAGACCCAGGCACAGTACGGCGTCGAGGCCGCAAAGGCAAAGCTGTACGCTGCAGAGACCGCTATGGCTGTCACCACCAAGGCTGTCCAGCTCCACGGCGGATACGGCTACATCAGAGAGTATGATGTCGAGCGTATGATGCGTGACGCTAAGATCACCGAGATCTACGAGGGCACCTCTGAAGTCCAGCGTATGGTCATTTCCGCAAACCTGTTAAAGTAAGAACAGCATGCCCGGCCGCAGAGATGCGGCGGACAGATACCAACATATAGGAGGAACGAAACGTGAAAGTTATCGTATGCATTAAGCAGGTTCCGGATACCAAGGGCGGCGTCGTCTTCAATCCGGACGGAACTCTGAACAGAGGCGCAATGCTCGCTATCATGAACCCGGATGACAAGGCCGGACTTGAGGCTGCTCTGAGACTGAAGGACCAGTTCGGCGCAGAGGTTACCGTTCTGACCATGGGTCTTCCGAAGGCAAAGGACATGCTGATCGAAGCTCTTGCAATGGGCGCAGACAAGGCAGTCCTCGTTACCGACAGAAAGCTCGGCGGCGCTGATACCTGGGCGACCTCCAGCACCATCGCTGCCGCGATCCGCAAGCTTGAGTACGACATCATCATCACCGGCCGCCAGGCGATCGACGGTGATACCGCTCAGGTCGGCCCGCAGATCGCTGAGCATCTTGGCCTTCCGGTCATCTCCTACACGCAGGAGCTTAAGATCGAGGACGGCTACGCGATCATCAAGCGCCAGTATGACGACAGATATCACATGATCAAGGCGAAGCTTCCGTGCCTCTGCACCGCGCTGGCTGAGCTGAACGATCCGCGTTACCAGACCGTCGGCCGTATCTTCGATTACTGCGACAAGGTCGAAGCTGACGACAAGGACACCATCTCCACCTTCAGCAGAGCAGATCTCGACACCCTTCGCGATGAGGACTGCGGACTTGCAGGTTCCCCGACCAAGATCGCAAAGGCTTCCGACAAGGTCAGAAAGGGCGCAGGAACCAAGGTCCAGTTCGACACCCCGGAAGAGTCTGTCGCATATCTTATGGAACAGTTAACCACAAGGCATGTCATCTGATGATGCTGCAATCTGAAAATAAACTTTGGTGAGGTCAAACTATGAACTTAGAAGAGTATAAGGGTGTATTTATCTTTGCCGAGCAGGTTGACAACAGAATCAGCGGCATCGCATTCGAGCTTGTCGGCAAAGCAAAGGATCTGGCTGCGGATCTGAACACGAATGTTACCGCAGTCCTTCTTGGATATAAGGTTACCGAACTTGCGAACCAGCTGGCTGAGTACGGCGCTGACAGAGTCATCGTGGTCGATGATCCGGCCCTCGAGACCTATATGACTGAGCCGTATACCCACGCTCTGAGCGAGGTCATCAACAACTACAAGCCGGAGATCATGCTTGTCGGCGCTACCCCGATCGGCCGTGACCTTGGCCCGTCCGTTTCCGCTCGTGTCGCTACCGGTCTTACCGCAGACTGCACGCAGCTGGATATCGGTGATTTCCCGCTTGTCCCAATCCCGGGCAAGGAGGACCAGCAGAAGCACAACCAGCTGCTCATGACCCGTCCGGCATTCGGCGGCAACACCATCGCTACCATCGCCTGCCCGAACAACCGTCCGCAGATGGCTACCGTCCGTCCGGGCGTTATGCAGAAGAAGGAGCGCGTTAAGGGCGCTACCTGCGAGGTCGATGTCTTTAAGATCGATTTCCCGAGAAACAACAAGTACGTTGAGATCCTCGAGGTCGTCAAGAAGGTCAGCGATACCGTTGACATCATGGACGCGAAGATCCTTGTCTCCGGCGGCCGCGGTGTCGGAAGCCCCGAGAACTTCGTTATCCTTGAAGAGCTTGCAAAGGTCATCGGCGGCGAAGTCTCCTGCTCACGTGCTGTTGTCGATGCAGGCTGGAAGCCGAAGGATCTCCAGGTCGGCCAGACCGGTAAGACCGTCCGCCCGAAGGTCTACTTCGCATGCGGCATCTCCGGCGCTATCCAGCACCTGGCAGGCATGGAAGAGTCCGACCTGATCATCGCGATCAACAAGGACGAGACCGCTCCGATCTTCGACGTTGCTGATATCGGTGTCGTCGGCGATCTCCACAAGATCATCCCGCAGCTCACCAAGCAGGTCGAAGCATTCATCGCGGCTAAAAAGTGACGCGTAAGCATAGGGCGAGCGCTGCATAAGCACAACGAAAAAACCCCCGGAAGAGTACTCGTACTCATCCGGGGGTTTTTGAAGTTGGGCGTGATGCGGCATTCGCAGAATGCCGCGATCGACCGGGGATGCGCCGCGGCGCATCCCCGGTCTGCCGCAGCGCTCGCCCGTCAAAGGGACGCTTCTGCGTCCCGGTCTGCCGCAGCGCCCGCCCATCGTTTGTTTCCTCTACGAATTATATGAAAACAGTCCAAAACCTGTCCCTTATTATCATGGAACTAAGGCATTTTTTAATATACAATAAGACTATGAGGTCCATTTATGATGCGCACGCGCGAGACAGGGAAGGAGTTGTCTGACGGCAGCCTGACGCTGCCTCTCGGCGCGATGTATGAAAACGCTGAGACTCCTGACGGGTACCGCGCGGGCCCGGACGGCGCGAGAGTGAGGTAAAAGAGACCGGGGCCCCGTAAGGCCCCGGAAAAGAAGCAGTATATAAACGGTGTAAGACCAGATCATAAGTAAAAAGGAGGACAGAGCATGAAAATCGGTATCGTGGGCGCAGGTCACATGGGCACAGGAATCGCCCAGCATATTTCATCGGTCGAGGGCTTCGAGGTCTACCTCTGCGACATCAACGAGCTCGTGGCAGGCAGGGCGAAGAAGACCATCCGCGCGCGTCTCGACAAGCGCGTCGCACAGGGCAAGATCACGAAGGAGCAGATGGACGCCCAGATGGACCGTATCAGCACCGGGACCAAATACATCTGCGAGGACGCGGATCTTGTGATCGAGGTCACCTATGAGGACCTGAACATCAAGAAGCAGACGCTGAAGGAGCTTGACGCGATCTGCAAGCCGGAATGCCTTCTCTGCACGAACACCTCGAGCTTCTCCGTCACGGAGCTCGGGCAGGGGCTCAGCCGCCCGCTGACGGGAATGCATTTCCAGAACCCGCCGCAGGTCATGAAGCTGGTGGACATCGGCATCGGCCTCAACACGCCCCAGGAGGTCGCCGACAGATGCTCCGAGATCGTGCGCGCGTTCGGCAAGGTGCCGATCGAGATGCCGGAGATGACCGGCGCGGGCTATATCGTGGACCGCGTCCTGCTGCCCATGATCAACGAGGCGATCGGTATCCTCGCGGAAAACGACATCCCCGCGGAGAAGATCGACGAGGCGATGATGCTCGGCGCGAACCACCCGATCGGCCCGCTGGCGCTCGGCGACATGATCGGCCTGGACATCGTCCTGAAGATCCTGCAGAGCATCCAGGAGGACACCGGCGACCCGAAGTATCGTCCGCATCCGCTGCTCCGGAAGATGGTCCGCGGCGGCCGTCTGGGACGCAAGGTCGGAAGAGGCTTCTACGAGTATCCGGAGGGCGATATCTGACCGTCAGCCCGGAGGCATCGCGTCCGCCTCGCGGAATTTCCTGTAATAGGCGCGGATCTGCTCCATAAGCTCCTGGGTGAGCGGGGACAGGTAGTTCCCGCTCTTATAGAGGAGCGTGAGCGGCAGCGCGAGGTCGGGGGAGGCGAGGTCGAACGAGATGAGCTCGTCGGAAAGCTCCGCGAGGAGCCCCGTCTCCAGCATAAAGCAGAAGCCCACGCCGGCAGCGGTCAGGCGCAGCGCGGTGTTGTTGTTCAGCGTCACGAGCCGCTTCTGGAAGTTCAGGCGCTTCCTGTTTAAATAGTTGTCGATATGCCGCCCGAGAGGGATACTCGACTCGCGGCAGATGTAGCGCTCGGACTCCAGGAGGTGGAGGTCGATGCCCCCGTCCCGCGACGACTGTTCCAGGAAGACCTGCGTGAGCGGGTGGTCCTTCCGCATGACGAGGCGGATCTGCTCGTTGATGATATTTTCGCTGATGACGGACTGCGGCAGGCCTTCGGGTCCCGTGTTCCGGACGGCGAAATCGATCCAGCCCTGCTCAAGGGCCGGCACGAGCTCGTTGACTGTCGGGAGCTCGTCCAGATGGATCTCCGCCTCGGGATGGCGCTCCAGGAAATCCGGGAGCACCTGCGGCAGGAGGATCGCACCGCGCCAGGTACCTACCCCGACGGAGATCCTGCGGATGTGGTTCGAGTTGATGTCCGCGAGCATCTTCTGGTAGAGCGTCTGGTGGCTCTCAAGATATTCCTTATAGACCTGGCCGGCCGAGGTCAGGCGCATGGGGAACTGGGAACGGTCAAAAAGCTGCACGCCGAGCTCGTTTTCCAGCCTGGAAAGGTGCTGGCTCAGGCTCGACTGGGAGATGTAAAGGCGCTGGGCGGCGCGGGAAATGTTGCCCTCCCGAGCGATCGCGAGAAAATAGTCAGGATTTCGTGTAACGTACATCACAGGCCTCCCGGGCCGGATGCCTTACAGGCATTCCAGCCTGACAAGATTGACATTTCAGTAACAAAGTATTAATCTTATATTATAACTATATCCGCTTTTTGGACATTTACAAGACATATTTATTGAATTAAACTTATTACAGGAACCGACAGGAAAGTGGGGACTTTTCTGTTATCAATATGTGATCAAATAAAATCAGGAGGACAATCATGAAGGTTGGTGTTATCGGAGCTGGTACCATGGGCGGCGGCATTGCACAGGCATTTGCACAGTGTGAAGGCTATGAGGTTTGCCTTTGCGACCTCAACGAGATCCTTGCCGGAAGAGGCAAGAAGCGCATCGCTGCGAACCTGCAGAAGAGAGTCAACAAGGGCAAGATGACCCAGGAAGAGTGCGACGCGATCCTCAACAAGATCAGGACCGGCACCAAGTACATCTGCGAGGACTGCGACCTTGTCATCGAGGCTGCGATCGAGAACATGCAGATCAAGAAGGACACCTTCAAGGAGCTGCAGGGGATCGTTCCGAAGGACTGCCTGTTCGCGACCAATACGTCCTCCCTTTCCATCACCGAGATCGGCGCCGGCCTTGACCGCCCGGTCACCGGCATGCATTTCTTCAACCCGGCACCTGTCATGAAGCTGGTCGAGGTCTGCGTAGGCCTGAACACCCCGCAGGAGATCGCCGACAGGATCTCCGCGATCGCTGAGGACATCGGCAAGGTACCGGTCGAGATGCCTGAGTTCGCAGGCTTCGTCGTCAACCGCATCCTGATCCCGATGATCAACGAGGCGATCGGCATCTACGCTGAGAACGACGTACCGGCAGAGAAGATCGACGAGGCTATGAAGCTCGGCGCGAACCACCCGATGGGCCCGCTGGCTCTGGGCGACCTGATCGGCCTGGATGTCTGCCTTGCGATCATGCAGGTCCTGCAGTCCGAGACCGGCGACTCCAAGTACCGTCCGCATCCGCTGCTCAGAAAGATGGTCCGCGGCGGCCGCCTCGGAAGGAAGACCGGCAGAGGCTTCTACGATTATACAAAGTAATAGTTCAAGATCCGACCCTTTATCCTGAATTGCTTCATCACACGGAAAACGCCCGCGGGAGACCGCGGGCGTTTTCCGTGTATGGATATGGGTCTCAGGATCTCAGCCGGAAAACAGAAGCCTGAGAAAGAGAGCATGAGGCCGGGCGGCATCAGCAGATTAGTGATTTAACGCTTTACAGTTTTGTGCTATACTGTCTGATAACAGGCGCGCAGCCCCGCAGCGGGGGCCGCACTCAGGCTCACGGAAGGAGCGGCCGTCTGTCTTTGCTATCTGAAAAGGGGGTTTTTAAAAACAATGGAACGTGAAAACTTTAAATCTAGGATCGGATTCATCCTGGTCAGCGCGGGCTGCGCGATCGGTATCGGAAACGTATGGAAGTTCCCGTACGTCACCGGCGCCAACGGCGGCGGCATCTTCGTGCTGTTCTACCTGCTGTTCCTGATCACGCTCGGCATTCCCGTCATGACCATGGAGTTCGCGGTAGGCCGTGCTTCCCGGAAGAGCTCCATCCGCGCTTTCCAGGCGCTGGAGCCGGCCGGCTCGAAGTGGCACCTTCACGGCTGGGCCTGCCTAGTCGGCAATACCATGCTCATGATGTACTACACCACCGTATCCGGCTGGATGCTGTCCTATTTCGTGAAGTTCGCGAGCGGCGCCTTCAACGGAAAGACGGTGGATGACGTCGACGGCGTCTTCGGCGCGCTGCTTGCCAGCCCCACGGAGATGGGCCTCTTCATGGCGGTCACCGTTCTCGGCGGCTTCCTGGTATGCTCGCTGGGCATCCAGAACGGCGTAGAGCGCGTCACCAAGGTCATGATGTCCGGCCTTCTGTTCCTGATCGTGATCCTTGCGGTCCACAGCCTCATGCTGCCCGGCTCCGGCGAGGGCATTAAGTTCTACCTGCTTCCCGATCCGGCAAAGGCGGCTGAGGTCGGCCTCGGTCACGTTGCGACCGCTGCCATGAACCAGGCGTTCTTCACGCTGAGCCTTGGCATCTGTTCCATGGAGATCTTCGGAAGCTATATCGGGAAAGAGCGCACCCTCGCGAGCGAGGCAAGCTGGATCTGCGTTCTTGACACCTTCGTCGCGCTGATGAGCGGCCTGATCATCTTCCCGGCATGCTTCAGCTTCGGCGTCGAGCCGAACGCGGGCCCGCCCCTTATCTTCATCACCCTGCCGCGCGTGTTCCTCAGCATGGCCGGCGGACAGATCTGGGGAACACTGTTCTTCCTGTTCATGACCTTCGCGAGCCTCTCGACCGTCATCGCGGTCTTCGAGAACATCATCGCGACCTGCATGGACCATTTCGGATGGGACAGAAAGAAGACCGTCATGATCTGCTGCGTCTTCCTCCTGATCGCCAGCATGCCGTGCGTGCTTGGCTATAACGTCCTGAGCGATCTCAGGATCATCGGCGACCGCGACGTCCTTGACTCCGAGGACTTCATCGTTTCGAACCTTCTTCTTCCGATCGGTGCCCTCGTATTCACCCTGTTCTGCTGCACAAAGTGGGGCTGGGGCTTCGACAAGTACATGGAAGAGGTCAATACCGGCGACGGCTGGAAGATCCCGGAGTGGTTCAAGTACTGGTTCCGCTTCGGTATCCCGGCACTGGTGCTGGTCATCCTGATCCAGGGCCTGATCTGAGGAACGGACTGACATGGATCTTTCACTTACAAGACAGTATTTCGGCGCCGCGGCTCAGGAGGCCGCGGCGCAGGTGCTTTCACTGATCAGGAAGAGCCCTACGGCGTTCCACGCGGTGCGGACAGTCACGGAACTGCTTTCCGCGGCAGGCTACACAGAGCTTGCGGAGAACAGGCCGTGGAGCCTCGCGGAGGGCGGGCGGTACTTCGTGACCAGGAACGGCTCCTCGGTCATTTCGTTCCGCATCCCCGGAAAGGATTTCCGCGGGTACCGCATCATCGCGTCCCACAGCGATTCCCCGGCATTCAAGATCAAGGAAGCCCCGGAGATGAAGATCCCGGGCTATTACGTTAAGCTCAACACGGAGCGCTACGGGGGAATGCTCATGAACCCGTGGTTCGACCGGCCGCTTTCGGTGGCGGGCCGCGTGGTGCTCCGCGGCGGGGAAACGCGGCTTGTCAATGTGGACCGCGACCTTCTGATGATCCCCGGCCTTGCCATCCACATGGACCGGGAGGTCAACCGGGGGAGGGAGCTGAACCCGCAGAAGGACCTGCTGCCGGTGTTTGCCGGGGAGCTCCCGGGAACGGAAGGGCACCCGTCCTTTATGGAGACAGTCGCCGCGGCGGCAGGATGCTGCGCGGAGGAGATCATTACCCACGACCTCTTCCTTTACGACCGGACCCCGCAAAGCGTCTGGGGGGCCCGCGGAGAGTTCATCAGCTCGGCGCGGCTTGACGACCTCGAGTGCGCGTTCGGCTCGCTGCTCGGCTTTCTGGAGAGCGGAGGGGCCTCCGGTAACGGCTCTGCGGATAATGCGGGGAACGGTCTCCCGGAAAATGCGGAGGCTGGTCTGTACGTGCCCGTGCACGCGGTCTTCGACAATGAGGAAGTGGGCAGCATGACAAAGCAGGGTGCGGATTCGACCTTCCTTCAGGATACGTTAAGAAGGATCGGCCTGTCCCTCGGCCGCACGGAGGAGCAGTACTACATGGCCGTCGCGGAAAGCTTCATGGTCTCCGCGGACAATGCCCACGCCGTGCACCCGAACTATCCGGAGAAGGCGGACCCGGTGAACCGTCCCCGGATGAACGGCGGCATCGTCCTCAAGTACAGCGCGAACCAGAAATACACGACGGACGCGGTGTCGGGCGCGGTCATCAGGGAGACGTGCGCGGCAGTGGGCGTCCCGTGCCAGATCTTCACGAACCGGTCGGATATGGCCGGCGGCTCGACGCTCGGCAATATCTCCGGCGCGCATGTGTCCGTCCGGACTGCCGACATCGGCCTCGCGCAGCTCGCCATGCACTCGCCTTATGAGACTGCAGGCGCGCTGGACCCGGATTATCTGAGAAGGTTCGCGGGAGAGTTTTATAAAAGCTGTTAATAATCAGCACCCCGGACTCGGGATGCTGAAAAAAGTATGAAAAGATTGTGATTTAGATTGACAAATTTTTCTCAAAGGTATATACATGACATGTGTCAAGACACCTGACGTGTGAAATGACACCTGGCATGGATATACCTTTTTCATTGCCGCGGCCCTTCCCCGGAAACGGGGACACGGCAAAACACACGATGAAAAGGAGAAAAAAAGAATGGCAGACTTCAAGGCATTTCTTAAGCGCAAGGACATTGAGATCTCCGCAAAGCGTTATGGCATCGACGCCCTCGGCGCGATGGCGCAGGGCCTTTTCTGCTCGCTGCTGATCGGCACCATCATCAACACCCTCGGCTCGCAGTTCCACATCGCGTTCCTCACGAACCCGGTCGCAACTGTCGCCGGAACGGATTACACCGTCGGAGGGCTCGCAAGCGCGATGAGCGGCCCCGCCATGGCAACGGCCATCGGGTACGCGCTCCACTGTCCGCCTCTGGTCCTGTTCTCGCTGATCACCGTCGGCTTCGCGACCAACGCGCTCGGCGGCGCAGGCGGCCCGCTCGCGGTCCTCTTCATCGCCATCATCTCGGCCGAGATCGGCAAGGCAGTCTCCAAGGAGACGAAGGTAGACCTTCTCGTGACACCGCTCGTCACGATCTTCACCGGCATCATCCTCGCGGCATGGTGGGCGCCGGCACTCGGCAAGGCAGCCATGCGCGTGGGCGATATCATCATGTGGGCTACGGAGCTCCAGCCGTTCCTGATGGGCATCCTTGTTTCGCTGGTCGTCGGCATCGCCCTGACCCTTCCCATCAGCTCCGCTGCGATCTGCGCGGCGCTCGGCCTGACCGGTCTTGCGGGCGGCGCGGCGGTCGCCGGCTGCTGCGCGCAGATGGTCGGCTTCGCGGTCATGTCCTTCCCGGAGAATAAGTGGGGCGGCCTCGTGTCCCAGGGCATCGGGACCTCCATGCTGCAGATGGGCAACATCGTAAAGAACCCGCGCATCTGGATCGCGCCGTGCGTCACCAGCATGATCACCGGCCCCATCGCGACCTGCCTCTTCGGCCTCAGGATGAACGGCGCGGCCGTCTCCTCCGGCATGGGCACCTGCGGATTGGTCGGCCAGATCGGTGTCTATACCGGGTGGCTGAATGACATCACTGCAGGGACCAAGGCAGCCATCACCACATGGGACTGGATCGGTCTTGTCATGATCTCCTTCATCCTTCCGGCAGTCCTCTGCCCCCTGATCAACCAGGTGTGCAGGAAGCTCGGCTGGGTGAAGGACGGGGATATGAAGCTCTGATTCAGGCTCCGGTTGTGTTCAGGAGTAAGAAGGCAGAGTCCCTGGCATGTTCAGTGGAAGAGGGCAGAGTCCCTGACATGTTCAGGTTCGCCTACCTTAGAGTTCAGAAGTGAAGGGCGGGAATCCGTACGGCTTCACATTCACATGTCAGGGACCTGCCCTGTCGTGACAGCCGCACAGCCCTGTTTATTTCCTCTATAAAGCTGATATATAAAGAACCGCTGTTTATCCTGAAAAATAACCTGTCAAATAAAGGATAAACAGCGGTCCTTATATATGCGTATTCAAATATTGATTTCGGGATATCCGGTTTTTTAAAACCCCGGGACGTCAGGATCCCGCCCCTTCGTAAAGGACGCCGAGCGTCGCCAGCTTTTCCAGGACCCGTTCGTAGGACGCGCTGTCCGGGCAGAGGATCGTGTGGAGATGGATCCCCTCCGTCAGCATGGAAAGCGGCTTCGCGTCAGTATTACGGCTGTCCGAGATGAACTCGTCCACGTCGTGGCGGCTTGAAAGCTCCAGCTGGCCTGTGAGCTGCCCGTAGATCGGGTGCTCTATGATCACGTCGCGCACGGTGCAGCCCTCGTCCACGATCGCGTAGAGCTCGGCGCGGGTCTTGTCCTCCCCGTGGCGGCAGGCGACCTGCTTCACGACGCGGGAGGAGTCGCGGAAGATCCTGTAGCCGCGCGGGGTGGCCGTGATCTCCCGCCCGGACGCGCGGAGCAGGGCGATATCGCCCACGATGATCTGCCGGCTCACGCCGAACTCTGACGCGAACACAGCCGCGCTGACGGGGCGTTCCGCGTGATTCAGTATTCGTAAAATGGCAAGACGCCTCTCTTCAGCTTCCATATAGTTCTCCTGTTGTGGGTCTGCTTCAGGTCTTCGGTTCGGGTCTTTTGCTGCAGGTCCTCTGTTTCATTTCTTTGGTCCCAGTCCTATGCTGCAGGTCCTCAGCCCTGTGTCTTCTGGTCCAGGCCTTTTTGTTACATCCGCTTCTTCTCCGCAATATCGCGGATGGACTTCTTCGGCGTCTCCTGCACGGGGCGCTTTTTTGTCTTATTGTCGCGGACGATGCCGGCCGCGTCTGCTTCCTTCCTGAGCTTCAGCTCAGCGCGGTAGACGTTCGAGATCCGGATCAGGACCAGGCCCATAACGAACGGTATGCCGCCCTGCACGAGGGACGTCTGAAAGCTGACGCCTCCGACCGCGAGCAGCAGGAGACCGAAAACAAGGGAGCCGCGCATGAAGCCCCTGAGCTGGCTGTCCGCGTATTTTTTCAGTTTGCTGTCCATGAAAAACCTCCAACAATTTCTTGTGTGTCTATCATAGTACAAAAAACGTTAATACGCCAGTCATGCAGAAGACCAGTCAAGCGGGAGGACTGCATCCGGAGCACTGCGGAAATCCGGAAGGAACTTCGGCTGAAATTCCGGCGCACTGTATGGCAAGGGTATGGTATACTAAGCTCATTCCGAAAAATATACCCCTGAAGGGGAGAAGAGTACATACATAATGGAAGAGAAAGAAACAAACCGTAACGAAGAAATCCTGAGTGACGGCGAGAACGCAGAGCACGTCGAACACCATGCTCCCGGTGAACACCATACCCACGGTGAACACCATACAAACGGTGAACATCACACTCACAGCGGTCACCACAGCAGTGGAGAGCACCATCATCACCACCACCATCACCACCATCATTCGGGCAAAAAGAAGCTGTCATCCGCGCAGAAGGCCATGATCGCTGCTGCAGCGGTCCTCCTGATCGGGGGCGGGGCTGTGACCGCAGGGCTTTATAACCAGAAGAAGACGGCGGAGTCCCAGGCGGCTGCGTGGCACGCGGCACGTGAGGGGGCAGCGCAGGTGACGGCGCCGGGCGCAGGAGAGGCCGTGCCGGACGTCGACTACGCGCCCTACAGCTCGAATGAATACAGCCGGGAAAATGTCATCAACCGCGTGCAGCCCTTCAAGTACAAGGAGGTCCTGTACGACGGTGAGCACTATGTGCGGAACACGGCTGTGAAGGCCATCCTGCTGCTCGGCCTGGACCGCAAGGAGGGAGACCTTCAGGAGGTCCGTGAAGACCCCTGGAGGCAGGGCCAGACCGACGGCATCGTCCTCATCGCGTACAATTCCGCAAGAAAGACCGTCAGGATCCTGCAGATCCCGCGCGACACCATGTCGAGCGTATGGCTCCTGGAGGAGGGCGGCTACATGGACGTCATTCAGATCACGATGGCGTATGGCACGGCGGACGGTGTGTATGAAAGCTGCCAGAAGACCTGCGACGCGGTTTCATCACTGCTCGGCGGCGTGGAGATCGACAGCTATATGCTGGGCGACATGAACGTGATCAACCGGCTGAATGACCTGGTAGGCGGCGTGACCGTTACGGTCCCGAAGGACGGCGCGAACTTTAAGGACAAAACGCTGGTCGAGGGGGAGACCATCACGCTTCACGGCGAACAGGCGGAAAATTTCGTGCGGCAGCGCGATCATGACAATGAATTCAGCGCCATGGTCCGTATGGACCACCAGAGGATCTACATGCAGGCCTTCGAGCGGCAGCTTGCAAAGTGCCTGAAGCGGGACTCCGGCTTCCTTGACAAGATGTTTGATTCGATCGAGGAGGACATGCTCACCGACATGACGAGGGCAGAGTACGTGAACCTGATCGCCAGCGTGGTCGCAGGCGGCTCCTTCACGGATGAGAACTTCATGAAGCTTCCGGGGGAGGCGGAGATGGGCGATACCTATATGGAATTCCACCCGCATTACGCGGATATCGACCGGATGGTTTTGGACCTTTTTTACAGAAAGGCGGATAATAATCAGATAAAGGAATCACAAAGACAGAAGGCGAAAGAAAGGCCCGGCACATGCCGGGTTTTTCTTTCGCCTTCTGTCTTTATAAAAAAAGCTTACAAATAGACCCTCATCCTTGAATCAGCCGTAATTTTGCTTTATAATAGGTAATCACGGTCCAATAAACTGAAAGTGGACCTTTAATATTGAGATAATAGGTCCAATTAACTGATAAAAAGGTCTAATAAACTGATATAATTTTGATATATCCGAATACATTGGTGGATGAACGACAAGAGGAGGCGCTCCATGAACATGTGGAAGCATGATTTTTTTAAGGACCCCAGATTTGCGGGACTGAAGCCTTTTGAAAACAAGATCTGGCTCTCCTCGCCGACTATGCACGGAGACGAGCAGAGGTGGGTCGATGACGCCATAGCCACGAACTGGGTCTCGACCGTCGGGACGAACATCAACGAAGTCGAGAAGCAGATGTCAGAGTTCATCGGAATCCCACACGCCGTCGCACTCGCGACCGGAACCTCCGCGCTTCATCTCGGGATCAAGCTGGTCGGCGAAAAGCTTTATGGCCAGCCGAAGGTGGGACACGGTACGCTGGAAGGCCGGAAGGTCTTCTGCTCGGACATGACCTTTGATGCGACGGTAAACCCGGTCGCCTACGAGGGTGGGGAAGCGGTCTTCATCGACACAGAGCGGGATTCTTGGAACATGGACCCGGCCGCGCTTGAAAAGGCCTTTGAGATCTATCCTGAGGTCCGCATGATTGTGTTGGCCCATCTTTACGGGACGCCCGGGAAGATTCGGGAGATCCAGGAGATCGCGGACCGGCACGGTGCGCTGATCGTCGAGGACGCGGCGGAATCCATGGGCGCGACTGTTGACGGTGTACAGACCGGCACCTTTGGCGACGTGGGCGTGATCTCATTTAACGGAAACAAGCTGATCACCGGCAGCGCCGGCGGCATGCTCCTCTGCAGGACGAAGGAGGACGCCGACAAGGCACGCAAGTGGTCCACACAGAGCCGTGAGGCTGCCGCGTGGTACCAGCATGAGGAGATGGGCTACAACTATCGGATGAGCAATATCGTGGCAGGGATCGTCCGCGGGCAGATCCCCTACATCGGGGAGCACATGGCACAGAAGAAAGCGGTCTACGAGCGCTACAAAGAAGGGTTGCAGGACCTTCCCGTCTGCATGAATCCGGTCCTTGACGGAACGGAACCCAACTACTGGCTCAGCTGCCTCTTGATCGACGAGGACGCCTTGGCGCCGCAGGTGCGAGGGGAGAAGGAGAGTCTCTGGAAGACGGAGCCGGGCAAGAGCAGTCCCGAGGAGATCCTCGCAGCCATCGCTGCGTTTAACGCCGAAGGCCGCCCCATCTGGAAGCCCATGCACATGCAGCCCATCTACCGCATGAATCCCTTTGTGACTGCGGACGGAAACGGCCGCGCCCGCAGCAACGCGTATATCGCCGGCGGAAGCATGGACGTCGGGGCGGATATCTTCCAGAGGGGAGCATGCCTGCCGAGCGACAACAAGATGACTGCGGAGCAGCAGGATCAGATCATTGAGATCATTCACAGGTCCTTTAAGTAATGTAAGTCTGGCGGATCTGTTTGGTTTAATTCTGAGGAACACGTCCTTAACAGGTATCCTGGAAAGGAACTAAAAGGGTGAGCATTAATCAAAAATATAAGAGAATCAATGAATCCTGCCAGAAAACGATTATTGAGTTTTATTACAGAAAACAATATCAAAACGTTCTTCGCAGCCAAGTGAGTAATCCTCCGAAGGAAGTAACAAAACAAGCTGTCGATGCTGTGTGGAGGCGTTTCGCTAACGTAAACCCTAAGTGGGCACAGTTTTATTGGTCAATTAACGGAATTGCGAGCCCGTACTATATTCCATCGGATCTTTGGTTCAGCCACATATGCCGTAAGCTGAACTCTCTTGATCGATTTGGCTGGCCGCAGCTTCAGGACAAGAATTATCTGGACATGGTCTTCGAGGGAGTGTCCAGACCTGAAACTGTAGTACGGAATATAGCCGGGCAATTCCTGGACTGTAATTATAATCCGATCAGCACCGATGAGGCGGTTTCTCTTTGCCAGACGGAAGAAGATCTTGTAATTAAACCCAGTATCAGTTCCAAAGGCGGACGAGGAATCGAGTTCCTCCAGGGCAACAACAGTAAAGAAAATATTCTAAATGAACTGAATCGGCGAAAGGGGGATTACGTTGTTCAGAAAGTTCTGCACCAGCATGAAAAAATGGCAGGACTGAATCCGGATTCTATCAATACAGTACGTGTTCAGACTTTGCTCTGGAATGGAGAGGTTAATGTTTTAAGTGCATTAGTACGTATTGGAGTAAAAGGATGCCGAATCGATAACCCGCATACTTCTGACGGTGTTTCCTGCGTTTTAACGTCTCAGGGAACGATGATCGACACTGTCTATGACAGGGAGTGGAGACCGCATAGTATTTTGCCGAATGGACGATCTCCGGAAGGGTTTGAAGTGCCGTGTTTTGAAAGACTGATTGATACAGTAAAAAAGCTTCAGTATCGTATTCCCCATTCCCGTCTGACAGGCTGGGATATGGCTGTATCCGAAACCGGGGAACCGCTTCTGATCGAAGCAAATATGGATTATCCGGAAATCTACTTCCATCAGCTTGGGGGCGGCCCGCTGATTAAGGACGCAGCCTTATTTAAGGACGTAATAAACTTTGTCTTTAAAAACAGATGAATAATTGAAAGAGAGCGTATCGTGGAAAAGAAAAATGGGATCTATGCCAGACACATAAAGAGAATTCTCGATGTTTTATGTTCTGGTCTTGCTATGGCTCTTTTTTTCTGGGTGTATGGAATTATCGCTCTGCTGGTAAAACTGAATCTTGGTAGTCCGGTTATTTATAAAACAAAACGTCCCGGAAAGATCGATCCAAAAACAGGAAAAGAGAGAATATTTGAGCTTTATAAGTTCCGGTCCATGACAAATGAGACGGATGAAAACGGAAAACTGCTTCCGGATACGCAGAGGCTGACCAGGTTTGGCCGTAAACTGAGATCCACTTCACTCGATGAGCTCCCGGAAATATTCAATATCTTTAAGGGTGATATGAGTATCGTGGGACCAAGACCGTTGGGCATCAAGTATATACCATATTATACAGATGAAGAAAGGCACAGGCATGACATTCGTCCCGGTTTAACGGGACTTGCCCAGGTCAGGGGAAGAAACAATCTGACGTGGGAAGAGAAATTTGCATATGACGTCGAGTATGTAAATAAAATGTCGTTCCTGTTGGATATCCAAATCCTGATAGAGACCGTAATTAAAGTTCTTAAGCGGGAGGGAATAGGCCAGGGGGAGGAAAGGCCGGTCAGCCTGCATATTGAACGAGCAGGGAAGGAATTGCGATGATGCGTATCAACAAGGAAAACATAAAGAATAATCGTACTGTTCGATATGCTTATTATTTTGTAAACGGCATTGTACACAGAAAAGCATTAAAGAAGAAAGCCGAGAAAACAATAGAGACATTTGGCGTCCGTTTTCAGAATCCGGAAGAACGGGAAAAAACAATTGCGGACATGCTTCAAATGAATTCCAGATATGGTTACGGCTTCAGCGAATACTTATATTACCATTTTGCTGAGAAGGCAATGCCGGAACGTTGTAGTTTTGTTGCTGACTGGGAACACCTCGGTTATACCTGCGCAATGAACGACCCGGATAATGCGGAGATATTTGATAACAAATGGATAACATATAAAACCTTCCATCCGTATTACCGGCGGGATGTGCAGATCTGTAAAGGCGCGGAAGATGCGCAGAAGTTCCAGCGCTTTCTGAGTGATCATGAACGTGTTGTTATTAAGCCGTTGGATGCTTCCTGCGGTCATGGCGTAAAGATCATCGACACGAAAGCTGATGGGGAGATCTCAATAGAAAAATATAAGGTTCTTTTGAAAGAATCAAAGGGACGATTCATTGTCGAAGAATTTATCGATCAGGCAGAGGAAATGAGCAGGTTTCACCCTGCGTCAGTCAATACTGTCAGAATGCCAACCATACGCGTTGGGGAGACCGTCCATATAGTGAATCCGTTTTTCAGAATCGGTCAGCATGGCAACCATGTGGATAATGCCGGTTCCGGGGGGATCATCTGTGCAATCGATGCGGAGACAGGGATTATATTTGCAGCTGCAGATGAGCATGGAAAGAGGTTTGAAAAGCAGCCGGATACTGAAGAACAGATTATTGGGTATGCTATTCCGAAATGGAATGAGGCGAAGGACCTTGTTACGGAACTGGCGAAAGTGATTCCGGATAACCATTACACAGGATGGGATCTTGCACTAAGAGAAGACGGATGGGTCCTTGTAGAAGCAAATCGCCGGGGGCAGTTTGTTTGGCAGATTGCCTCTCAGAAAGGGTTCAGGGCAGAGATCAATCATTATTTAAAGAAGCTGGGATTAAAATACTGACTTTTGAAAGCAAGGAGAGCATTCGATGGATCTTCAAGGAAAGAAACTGATTTTTTTAGGAGGCTCTGGCTTGGATGCCTGCGCAGTAAAAAGGGCGCAGGAGCTTGGTGTAAGGACAATCGTTGCGAATAAATATGATGCAGACAGGTCTCCTGCCAAAAGAATTGCAGATGAAGCCTGGAATGTCGATTTTTCAGGTACAGAGCGTATTGTCTCTTTAATAAAGAAAAATCAGGTTGACGGGATCTTTGTGGGCTGGACGGATTCCCATCTGCAGCATTATGTAAAGATCTGCGAAATGGCGGGACTGCCGTGCTGTGGAACTGCCGAACAGTTTGACATACTCTCAAATGATAAAAGGAGATTCAAGCAGCTGTGCCGGGAGTGTGGGGTCCCTACCCCGGAAGAATACCGGCTTGACATCGATTTAAAACGTGAAGACCTTGACAGGATCCAGTATCCTGTCTTGGTTAAACCTGCGGATGAGAGCGGAAGCCGCGGTATCC
>Ga0129307_1001536_pt1 | contig 23807 bp, 26 predicted proteins | sample P1105metagenome_FD_94437 | JGI IMG/M metagenome (GOLD analysis project Ga0129307, IMG submission 94437) | Capybara group fecal microbial communities from Wisconsin, USA - P1105 metagenome | ecosystem: Host-associated > Mammals > Digestive system > Large intestine > Fecal | place: USA: Wisconsin... | reverse complement strand
GAGATATTTGCAGCAGGTGAAGTCGCATGGATTATGGCCTTGGGGGCTCTCCTAGAAGATTGGACTGTTGAGAGGGCTAAAAAAGGTTTGAGAAATTTAATTAATTTAACTCCGCAGACCGGAAGAAGAATAACAAATGGGATTGAAGAAGTAATTCCCGTTGATGAAATAAAGATTGGTGATACTTTAAGAATTCTTCCAGGTGAAAGCGTGCCTGTCGATGGTGAGATTGTAAGTGGTACTTCTTCACTTGACCAATCAATCATGACAGGCGAATCCTTGCCGATTGATAAGGAGGTGGGCGATGAGGTATTCTGTGGAACCATGAATTTATATGGTGCTATTGACATTAAGGCTACCAGTTTGGGTGAAAATTCATCACTTCAAAAGTTAATTGATCTCGTAAAAGCGGCTGATGAAAAGCAAGCCCCTACACAAAGAATCGCTGACAAGTGGGCAACATGGCTTGTTCCAGTTGCATTATTGATTGCAATTGTTGCATGGCTTGTAACAGGTAATATCGAAAGAGGTGTAACAGTTCTTGTAGTGTTCTGTCCATGCGCATTGATTTTAGCAACACCAACTGCAATCATGGCGGCAATTGGTCAAGCAACAAAATATGGTGTTTTAATCAAATCCGGTGAAGCGCTAGAGACACTTGGGGGTTTAAATACTTTAGTATTCGATAAGACTGGAACCTTAACTTACGGTAATTTAGAAGTTTCTGATGTTATCTCCCTGAAAGATGATTTAGCCAGTGAGGAATTACTTAAAATTGTTGCGTCATGTGAGAAATTAAGCGAACATCCTCTAGCTAAAGCTGTTGTAAAAAATGCAAAGGAAGCTCAAATTGATATTGAAGAACCACAAGACTTTAAGATGTATCCTGGAAAAGGGGTTACATGTAAAAACTCTTATGGTCAGGTATATGCTGGAAACTCCAAATTCCTATCAGAAAACAATATTGATGTGAGTGTAGATACTCAATTAAAGAAATTGAAAAATGAAGGAAAAGCTTCTATCATCGTTGCATTAAATTGCGAAGTTATTGGATTGGTTGGATTGTCTGATGTGATACGTGAAGATTCCAAAGACATGATAGAAAACCTGCATGATTTGGGAACTGAAACCATATTGCTCACGGGAGATAACACAGAAACTGCTAATTACTTTGCATCTCAAGTTGGAATAGGTAAAGTCTATGGAAATTTGCTGCCTAAAGAAAAGCTTTCATGGATTGAAAAGCTCAAAAGTGAAGGTAAAAAGGTCTGCATGATTGGTGATGGTGTTAATGATGCGCCAGCACTTAAAACAGCTGATGTTAGTGTAGCCATGGGATCAGTTGGAAGTGATGTGGCAATTGAGGCGGCAGACATTGCGCTTCTGGGTGATGATATAGGCAAGATTCCATATCTTAAAAAACTGTCAAATTCCACATTATTCACTATTAAAATAAATATTGCAATGTCAATGACAATTAATGCAGTAGCTATTGTCTGTTCTGTTTTAGGCCTATTGAATCCTGTAACTGGAGCTATTGTTCACAATGCAGGATCATGTTTGGTTGTATTAAATGCAGCATTGCTTTATGATAGGCATTTCGATGATTCAATTAAAAAAATTGACACTGAGCACACTGAACACTCACATTATCACTTCCACAACGACGGAGAACACACTCATTCTCATGAGGGTGTTAAGATAATTGATGAAATCGTGACTGAAAATGGAATTAAGCATATGCATGTCCACAAACATGCTTTGTCAAGGGAAAGTTGTGAAGCTTATCACAACTAACTCTTTCTTTTTTTTTTGAACATTGTCAAAACTTTATATAATTTGAAATATAATATTTATTTTAGGTATTAACATGAACGAGAAAATAATTTTAGGGCTTCCAAAGGGAAGTTTAAATAATGTGAAAAGAGGAAATACTCATCAGTTGTTTGTAGATGCAGGTTATGAGGTTAAAGGATACGAACCTGGCGATGAGTCTTACGAAATTGAAATATTAAACGATGAAGATATTGTGGCTTTTCTTACCCGCCCGCAATCCACTCCAGTGGAGTTGAACAGGGGCATGGTCGATATTGCTATTGTTGGTGAGGATTGGGTTAAGGAAGAGTCTGTTTTAAGAGAAACAAACACAATTAAACTTGGAGATTTGGACTATGGAAAAACCCGTTTGATAGTTGCGGTTCCTAAAGAGGCTCCATATGATAGTTTATCAGACTTTTTCAGAGCAAATAAAGATAGAAAAACTCCAATATTATGTTTCACTGAATATCCTAACTTAACTAGGAAATTCATTATGGAAAACGAAGTATATCAGGAAATTTACGGCGACGCAGTGCCGTTTGTCCAGGTCAGAGGTTTGACTGATGGTGATAATGAGATGGTGCAGGTCATTAACTCTGACGGTGCCACTGAAGTTTATATTGCTAAAGGTGCTGATTTCATTGTGGATAATACTCAAACAGGCAGCAGCTTAAGAAAGGCAGGTTTGAAGGAAATAGAGACAATCCTGCATTCTTCAGCAGGGCTTTATGCAAGTGGAAGCTGCAGTGAAGAAAAACTCAGTAAAGCTCAAATGATTTATGAGCAGTTGTTGGGAGCCATAACTGCCAAGAAATACTTTGATGTTAAATTCAACATTGCAAACTCCAAAATTGAAGACGTTTCCAATTATTTGATTGACAATAAACTTTGTGCTGATGAACCTACAATAACTCCAGGTTCTGATTTCTCACAGATTAACGTTTTGATTCCTAAAGCGAAATTTCCTGAAATGGTTGATGCTATTAAAGGATTTGAAGCGACTTCCATTATTAGAAATGATTTAAAACAGTTGGTTGAATAATCATTTCATTTTCTTATTTTTTTTAAACAGTGTTCAGAACTTGTAGAATATCCATCATGATAAATCGTTAACATTTATAAGGTATTTCTAACATAAATTAATATATTAGATTAATATATCAGGGATTAACATGTTAACATCTGTTCAAAAAGAAATTTTACAAACACTTATTAATTTATATCAGTCTTCCAATGGGAAATCAATTAAGGGAGAAGATATAGCGGAGGTCATGGGAAGAAATCCCGGCACAATACGTAACCAGATGCAATCTTTAAGAAGTTTAGGTTTAGTCAAAGGTGTGCCAGGCCCTAGAGGAGGATACAAACCGACCATCGAGGCTTATCATTCTTTGAATATTAAGGTTTCCGACAACGATTCAAAGGTTCCTATTTATAAAAATGGAAAAAGATTGGAGGATATTTCCGTTGCGAAAATTGAATTTACAAGTGTTCCTCAACCTAGTGAATGTGAAGCAGCCATTAAGGTTTTAGGCAGTATCAAAGATTTAAACCTTGGAGATACAGTCAGGATAGGTCCCACACCCGTAAATAATTTGGGAGTGATGGGCGAAATTGTTGGTCGAGACGACATGGACAATATATTGCTTGTTGATACGACCACCATCAGAAGCATTCCCAAAAAGACAGTTGGAGACATAGCCAGTCGTGATGTAATCTCTTTTAAGATGGATTGCTCTGTAAAGGAAGCTGCTAAGAAATTAACTTCCAATGAGATTGATGGCGCTCCAGTAATGAAAGATGGAAAGGTTGTAGGTGTATTCACAGTAACTGATTTGGTTCAGGCAATAGCGGATGGCAATGAAGATAAGACTGTTGGAGAGCTAATGTCTACAAATGTCGTCATCGTTAATGAGGATTTGAAAATAGCCAATGCCATTGAAGTGATGCTTAAAAAATCAATTTCCAGATTAATAATTGCCGATAATGATAATGTTTTGCTTGGAATCGTTACAAGAACAGACCTAATTGACAGCATAACTAATTTAAAACAATTCCCGATAATTACTAACTAATTTTCAAGTGATTCAATGAAAGTTACACAAATTAATGTCGATAAAGATATGAGTATATCAGATTTGATTAATCAGTTTGATGAATCGGGCGTTTTAGGTGCAGGAAGAGTTGCTCGAGCATGTAATATATTGGCTGATATGATTTCAGATGAAGACATGAATGTATTTTTAAGTTTGGGCGGTCCTTTAATACCTGGTGGCATGAGAAATATCGTGACAAAAATGATTAATGAAGGGCATGTCAACTTAATTGTTTCAAGTGGAGCAAATATCACCCATGACCTTGTTGAGGCATTTGGAGGATCTCATTATCGCCATGAAGGAAAGGATGATGAAGAATTGAATGAGGAAGGAATAGGTAGAATCGCAGATATTAATGTCGGATCTGATGATTTCACCATATTTGAAACTGAAATAACTAAAATATTCGAAAGGATAGCTAGTAAAAAGAAGGTTATTTCAATTCAGGAACTGCTTCATGAAATTGGTCTTTTAGTTGATGATGAAAACTCATTTGTTGCAACTGCCGCAAGAAATAACGTTCCCATATTTGCGCCAGGTCTTATTGACTCAATGATGGGGCTTCAATTATGGATCTTTACCCAAGACCATGATTTTACTGTTAGTGCCGCTGGAGATATGCCTTATCTCTCAGATATAGTTTTTGAATCTGAAAAAGTTGGAGCGATACTTTTAGGCGGCGGATTGACTAAACATTACACTTTAGCTTCAAACGTGATTAAAGGTGGCCTGGATGCAGCTATTCAAATCACAATGGACAGGCCTGAAGCGGGCAGTTTAGGCGGGGCACCACTTGAAGAAGCAAAATCCTGGGCTAAAGCAAGATGCGGATCCAGTCTTGCCAGTGTGGTTGGTGATGTTACAGTTATTTTTCCGTTGATTTATGCAGCAGCTCTAGACAAAATAAGTATGGATTAAGTGAGTTATATTATTTTAGCTTTATTTTAAATGCCCTATATCTCTGTAGGAACTGTTTTTGAAAGTTTTAATTAAAAAAAGAGTTAAAAAGGAATTAAAATTCCTTTTTAGTTGTTTAGTCTCCGAGTTCAACACCCATTTTACCTGCAACTCTTGCAAGTAATACAGTAACGATTACTGCTATGATGGTTACAACAATAGCATAAATGAATAGGGTAGGAAGGGAATCTCCTCCTGCGATGAATTGTTCAATTAATTTTTGGATTGCGTCATTCCATGCTAAACCTGCAACGAATGCGAATGCAGTTGTTATTAATCCTAAGATTGTTTCCATGATTAATTTTGTTACTTCAGATGCCATACTTTTCACCTCCATTTAACCAATTCTGTTCAGAGATAATAAGAACAATAATATTTTTATTTTTTTAATATAAAATAGTTTAGCTTAAATTGAGTGAGTCTATTAATTGTTTACATGATTCTTGGGGATTTTCAGATTCATAAATACTGCGTCCAACTATGATTGCATTGGAATATTCTAGAGTTTTTTTACCGTCGCCGCCTTGTTTTCCGACACCTGGTGAGATGATGAATGCATCTTCACCAACAATCTGGCGAATATCTGAAAGTCTGTCAAGCCTTGTGGCAGGTGCAACATAGTTTGTAATTCCCATGTCAACCCCCATTTGCGCAATGGCATCAGCATTTTTCTGCAGAAACATTTTGGCTCCAGGATGTGACATTTCTGTCAGAAGGAATAATTCCTTTTCGTGCTTGTTCGCCATGTCAAGGCAGGCTTTAACGCTGTCAGAACCTACGAATCCATGGCAGATTATTGCATCGGCGCCTGCCTTGAATGTTTCATCGCAGATCTTTTCATTTGTTGCATCAATGTCGGCCACTTTGAAATCACAAATCACCTTGAATCCAAACTTGTCTTTTAAAGTTTTAATTATTTCAAGTCCTTCAGCAAGCGCTAACGGGTATCCGATTTTTATTGTATCAATGTAGTCTTTAACTGATTCGCAAATTTCAATTGCTTCACTTTCGCTCATCACGTCAAGTGCTAAAATTAAGTTGTTTTTGATATTCATCTTATCCTCTTGTCCAATTAATTTCATAAAATAATTTGGTTTGCCTAAATTTAGTTTAGTGTATTACTAATAATATTTATATATAATAAGGTATATAATAACATTATCAATAAAACTTTAATAATATTTAACTATAATTTAAATTTTTATTGAGTAGTTTATCAAATTGTATTGATAGGTTATTTGGAGGAAATTATTTATGCATATTATGGAAGGATATTTACCTGTCGAGTGGTGTATCATATGGTTCATCGTTGCAATCATATTCGTCGCTTACGGTATTTATCAAATTAAGAAAATTGTAGATGAAACCCCTGAATCCAAAGCTTTACTCGCAGTAAGTGGTGCATTCATGTTCATCTTCTCATCTTTGAAATTACCTTCTGTTACTGGAAGTTGTTCTCACCCTTGTGGTAACGGATTAGGTGCAGCATTATTTGGTCCTGCAGTAACTGCAGTGTTAGCAGCTATCGTACTTATCTTCCAAGCACTTTTACTCGCTCACGGAGGTTTAACCACCTTAGGTGCAAACATTGTTTCAATGGGTATTACCGGACCAATCGTCGCATGGCTTGTATACAAAGGTTTAACAAAAGCTAATGTTTCTTCTACCATTGCAATTTTCTTTGCAGCATTCTTAGGAGATTTATTAACTTATGTAGCAACTTCATTCCAATTAGCATTCGCATTCCCTGCTCCAACTTTCAGTGAAGCATTAGTAAAATTCTTGGTTATTTTCGCAGTAACTCAAGTACCATTAGCTATTGGTGAAGGTATCTTAACAGTAATTATCTGGGACAGATTAAAAGCTTACAAACCAAAATTGTTAGATAAACTCGGTGCATTAGCTCCTAATGAAGCATAAGGTGATTTAAATGAAAACATCAACATTAATAGTTTTAGCAATTATTTGTCTTATATTGTTTATAGCACCATTAATCATGTTTAATGGTCATGGAGAAGATGATGGATACTTTGGCGGAGCAGACGATGCAGCTGGTGAAGCGATTGAAGAATCAGGTTTTAAGCCATGGTTTTCATCAATTTGGGAACCACCTAGTGGTGAAATAGAAAGTTTATTATTCGCTCTTCAAGCAGCTATAGGTGCAATCATTATTGGTTATGCATTCGGTTACTGGAGAGGAAAAGGTAAAGAAGAATAGATTTTCTTCTTTATATCTATTTTTTTTTTTAAAGTGATCTTATGAAATTCGATATGGATTATATTGCGCATAATAATGCTTTGACTGAAACAAATCCTTTTTTTAAATTGTTCTTAACAATAATCTTGTTGATTGTTACGTTAGTGCTTGATAATCTGTATTTCGATGTATTCATTTTTGTTGTAATGTCAATTGTCATTTTAGCAATTGCAAAAATTAACTATAAATCTTATTTGAAATTTCTGTCACTTCCAATGGCATTTCTTGTTATAACATGTATCTTTTTAATATTCTTCTTTGGAAAAGGAGAAGTCATTTATGAAACAGGAATATTCGGCATTGTAGTCACTACCGATTCCTGGCATTATGGTGTTTATACATTTATGAGGGTGATGGGATGCTTGCCTTGTCTAGGATTTTTAGCACTCACAACACCTATTGCAAAAATTTTGCACTGTCTAGGCCGTTTGAAAGTTCCAAAAATCATGATTGAAATAGGTCTTCTGATGTATAATACGATTTTCATTTTCTTGAATGAAATCGACACCATGCAAAAAGCCCAGAACAGTAGATTGGGATATCATTCTTACGTTTCATCTTTCAAATCTTTAGGAGCTCTTGCAAGTACAATATTTTTAAGGGCTCTTGATAAAAGTGAAACATTACAGCATTCTCTTGATTCTAGAGGGTATGATGGTGAATTACCGGTTTATGAACCAAGGAAGGGGAAATAATGCTAGAAGTTAAAAATATAAAATATTCATATAACTCAAAATATCAAGCACTGAAAGGCGTCAGCTTAAAGGTTGAAAGAGGAGAGATGGTCTCACTTTTAGGAAAGAACGGTGCTGGTAAATCAACCTTATTTTTACATCTAAACGGTATTTATGAACCAGAGGAAGGTAAGGTCTTCATTGATGGTGAAGAATTGAAATACGATAAGAAATCCTTGCTTAAGTTCAGGCAAAAAGTCGGAATAGTATTTCAAAATCCAGATGATCAGATATTCGCACCAACAGTTGAAGAGGACGTTGCATTCGGACCTCTTAATTTAGGATTGTCAATGGAAGAGGTTCAGGATAGGGTTGAAGAGGCTCTTGCCCGTGTTGGCATGAGCGGATTTGAAAAAACCGCACCCCATCATTTGAGTGGAGGTCAAAAGAAAAGAGTAGCTATTGCAGGCATTCTTGCAATGAAGCCTGAAGTCATGGTTTTGGATGAGCCTACAGCTGGTCTTGACCCTCAGGGTGTTGTTGATTTGTCTAAACTGTTGAAGGAACTTAATGAAGAAGGAATTACAATCATAATTTCCACTCATGAAGTTGACTTGGTTCCTGATTACGCTTCTAAAGTTTTCGTTTTGGTCGATGGTCTGTTGATAGGTGAAGGAACTCCAAAGGAGATTTTTTCACAGCCTGACATTCTTGAAAAGGCAAATCTTAAGGTTCCTATTGTCACTGAGTTATTCCAACAGCTTGAAGAGGAAGGATTTGATATGGAAGGGGATTATCCTCTGACTATCGATGAAGCTAAGGACAAGTTTTTGAAACTTTTAAATAAAGGCTAATTTTTTTTAAACGAATTTTTTAATTCTTATTTTTTTCATTTTTGACTAAACATTTATATTATTAAAAACATATTTTTTTGTAAGGTGAATTTACATGAGAATTGGAATTTGTGACACTACATTTGCCCGCTTTGACATGGCCGCAGCCGCTATTGATGAGCTTAAAAATAATGCTTATGATTTAAAAATTATTCGTGAAACAGTTCCTGGCGTCAAGGACTTGCCGGTAACTGCAAAAATTCTCATTGAAGAGGAAAATTGCGATATTGTAATGGCACTTGGAATGCCTGGGCCAATGGAAAAAGACAAGATGTGCGCTCATGAAGCGTCAACCGGCCTTATCAATGCGCAGCTAATGACAAACACTCATATATTGGAAGTGTTTGTGCATGAGGATGAGGAAGAAGACCCGGTAGAGCTTGCAAAGCTGGCTGAAAACAGGGCCCGTGAACATGCGCAAAACTTGATTAAAATGATGTATCACAGAAAAGCAATGAGAAAGGAAGCTGGAATGGGAATGCGTGAAGGAAAAGAGGATGCAGGACCATTATAAAATAAGGGTGTAAAATGGGATTTAAAATATCTGAGGAAGATAAGGAGTCTACATACATTATTCTTCCTGCTTATAACGAGGAAACTAGAATCCAGCCGGTTATTGAAGAGATAGCCAAGAAAGGATTTAAAATGGTCATCGTTAATGACGGTTCTTCAGATAATACTTTAGAGGTTATTAAGGAATCCCAAAGAAAATATCCCAAAAATATTTTTATTTATTCTCATATTATTAATCGTGGCGTTGGAGTTGCAATGCAAACAGGCTTTGAAGCCGTCTTAAGGTATGATCCTAAATATATAGTGAATATGGACTCAGATGGACAGCACTCAGTCGATGATTTGGAAAACGTTTTGGAGCCTTTGGTCACTGGCAGGGCTCAAGCCGTAATCGGCGCAAGACCTCTAAAGGACATGCCTACAACCAGAAATTTTGCAAATGCAATAATGAATCTTTTAACCAGAATTTTTTACAGGGTCGATGTCAGCGATTCGCAAACTGGATTTAGGGCACTAACCATTGATGCATTAAATAAGATAAGCATCAATTCCAGAGGCTATTTAATATCTTCAGAATTCATCAGAGAAATCAATGACAATGATATTCCATTTGAGGAAGTTCCAATCAAGACAATCTACACTCCCGAAACACAGGCAAAGGGAACAAACGTTTCTGTTGCATTGAAGATTATGTTCCAGATGATTAGAGATCAATTTTAAGGTGAAAATATGTTTTTGTATTCTTTTATATTTCCAATTATTTCCATAATATCTATTGTGGGCATTATTATAAGGTATAGGCATGGTAAAAATTCATTAAGTACGGTTATCGTATGGTCTGCGTTTTGGATTTTTGTTATTTTGTTTTCCATTTTCCCAGATTTCAGTAGCACATTCGCTAGGATATTTGGTATAACCCGTGGTTTGGACTTTATAATTATTTTAGTGTTTGTAATATTATTCTATATCATTTTAAAAATGTATTTCATTGTTGATAAGATGCAAGACAATCTAAATGAAATAGTGAAGGAAGTCGCATTAAAAAACGAAATCACTCTTGACGATGAAGAGGAATAATTTATGTTATATTTTAGAGGATGCACTGCACGCGAAAAGCTGCCTAACATTCAAAAGGCAACCGAAGCGCTCCTGAAAAAAGCAGATGTTGACTATCATATTCTGGATGATGAGAAATGCTGCGGGTCAGTTTTGCTTAGGACAGGCTTCGAAGATGAGGCAAGGTCTCAAATAGAAAAAAACACCGAAATTCTTAAAGGCGAAAGAATATTGACTTCCTGTGCAGGTTGCTATAAAACTCTAAAGGACGATTATGAAGGATTGGATGTAGTTCACATATCACAATTATTGGATGAATTGATTAAAGAGGGAAAGCTTAATTTTTCTAAAAAGGATTTGGATGTCACCTACCATGATTCATGTCATTTGGGTCGCCATTCCAATGTGTTTGATGAGCCAAGGGATGTCATCGGCTCATTAGCGAACCTGGTTGAAATGGAAAATATCAAGGAGGATAGCTTGTGCTGCGGTGCCGGAGGGGGCGTGAAGTCAGCTTATCCTGAAATCGCTTCCCAGATGGCAGACTTAAGAATAAGACAAGCCTTGAAAACAGATTGTGAAATATTGGTAACTCCATGTCCATTCTGTAAGCTTAATCTGGAAAATGATGATTTGGAAGTTCTCGATTTGACTGAATTTTTAGTGGAATATGGTGATGTGGATGAAATCTAGTGAACTTGAAACCATGAGGAAATCTTTTGATACTGTTAAAAAAAGGTCAAATTCCATCAAGGAGTCTGCATCCATTAAACGACTTGAAAAAAGGTGTCGTGAAATCAAAGAGTATTCCATTGAAAATAATGAGGAGTTATTGAATCAAGCTATCGAGTCATTTAAGCGGAATGACATTGAAGTCAAGATGGCGAAAACTTCAAATGATGCATTGGATATTATTGATGAATTACTTGCTGAATATAAGACAACCGCTATCGCCAAAGCCAAATCCAATACTTTAGGCGAAATCAATCTTAAGGGTCATTTTGATGGTGGCGATATTGATGTTATTGAAACAGACCTTGGAGATAGGATATTGCAGCTTAAAAAAATAGACAATAAGCCAGTTCATCCGACAGGGCCTGCCTCTCATTTGAACATTTCAAAGATCACTGACATTGTTAATGACTCTCTTGATGCAAACGTCAATCCCGAAGCCAGGGAAATCATGGAGCTTGTGAGAAGTGATGTGCTGAAACGTCTTGAAAGTGCAAGAGTAGGTATAAGTGGAGCCAATGCAATAGCCGCCGAGGAGGGGTCCCTTGTGATGGTTCACAATGAGGGCAATATTTCCATAGTTTCACTAAAAGATTTGCATATAATTGTAGCTGGAATCGATAAAATAGTGCCTACTTTGGAAGACGCAATATCGATTGTAAAACTTGAAACCATTTTTGCAACCGGAAGCTATGTCACCTCATACATGAATGTGGTGTCCGGCCCGTCAAAAACTGCAGACATCGAAAAGAAGCTGTTGAAAAACATGTATGGTGCTGAAAGGGTGGTCGTAATATTGTTGGACAATGGAAGAAGCGAGGCAAACCCTGAATGTCTATACTGCATTGGCTGCGGAAACTGTGTTGTTCACTGTCCAGTTTATAATGCGGTTGGAAATGAGTTCGGATTTAATAATTATTTGGGCGGTCGTGGCGTTGCAATGTCAAAATTCATAGAAGATGATGAGACCTGCTATAATTCAGGCCTATACATGTGCACTTTATGCGGATTATGCACTCTGAATTGTCCTGTTGCAATTCCAACAAATGAGATTATTGAAAACATGAGGAAATTGTCAGCCGATGCGGGATTCTATCCGAAGGCACACGGCAAAATCAAAGACAATGTTCTCAAAAATGATTCCCCATATTAACTCTATTTTTTTAACAAAACAATAGTCTTATAAATAATAAAGAAGTAATATTATTATATTATAAAATTATATTTTATTGGAGGAAATATATGCTTCTATTAATAAGTCCTATAAATCGTGAAGAAGCTCTAGAATCTATTAAAGGAGGAGCAGACATTGTTGATGTAAAAAATCCTAAGGAAGGCTCTTTAGGCGCTAATTTCCCATGGGTTATTAAGGAAATAAGGGAATTAACTCCTGAAGACAAGCTTGTAAGCGCTACTTTAGGTGATGTGCCTTACAAACCGGGTACAGTTTCCCTTGCAGCAATGGGCGCTCATGTTTCAGGAGCGGATTATATTAAAGTCGGATTATATGGAACAAAAGACCATGACGAAGCTGTCGAAGTCATGGAAAATGTTGTAAAGACTGTAAAAGATGTTAGTGAAGATACAATTATTGTAGCTGCAGGATATGCGGATGCTCATCGTGTCGGCGCTGTCGGACCTATGGAGATTCCAAAGGTTGCAAAGGATGCCGGCTGCGATTTGGCCATGCTTGACACTGCAGTTAAAGATGGTCATACATTATTTGATTATTTGGATATTGACCAGTTAAAAGAGTTTGTTGAAGAGGCTCACAGCTATGATTTGTTGACTGCACTTGCAGGTTCCGTTAAAAAGGATCAACTAAAACCGTTGCATGACATCGGATGTGATGTTGTCGGCATTAGGGGAGCTGCCTGTGTTGGCGGTGATAGAAACACCGGTAAGATACACCATACTGCAGTAGCTGAGCTTAAGGATTTATGTGATTCATTCTAATGGGTGTTATTTATGTCATATTCTAAAAAAGTTCAAGAAGCAAGAATGTCTTATACTTTTGATGATTTTCTTTTAACTCCTAATGCAAGTTATGTTGAACCTAAGGACATTGATACAAAAATAGAGTTAGGCAAAGGAATTAAACTTAATATTCCAGTTTTAAGTGCAGCTATGGATACTGTAACTGAAGCTGAACTTGCAATTGCCATGGCACAGGAAGGTGGTGTCGGAGTTATTCACAGAAACATCACACAGGAAAGGCAAGTTGAAGAGGTAAAGAAGGTAAAATCAGCTGAAGACTTGACAATTCGTGATGTTGTTACTATTTCACAGGATTCCACTATTGCTGATGTTCAGGAAATCATGAGAGACGAGCTTATAAGCGGTCTTCCAGTTGTAGAAGGGGATGAAATTATCGGAATTATATCCAAAAGGGATATCAGACCGGTTTTAAACTCTGAACCTGATAAAACAGTTAAGGACATCATGACTTCCGATGTCGTGACTGTTGAAGAGGGAGTCACTGCTGAAGAGGCATTGAATGTCGCTTATGAAAATAAGGTTGAAAGGCTTCCTGTTGTTCATGACGGCAAATTGGTGGGAATCATCACAATTAAGGATATTCTAAACAGGGATCAGTACCCGAATGCGGCACGTGATAAGGATGGTAACTTTTTGGTTGCAGCCGCTTGCGGTCCGTTTGATTTGGACAGGGCAATGGCTCTTGATCAGGCCGGTGCTGACATCATTTCCATTGACTGTGCCCATGCTCATAACATGAATGTGGTCAAGTTCACTGAAACCATTAAAGATAATATCGATGCAGAATTATGCGTTGGTAACATTGCAACAGGAGAGGCTGCTGAAGACTTGATATCCATGGGCGTGGATGCGCTTAAGGTAGGAATAGGTCCGGGATCAATGTGTACCACCCGTATTGTTGCAGGTGTAGGTGTGCCACAACTAACTGCCATTTCAGATGTTGCTGATGCAGCGGCAGATTCAGGCATTCCTGTCATTGCTGATGGTGGTATCAGATACTCTGGAGATGTTGCTAAAGCCATAGGTGCTGGAGCAGATGCAGTAATGCTTGGTAACTTGCTTGCGGCTTCCTTGGAAGCTCCTGGCGAAATCGTTGTAATGAACGGTAAGCAATACAAAAAGTACCGTGGAATGGGTTCCATGGGTGCAATGACCAGTGAGTTTGATGGCGGAGCAGACAGATACTTCCAAGGCCAGAAAAGTAAGATGAACCACACTAAGTATGTTCCGGAAGGAATTGAAGGCGCTGTACCATACAGGGGAACAATCGCTGAAATTCTATTCCAGCTAGTGGGCGGTTTGAAATCATCCATGGGTTATTGCGGTGCAAAAGACATCGATGCAATGAAACAAAAGGCAAGATTCGTTAGAATTACAAGCAGTGGAATTAAGGAATCCCACCCTCATGACTTGTTAATCACTAATGAAAGCCCTAATTATCCAACTTTCGAATAGTTGGATTTCATTTAATATTATATTTTGATGGGAATACAGTAAAATATTTGATTTATAGGGGGAAGCATTTTCTCATCAAAATTATTTATATTTTATTTAAAAAATCGTGTTTTTTATCAAATAAACTATTTTTAAGCAAACCTTTAAATAATAGTAACTACTATATTATCATATTAGATAATTTTATGATTATTTTAGATAATCTATGCAAATTCAAGGAATTTGCATTTTTTAATTAAATTTTATTTATTACGGAGAGAATATAAATGGCAAGAACTAAAAAAGTAGGTATCACAGGAAGGTTCGGTGCAAGATACGGAAGAAAAGCAAAAAGATCTGTTAAAATCATTGAAGAAAACATGAAAAAGAATCATGTTTGTCCAAAATGCGACAGGCCTTATGTAAAAAGACAAGCTGCCGGAATCTGGAAATGCAAAAAATGTGGTGCAGTGTTCACCGGAGGAGCTTACATTCCACAAACTCCTATGGCAAAATCTGCAGCACGCAGTATAAGAGACATCCAAGTGGAGGAATAAGCCTTGTATAGATGTCCACGTTGTGGAGCAGAAGTAGACCATAAAAGCTACATGGAAAATAAATGTCCTAAATGCAGATATAGGATTTTATTTAAAAATGTTCCAGAAACTACTAGAATCATAAAAGCAAGATAATTTATTCTGCTTTTACTATATTTTTTTACTATTTTTGATTTAAATGTTGATTTCAACTTCTAGGAAGCCTTCTCAAAAGACCAGGAAGTTCTGTAAAAATTTAGCTCGATTAACTGATTCAACTTCCGTTAACCGGGGCAAGATGAATATGCGCGAACTTCTCCTGAAAGCCCTGGAAGTGGATGAATTCAACCTGGCTGTCGTGAATGAAATTAAGGGAAACCCAAGTAAAATCACTTTCTATTCAAATAAGGGAGAAGTTTTGCTTGTAATTCTCATTAGTGTTGTTATGGATAATGAAAAGCTTAACATGGCGCCATCTAAATTGAAAATGGTTTCAAACATTAAGAGATTAGATGTTTTGAGCGATATCCTGGATTTGGATTTAGTGGACAAGGCAGAGGACAATTACATACTTGTTCGTGACGATGAAGATCTAGTGGCTAAGATTAATTTCATTAATAAATTTGGAGATAAGCTAAATTTCCAAATCAACGTTAAAAAGATTTTAGAGGCGGCACATGATTGATGAAACCCCTCTTGAATCAGTTAAAAGCAACATAACTGTAGAGTTTGAAAGCGCCGATCAGGCAAAAATAATTTACGATGCCATTATCCTGGAGTTTGAGACCGCTCCCGACTTCAGGTCATCCATGACAATTGACTTGGAGGGGTCCAATATCATAATAGATATAGACGCTCAGGATTCAACATCATTTAGGGCTTCTGTCAATTCAGCCATTAAATGGATTAATCTGGCATTGGAGATAAATAATTTGACAATAAAATAATATTTATAAAATAACTATAAAATAATAAATAGGTGATAATATGGAGATTCCTGAAAATATTCAACATCAATTAAATCAGTTTCAACAGTTACAACAACAAGCTCAAGCTGTAACCATGCAAGTTCAAAATGTTGAAATTCAAATTCAAGAAACTGAAAAAGCATTGGAAGAACTAAAAAAGACTGATGAGAATACCGAAGTGTTCAAGCAAGCTGGAACTTTACTTATTAAAGTGGAATATGCAGACGCATTAGCTGAAATGGAAGATAAATTGGAAACCCTTCAATTAAGAAAACAGACCATGACCCGCCAAGAGGAAAGAGTCATGAAAAAGCTTGAAGAGATGCAATCCACTATCCAAAACGCAATGCAAGGTATGGGCCAATAGGCTTAATACTTTATTTTCTTTTTTTTAGATTAACATGTCAAAGCTTAAAAAACTATCCCAAAGCGATTTATCCACAATTTCCGATGACTTCGGTGAAATTCTAGGCCAGGAAGTCTCAAAGAATATTTCAACCAAGGAAGTTGAGGATTTGGATTTGGATATTGTCATCAGCTATGAAAATGACCAGCTGGATGTTGATGTTGACGTTGGAGTAATTTTCGATGAGCTTTCCCAAATCAACCAGGACCAGATTATGAAAGCTATTGACGGCGCTTATTTAAGGTTTGATTCTTATATCGACGAGAATTTTAGAGTTTAATTATTTTTTTTAAATTCCCAGTAATACTTTTTTTATAATTTTTATTAGCATATGTAATACTTTTTTATAAAAAAGTATTTATACTATTAAAATAAATTATTATGTAGAGAGTTTGAAGTATGCCAATAGCTTAGCAATATTAGTACAAACACGAATTATTATCTTTCAAATTTCCCTCTTCTAATACTTCAAACTTTTTTCACTTTATTTTTTTCAAATTTACTTTATCAATCTGATTTTATCATTTTTTGACAATTTTGACATGCTTAAAAATGGCAATTTTATAAAAATTAGGAATAATGATTATTTTGTTTATTTTTTTTATATAAAATTAAATGTTTTTTATTTTTTATGCAATGTTATTAAAAATAATTTATTCAATTATACTTTAATTTTTCTAAAATAGAGTAACATTTATATACTATGTGATGTAATCTATTAGTAGAGGTCGAAACGCCTTGTTATAACTAAATTGATCATTATTTTTATTATTCGAAATTAGGCTAAAAAACATTTTTAGCTTAATTTTCCTCCTATATTTTTTTTTAAAATTTTTATACTTTGATATTCTAACTATTATCATGATTAAGAAAATACCTGTTATAGATTTAAAACAACACCAGGCCGTTAGTGGCAAATCCGGCATGAGGGACACATACACGCCATTAAGCACTGTTTTTGCACCTTCCGCAAATCCTGTTGAAATTGCCCAGGGATTAAAATTGAACGGCGCCGATGAGATGTACATTGCCGATTTGGACCTGATTGAGTCTCAAGGCCATAACATTAACGACATTAAGATGGTCAATACGATTCTGCCCGTGATGTTTGATGGCGGCGTGAAGGATGTAGAATCCTTTGAATTTTTCCTGGATTACGCATATAAGGTAATCGTTCCGACCGAAACAATAAAAAGCATTGAAGAGATGGAATTAATATTTGAAAAGTATCCTAAAGAAAGGATTGTCGTAAGCGTGGACGTTAAAAATGACGAGTTGTACTCCAAGAATTTCGATTTGTCCCTTAAGGAATTTAAGGAGATATTGAAAGTTTTAGATCCAAATGAAATAATTCTTCTAGACATTTCCGGTGTGGGAACAGAGAAGGGATATAATGAGTATTTGTTGAAGGAGTTTGAAGAGCTGAAGGATAAATTGATTATTGCCGGTGGGTTGAATAAGAAATCCATCGGCGAGCTGGATTCACTTGGAATAAAAAAAGTATTGATAGGCACAAGTCTGCATTCCGGTGAAGTCAGACTTCTAGACTAAACATTTACAAAACTGTAAACTATTAAGTGTTCATAATTATTTAACAAATAATATATCTCTTAAATAAAAATTGTTATCATTTAATAACTTTTTTCATGGGGAAAATTATGTTAACTTAAAAAAAATAGAAGGTGATAAAAAATGGATTTGACAGATATTGGAATTGAAGAAGGGCAGAAATATGAAGGGATTTACACTACCATGAGCAGGGACGGTGTAAAAAATGCAGCACCAATAGGAATTGTATGCAAAGGCAAAGACAAACTTGGATGCAGATTATTTGTCGGCACCACAACACTGAAAAACATTATGGAAACACGGAAATATGTTGTAAATATAACCTTTGATCCTATAAATTTTGTAAATTCAACCATCGGAAACTTGGATATTGAAGAGTTTACAGATGACGAGGACATTGCAATATTGAAAAATGCAGAGGCATATATCATTTGTGATGTCACAGACATTAGAAAAATGGACCCGATTAAAGACCATGTAACATCAAATGGAGAAGCTTATATCATTAGCAGCGATGTTGTAGAAATCGTCAAAAACAATCCATGTGCAAAGGCTTTAAACCGAGGTGTATTTGCGCTTCTGGAATGCCTTACAAACTATACACGACTTGACCTTGTAAGTAAGCAGCAGCAGGATTATTTCATCGGAAGGTTTAATGAGAACTATCGTATGATTAAGAGGGTTTCCGGACAAGACACGGTAAAAGCCATGGAAATTCTTAAAAACAGCATGATAGAAAAGGGTTTTGATGTTGAATAGAACATCATTTTTGCCTTTAATTTCAGCAGAACATATCAATCGGCGCTGAATCCAAACTGGTCGGCAAAAGCTGGTAAAAAATGTGGGTTTTTGAGTGTTGCAGTTATATGTGATATAAATTATATGCTTTTGATGGAAAATAATTTTAAGAAAAACGCATTGAAAAATAAGGGGATATTAGGTAAAAGTCTATAAAACGATTACAGTTCCATAAAGCTTCTAGACTAAAACACTTAAAACCACATATGGGAATATACAAGCAATAACGAATAATGCAATACCTAAACCTAATTTAGGTCTGTTTTCATCTAGAGATCCGGAAATTATTAATAATATTGCAAAAAATCCAAAAATTACTGGAAGAATGTGTGAAAATATTGTTGTTCCGACTACTGCCATTTTAAATCACTACTATAATTTTAATTTTCTAATTATATAAATATAACTTTATTCGTTTTTAATTTGGGTTTCAATAAGTTTTTTATTGTATTGCTTTAAAAAGTAATAACAATGAGAATTGATAAACATCATCATCACAAAAAAGCAGGTGAGAATTTAGCGTTTGTGTTTTTTATGAACCTGACGTTCAACATAATTGTCATTGTAGGAGGTCTTGCAACCAACAGTATGGCAATTCTTGCAGACTGCATTCATGACTTGTCGGATACCATTTCAATAGCTTTGGCATGGTTTTTGGAGCATGTCGCCCAAAAGGATTCTACAGATAACTATTCCTATGGATATCAGAGGTTTTCAATTCTGGGTGCAGTAATAATTTCCGTTTTTGTAATAATCATGGCATTGGTAATTCTTCAGGAAGCCATTCCAAGACTATTTTCTCCTGAAGGTGTCGATGCTGAAGGAATGCTTCTCGTTGCAATTGTTGGAATAATATTCAAATCGATATCAGTCTATCGATTGCATGGCGGTGAGACTTTCAATGAGAAAGCCATTCTATTCCATCAGCTTGGTGATGTCTTTGAATGGGTGGCCATTTTGATATTGGGCATTGTATTGATGTTTTGGGATGGCGCTTCCTACTTGGATCCGTTTGTATCAATTGGAATTGCATTGTGGCTAATATTTAACCTTGCAAGAAACTTGTACAAGTCCATTGAAGTACTGCTTCAAAAGACACCGGACCATTTTGATGTCGATGAATTTAAAAGTGCAATTTCAGCAATCGATGGCGTCAATGCCATTGATGACTTTCATATCTGGTCTCTTGACGGAATAGATTCTGTCATGACCCTAAAAGTTGATGTCGATTTTGGAAAAGATGTGGAAGACATTAAAGAGGAAATCTATTCCATTTCAGCTAAGTATCACGTTGTGGACATCACCATTGAACTTGACTAAAGTTTTATATTCTATTAAACCATATTCATTGTTATGACGCTTGTTGTTATTGGGCCGGTTACCAGGGATTTGGTGATTATCGAAGATGTCGAGTCTCATAAAACTGGTGGAGCAACCTATTTTCAATCATTTGTTTATGAAGAGTTTTTCGATGATTACATGGCTGTCGTAAACTGCTCGGATGAAGAATTAGTAGAAGAGTTTCCAAATTCGGATAAGGTTAAGGTAATCTTAAAGGATGATACTCATTATTTCATAAACAGATATCCGTTTAAGAATAATCCGGATATCCGGGAACAATCAAGCAACTTCGCCCAGATTCCAATCCTAAAGAGTGATTTGGAAGGTATTCTGGAGGATGTTGATGTTGAGGGGTTTGTAATAAATCCATTGAACCATTATGATTTTCCGCAGGAGACCATGGAATATCTAAAAACTTTCGACGTTCCGATCTTCACCTCAATTCAGGGATTTTTAAGAGTTCCCGACATTAAAGTAAATGACAATTACACTATAAAATTAAGTGATTTTGACGAGATGGCCAATGTTTTACGAGGTGTTTCTGCAATATTTCTGGATGAGGCGGAATCAACCATGATTGGTCAGGGCTTTGATGTAGATGAGATGGTGATAACCAACGGTTCTCATGGCTCTAGGATAGTTTCGGATTCGGAAATCAAAATCAAGGCCGTAAAGTGTGATAATGTTGTGGATACGACAGGTTGTGGAGATACGTATATGGCGGCCTATGTTTCTCAAAGATTATTGGGCAATACTCAAAAGCAAGCGGGTGATTTCGCTTCTTTGATAGCTAGCCGAAAAATAGAAAACTTCGGACCATTCAATAGCAAAGAATAATCTTTTTACAAAAATAATGTCTCTTTCATCATTTAATCATTATTTTATTATTTTTTCATTGCTTTTAATCAATTTTAATAACTTTTAGAAAACTTTATTAATATATATTATAATAATTATATATGTATATTGAATTTTTTAAACACTACAAAGGGTCATCATGATAAACAAATCAACTAATATAATCGAGAAGGAATTTAAAAACTTACGTAAGGAGCTTTTGGATTTAACCTTAAGAAATCAGCTTCTTAACTTCAAGACAAGAGCCAAAACTATCACTATAGTAAATCAATCTCCCATAAATCTTTTCCAGACATTGGTCCTGCAAGAAAACAAAATGTATTTTGTGGCGAATAAGAAAGACAAAAAGGAAGACAAGTCATCAGTATGGGATCACATTCCATTTGACATATCAATCTTTTCGGAAGGCGACAAGAAGTTGGCCACCGACCTGACCCCAAAGGAACTTCAAAAGAGATTATATTACATAAATAACCAGGCTAAGACAATGCTTCAGGAGCAGGGTTACAATATCCTGTATTTGGCAGTTGGATTTTTGCAGTGGAAAGACAAATCCAAGCCTAGGCAGAAGAACAACGCTCCTTTGGTGTTGATTCCGGTTGCAATGGAAAGGAAAAAGGTTGGAGAGTCATTCAACCTTGAATGGACTGGAGAAGATATTCAAACAAATATTTCACTAAAAGCCAAATTATTGGAAGCCGGCATTGAACTTCCAGATTTTGAATTCAAGAGATATGGTGAAGTCATTGACCATTATATTTCAAGCGTCCGTCGTGCAGTCAGCAGAATGGACGGATGGGAAGTCAACAGCAATGTGGCTTTAGGCTTCTTTAGTTTTACAAAATTTGTAATGTATAATGATTTGAACCCTGAAGCATGGGCAGATAATGTTGATTTAACCAAAAATGAATTGATACAAGCTATTTTCAACCCTGCAAAAAATAGTCAGGAGGCATTTAGGGAAGAGGACATTGACTCCCAGCTTGAATACAGGAGCATGTATCAGGTGCTGGATGCCGATTCATCACAGATTGCAGCGATTCAGGATGTCAAGGCAGGACGCAATCTGGTTGTAGAGGGTCCGCCTGGAACAGGTAAATCACAGACAATCGTAAATCTAATTGCAGAATTGCTTGCAGAGGGCAAATCAGTTTTATTCGTATCAGAAAAGATGGCGGCACTCGATGTTGTAAAAGACAGGCTAACAGGAGTGGGCCTTGGCAAGTTCGTACTGGAACTGCATTCACATAAGACCAGGCGTAAGAAATTCCTCAAGGATTTGCAAAAGGCAACCAATGTGCGCGCTCAGGAACCATTGAACATTGACCAGACAATTCGCAAACTGGAAACCTTGCGCCGTCAACTGGATGATTATTCTCAAATTATTCATGAACCCGCATTTGCGGTTAACCTATCCCCATTCCAGCTGTATGGAATGAAGGAATCTGCCGATGACCATTTCGCTCGAAAAAATGAGATAATGCCGTTGGTAAGATTTGAAAATCCGGAATATGTTTCCCTAAAAGACCTGGATGATATGAAAATAGCTTTAGAGAACCTGGCCGAACTGTATCAGACAATCTCCAAAGAAAATCCTTGGAGCAAATGCTCTCCAAAGAGTTTGCTTCCTGCTGATTTAAGGGAAATTGAAATGCTGATTAACGATTCACTGCATTCCTTGGATAATTTCCTTGTTGAGCGTGGAAGAGTCTATGACATTTACGGAATTAAAAAGCCAGATACCCTAAATGAGTTTCAAAATTCGCTTTCAGCATTTGAAATTATAAAATCTCAGAATGCGGAACTAATCGATGGAAGCATATTGAAGTCAGGAGCATGGAACAGCAACAATGATGATGCATATAAGCTAATCAATGAGCTTGAAAAATATCAGAAATATTCCAAAAGCTTAAACAAGTTCAATCAAAGCATTTACCAGGCAGATATTGACGGATTAATCTATGAATTAAGAAACATTTCCAACAAGAAATTCAGATTCTTTAACAACAAGCAGCATATAGAGCTTGTCGAAAGGTATTACGCATATCCGGTCAGTGGAAGCATTGATGAAATTATAAGAGATCTGCAAGAGGCAAAAGCAATAATCAAAATGAGAAAGACTCTTGAAGCTAATGAGGCATTAGGCAAAAAGTATTTCGGAGGATATTGGCACTTAAATGCAAATCCTGATGATTTGAAAGCCATTGCCCGTTGGATGAGCGAATTCACAGCCCTTGTGCGTGAAGGAACATTTTCCGAAAACACCATTGACCTTATGAGCAAGGACCTGTTTGACATTAAACCGGAAAGGGACCTTGCGGAATATATTGATGCGGGCGAGGAATTTGTCCGTGTTCTCTCAAAGCTTAAAGACAAATTGAATCCAAGAAGCAAGCTTATCTTTAAAAGGGAAACAGGTGATGTGACTTTCGAGGCATGGCAAGAACAGCTTTACAATTGGAGAGGCCAGCTTTCAAGCCTTCATCTTTGGTCCCAATACCTGAATACAAAAAATGCGCTTAAATCGTCCAATGCAAAAATGTTCGTAGATCCAATAGAAAAAAGAAACATTAAAAAAGAAGATATCGAAGCATTGGTTGATGGAAACTTCGCAGATTCACTCTTAAACATATTATTTGTTCAAAATCAGGAATTGGCAACATTTGTTGGGGAACTCCATGAAAATAGAATTCGCGAATTTAAAGATTTGGATAAGAAAATCCTTTCTTTAAACCGTAAAAGAATTTTCCATAAGCTAAACAGCAATATCCCTAAGATTTTCGGAGGGACCGAAAATCCTCAAGCCAAGATACTTGCCGGTGAGTTTACAAGAAAAAGCGGGCACATGCCGGTGAGAAAACTTTTGGAAAGGGCTGGCGGAATGATAAAACAGATCAAGCCTT
>Ga0129307_1001535_pt1 | contig 23807 bp, 19 predicted proteins | sample P1105metagenome_FD_94437 | JGI IMG/M metagenome (GOLD analysis project Ga0129307, IMG submission 94437) | Capybara group fecal microbial communities from Wisconsin, USA - P1105 metagenome | ecosystem: Host-associated > Mammals > Digestive system > Large intestine > Fecal | place: USA: Wisconsin... | reverse complement strand
CAGTCCATAGTGATTGCCCTCCCTCTGTAGAAGTTGTGTGGTAACTTCATTCTACCACGGGGAGAAAAATCACTATGGATTTTTTACTCAAGTGTCCAACTTGATTTTACAATCAACCATCCAATTTCTTTTCAAACGCTTAGCGGCATATTTTCATAGCTCTGCCAGGATGTGCCGTACCATAACCAGACCTCTGCCATCTATCCAAAACCAGCGGTGAGCCGGACAGCTGCTTTACGGATCCATCTGGGGGAGATTTCCCCCGAAAAAACAAAAACCCACGCTGCAAACAGCGTGGCTTCCGTTTCTCTCGCTTAGCGCTCACTGGGGATCAGAGTGGCATTTCCAAAGATCATGTCATCCAGGTCATACGCTGTAAACTTTTCCGTCATATCGTTATCACGCTCCTTTCAAGACCGATTTACGGCTTTGATTATAGGGAAATCCCATCAGAATTTCAAGAGAAATATTGGATATTTTACACAGTTATTATTTTATTTTTCTGTGCATAATTACTGTCAACTCTTTTGTGGGATTTTTCTTCCATGTTATCCCAAAAAATTGCTCAATATCGGAAAAAATTCCGGTTTTCTTCATTTCTTTGTTCATTTTTTCTCTCGCCAAGGACAGTATAATAATGCTATAATATCATCACTTGTATTTTACAGAATTTTTATGCGCCGCGACTGCGCCGTTTTCCGGGATGGAGGGGAGCACCATGAGGAAACATCCGCACCGCTTCCGGCGGTTCCTCCTGTCCCTTCTGCTTCCGGCGGTACTGGCTGCGGGCTTTATCCGCTGGGATAACACCGCCCTGCAAACCACATATTTTTCCCCTGCCTTTACCAATCTTCCGGCGGGCTTTGACGGCTGCCGCATCGTGGTACTCAGCGATCTCCACGGAGCTGCCTTTGGCGAGGAGAATCAGGCTCTGTTTGAAGCCGTGACGGTGGAGGAACCGGAGTATATCTTCTATCTGGGGGATCTGGAGGACTGCGGCCGCGGCCCGGAACCGGGATACGCCGAGGCTGTAGCGGCGGGGCTGGCCGGCATTGCGCCCACTTACTATGTCACCGGCAACCACGAGTGGGCCATCGGCGGCGTGCCGGATCTGAAGGAGAAGCTCACTGCCCAGGGTGTCCAGGTGCTGTCCAACCAGTTCGTGGAGCTGAGCCGGGGCGGCGACACCATCGTACTGGCCGGTATCGATGACCCCAATGGATATGCCGACCAGAAGACTCCGGAAGCACTGGCCGCTGAGCTGTACGCCGCTTATGGCGATCCATTCTGGCTGCTCCTGGCCCATCGGAACGACCGGTTTGAGGATCAGTACAGCCTGCTTGGAGCGGACCTGGTGCTGTCCGGCCATGGCCACGGCGGCATCATCCGCTTACCCTTTACCGACGGCCTGCTGTCCACGGACCGCACGTTTTTCCCCTCTTATACAGCGGGACTCTATGAGGAGAACGGCTCCGCCCTGTTCGTCACCCGGGGCTTGGGTAACTCAGGCTCCACCTTCCGGCTGTTCAATCGTCCGGAGGTGGCTGTGGTGACCCTGAGGAAAGCCTGATTTTTCCCGGTGTACCACTTCGACTGCATTCCACCATAAAGGGGTTTTCTATGACCGAATTTTACGCCGGACAATTTGATATTGCCGTCATCGGCGCGGGTCACGCCGGCATTGAGGCGGCACTGGCCGCTGCCCGCCTGGGCATGAAGACCATCGTGCTTACCATCAACCTGGATGCGGTGGGCAACATGCCCTGCAATCCCGCCATCGGCGGAACCGGAAAGGGTCATCTGGTCCGGGAGCTGGACGCTCTGGGCGGTGAGATGGCGAAAGCCGCCGACGAGTGCTGTATCCAGTACCGGCTGCTGAACCGGGGCAAGGGGCCTGCCGTCTGGAGCCTGCGGGCCCAGGCGGATCGCCGGAAATACCAGGAGCGGATGAAGCACGTTCTGGAGCTGCAGCCCAACCTCTCTGTGCGGCAAGGAGAGGTTGTGGAGATCCGGGCGAAAAACGGTGCCGTCAGCGCCGTGGTGCTGGCCACCGGAGCGGTCTTTGACGTGAAAGCCGCCGTCATCGCCACCGGCACCTATCTGGCAGGCCGGACCATCATCGGCGAGTGCGTGGAGGACTCTGGCCCCGACGGGATGCACCCTGCCCGTCGTCTGACGGAGTCCCTTCTGAAGCTGGGTCTGCCCCTTCGGCGGTTCAAGACCGGTACGCCCCCCCGGGTCAACGCCCGTTCCGTGGACTATGACGAGATGGAGGTACAACACGGTGACGAGCTGCCGGTGCCTTTCTCCTATTCCACCCTCAAGCAGCCGGAGAACCTGGCTGTCTGCTGGCTGACCTGGACCACGGATGAGACGAAGCGCATCGTTCAGGAAAATCTGAACCGCTCCCCCATCTACTCTGGGTTCATCGAGGGCATCGGCCCCCGGTACTGCCCCTCCTTTGAGACGAAAATTGTCCGCTTCCCGGACAAGCTCCGCCATCAGCTGTTTGTAGAGCCTATGGGGCTGAGCACCGAGGAGCTGTATGTTCAAGGCTTCTCCTCCTCCATGCCGGAGGAGGTGCAGCTGCAGATGCTCCACAGCGTACCGGGCCTCCGCCACGCGGAGATGACCCGTCCCGCCTACGCCATCGAATATGACTGCATCGATCCCCTGGCGCTGAAGCCCACACTGGAGACGAAGGCCGTGGCCGGGCTGTACGGAGCCGGACAGTTCAACGGCTCCTCCGGCTATGAAGAGGCCGCCGTCCAAGGCTTTGTCGCCGGTGTCAACGCCGCCCGGAAGCTCCAGGGGCAGACCGATTTTGTGCTGAAGCGCAGCGAAAGCTACATCGGCACTCTTATCGACGATCTGGTGACCAAAGGTACCAACGAGCCCTACCGCATAATGACCTCCCGCAGCGAGTACCGGCTGGTGCTGCGGCAGGACAACGCCGACTGGAGGCTCACCAAGATCGGCCACGACATCGGCTTGGTGTCCCAGGAGCGGTTGGACGCTGTCAATGCCAAATATGCCGCCGTGGAGAAAGAGATCAAGCGCCTGACTCACACCGGCGTCTCTCCCTCCCCTGCCCTGTCGGCGTTCCTGCGGGAAAAGGGCACGGCGGACGTCACCGACGGCTGTTCCCTCATCGCCCTGCTGCGGCGGCCCGAGATCCATTATTCTGATTTGGCCCCCTTTGACCCCGGCTGGCCGAACCTGCCCGGTGACGTGGCGGAGCAGGTGGAGATCAGCGTGAAATACGAGGGCTACATCCAGCGGCAGCTGAAGCAGGTGGCGGATTTTGAAAAAATGGAGCGCCGGCAGCTGCCTCCCAATCTGGACTACGCCCATATCCAAGGTCTGCGTCTGGAAGCACGGGAAAAGCTGGCGGCGGTGCGGCCTTTGAATCTGGGACAGGCCTCCCGCATCTCCGGCGTCTCTCCGGCGGATATTGCCGCGCTGATGATCTATCTGGAAAGATAGGCCATCTGTTGGTGCGCGTTACCTTATGCCCCTTTGCCTCCCGCACAGCACCGGCGGATTCCCGGCCAAGGGGCAGTCATGACAACACATAACTCTGCGTTACACAGGAAGGAATACACCGCATGATCATTGACCTGACACATACCATTACACCGGAGTGTCCCGTCTATCCCGGCACTCCCGCTCCCTCCTTTACCCCTGCCTCCACCATGACCCGGGACGGCTACCGGGAGACCACCCTGCAGCTGGCTTCTCATACCGGCACCCATATGGACGCGCCTTCCCATATGCTGAGCAACGGCTCCGGTCTGGATCAGCTGCCCATCTCCCAGTTCTGCGGCAAGGCCATGGTGCTGGACGTGTCCGCCTTTGCTCCCGGGCAGGCCATCTCCGCCGATTTTCTGCGGACGCAGAATGGTCAGCTCCGGTCCGTGGATTTTGCCCTGTTCTACACCGGCTGGGAGAAAAAGTGGGGCACTGACGCCTATTTTGAGGACGTCTTTCCTGTTCCCGATGAGGAAGCTGCCCGATATCTGGTGTCCTGTGGGCTGAAGGGCGTGGGCATCGACGCCCTCAGCGTGGACCGCATTGAGTCCGAGCATTTCCCGGTCCACAAGATTTTGCTGAACGGCGGTTTGGTCACGGTGGAAAACCTGTGCCTGAAAAAACTGGTTGGACGAAAAAACGCGATGTTCTTCGCCCTGCCCCTGAAATTTCTCAATGCCGACGGCGCGCCGGTTCGCGCCATTGCCGAATTCCGTGATTTTTCTGAAGAGGAGAGCGATTCCAAATGAGAAAATTCCTGGCGATCCTGGTGTGCAAACTGGGACGATTTGTGGGAAAGCGCATCGGACGGGGCAGCTCCATGCCCGGCAAGTTTGCCCTGAAGATCTGCCCGGACATTCTGTCCCGGGTCCAGCTGCCGCCTCACATCATCGCCGTCACCGGCTCCAACGGCAAAACCTCCACGGTGGAGATGATCGCCGCCATTCTGCGGGCTGACGGCAAGCATGTGGTGTACAACGAGGAGGGTTCCAACCAGATTGAGGGCGTCACCACCATGGTGCTGGACCACGCCACCATGGGCGGAAAGGTCAAGGCCGACGTACTGCTTATCGAATCCGACGAGCGCTACGCCGCCCACAGCTTCAAGTTCTTCCATCCCACGGAGTTCATCATCTCCAACCTGTACCGGGACCAGATGACCCGCAACGGCCATCCCGAGTGGGTGTATGACGCCATTCTCCCCGCCATCCATCCAGACACGGAGCTGATTTTGAATGCGGATGATCCCCTGTCCAGCTGCTTCGCCCAAAGCCACGATCCCGAAAAGGTGAAATGGTTCGGCCTGGACGAGTGCTCCATCTCCTCCAGGGAGCCCTCCGGCATCTACCGGGACGGAGCCTACTGCCCCATCTGCAAGGCGCCCATGGAGTATGACTACTACCATTACAATCAAATCGGGGCCTATCGCTGCACGAAATGCAGCCACGCCAAGCCCGCCACGAACTATACCGCCACGGCGGTGGATTTGGACAACGGCACCCTGACTATCGACGGCACTGTGGACATCCAGCTGGCCTTCCGCAGTATTTATAATGTGTACAACATCCTGGCTGCCTACGCCGCCAGTCGGGAGTGCGGCGTGGATCGGGAAACCATCAGCCGGGTCATCAACAACTATATCCTGAAAAACGGCCGGATGCAGAAGTTCACCCTGGGGCAGCACCACGGCACCCTGCTGACCAGCAAGCATGAGAATTCCATCGCCTATGACACTAACCTGCGGTATATCCGGGAGGAGACCCAGGATCCCTGCACGGTGCTGGTCATCGTGGACGCCGTCAGCCGGAAGTATTTTACCAGCGAGACCTCCTGGTTGTGGGACATCGATTTTGACCTGCTGAACTGCGGCCATGTCAAAAAGATCCTGCTCTCCGGTCAATACTGCAACGACCTGGCGGAACGGTTTTCTTTCTCTGCCATTTCTCCTGAGATCTGGTCCGTCCAGCCGGATATCGCCGCAGCGGCGACGGAGCTGGAGACTCAGGGCGGCGAGGATCTGTATGTGGTAACCTGCTTCTCTGACCGGGACAAGCTTCTGAATCTCCCCGCTGTGGAAAAGGAGGCCCTGTAATATGGAACTCAAAATCATCCATTTCTATCCCAACCTGATGAACCTATACGGCAGCTATGCCAATGTGGCCGTGTTGAAGCGCGCCTTGGAACAGATGAGAAACACCGTCACTGTGGAAACCGTGGACTGCGGGCAGGACGCCGACATCGCGGGGACGGACTTTCTCTTCATGGGTGCCGGAACGGAGCGCAGTCAAAAGGCCGCGCTGGCGGACTTTATCCGGTTCGGCCCGGCGGTGAAGGCCGCCGCTGCGGGCGGCACGGCCATGCTGTTTGCCGGAACCGCCATGGAACTGCTGGGAAAATCCATCACCGACTGCGACGGTACGGTCTATGATGGCATCGGCCTGGCGGACTTCACCACCGTCCAAGGGAAAAAACGGCTTGTGGAGGATGTGTATGGCTCCACAGATCTGTACCCCGATGCCGTGGTGGGCTTTATGAACAAGTGCAGCGTGATTTCCGGCGTGGACGATCCTCTGCTGACCACCTGCGCTTTGGGCTTTGGCAACGAGTCGGGGGGCGGTCCCGAGGGCTATCACCGGAGCAGCGTCTTTGCCTCAGAACTGACAGGCCCCATTCTGGTGAAGAACCCCCGTCTGCTGGATGCCGTCATTGCCGCTATCTACCAGCACCGTGGTGAGGCGCTGCCGACGGAGCTTCCCAGGGACCACTGGGCTGAGGATGGCTACGCTGTCACGGCGGAACAGCTGCGGCTGCGGTGTGAAAAATAAACACGGGAATGAGCAGCGCCCCGCTTCTTGGATGAAGCGGGGCGCTGTCTGTTTCCGGAGTCCGGCGTTTGCACTGTCTGATTCATGATGTGAAGCATTCCCGGTACGTCATAATATACGGTAATGCAAGGCGTTCAAATCCTCCTCAATGGGCAAGAAATACTTTATCATATTCCTCCAGACTCCTGCGAACAGCATCATTGTCCCGTTTGTTCTCAAGCAGTTTCATCTGTTTCCTTTTGTCAGCAGACACGATCCGTCCAAAAAGCGCCGTGGCTTTTTCGCGGATTCCCGCCCTTTTCTCCGCGCCGATTTCCAGGAAAACATGGACCATCTTATTTGCCCTATCGCTGCTGGAATTCAGGAAATGCTGGGAAAAATCTCCGTTATTGGCGTCAGTTTCCACCTACTGCGTGGTTAGAAAGACTTTTCCTGTTCGTTCAATGCACCTATATCCGCTCCATATTGGCCGTTTTTCTTACCAGATTAAACATTACAATGAGGAATCCTCTCGTGTTTTTTATCTTTTCTGCGGTCCATATGGTTTTCTTTAGCAGATGACCCCCTGCTTCTTCAATCCTCCGAACAGCCTTATCAGAGTTTCCCTTTCCATCCACGATTAGCTTAGGTATTGTCCTGTTCGTGTGCAAAGCCCTTTTCTTCTACCATAGCAGATTGCTTCAGTTTGCGCAAAGCATTTCAGCCCGCAAAAAAGGGCCACGGGAAATCCCGTGGTCCTTTTTTGCTGCTTATGCGGAGAAGAATTATTCGGCGTACATGGCCTTCAGCTTCAGCAGGTGCTGATAGCGCTCCATGGCGTTCTTCTCGTTGCGCTCGAACAGGTCGCCGGCGCGGTCGGGGAACTCGCGGGTCAGACGGCTGTAACGGGCCTCGTTCATCAGGAACTCCTGATAGCCGCCAGCGGGCTCCTTGGAATCCAGGGTGAACTTAGCGCCCTCAGCGGCGGGATTGAAGCGGAACAGGTTCCAGTAACCGCAATCCACAGCTCGCTTCATTTCCTTCTGGCAGTTCATCATGCCGCCCTTGATGCTGTGCATCTCGCAGGGGGAGTAACCGATGATCAGGGAGGGACCATGATAGGCCTCGGCCTCCTTGATGGCCTTCAGGGTCTGAGCGGGATTGGCGCCCATGGCCACCTGAGCCACGTAGATGTAGCCGTAGGACATGGCGATCTCAGCCAGGGACTTCTTCTTGATCTCCTTGCCAGCAGCCGCAAACTGAGCGACCTGGCCGATATTGGAGGCCTTGGAAGCCTGTCCGCCGGTGTTGGAGTAAACCTCGGTATCGAAGACGAAGATGTTCACGTCGTTGCCGGAGGCCAGGACGTGATCCACACCACCGAAGCCAATGTCGTAAGCCCAGCCGTCGCCGCCGAAGATCCACATGGACTTCTTGCACAGGAACTCCTTCTCGGCCAGAATCGCCTGGCTGTAGGGGCAGTCGGGATCGGCTTCCAGCGCGGCAATCAGCTTGTCGGTGGCCACCTTGTTGGTATCATAGTCAGCCATGGTGGCCAGGTACTCCTCGCAAGCGGCCTTCTTCTCGGGATTGGTGGTCACACCGGCCAGCTCCTTGATCTTGTCGGCCAGACGGTTGCGGGTGGCCTGCTGCCCCAGGAACATGCCCAGGCCGTGCTCGGCGTTATCCTCGAACAGGGAGTTGGACCAAGCGGGGCCGTGACCTTCCTTGTTGGTGCAATAGGGAGAGGTTGCTGCCGGGCCGCCCCAGATGGAGGAGCAACCAGTGGCGTTGGAGATGTACATATGATCGCCGAACAGCTGAGTGATCAGGCGGGCATAGCTGGTCTCGGCACAGCCGGCGCAGGAGCCGGAGAACTCCAGCATGGGCTGCTTGAACTGGCTGCCCTTGACGGTGTTGTCCTGCATATCCTTCTTCTCGGAGACCTTATCCACACAGTAGTTGAAGACCTCCTGCTGAGCGGCCTCCTGCTCCTGGGGAACCATGGTCAGGGCGCCCACCGGGCACTGGCCCACACAAACGGCGCAGCCCATGCAGTCCAGAGGAGACACGGCCATGGTGTACTTGTAAACGCCCTTGCCCTTGCCGGCCTTGATGTCCACGATCTTAGCAGCCTCGGGAGCGGCGGCGGCCTCAGCCTCGGTCAGAGCATAGGGACGAATCGTGGCGTGGGGGCAGACATAAGCACAGTTGTTGCACTGAATGCACTTGGTGGAGTCCCAAGTGGGGACAGACACGGCCACGCCGCGCTTCTCATAAGCGGCGGCGCCCAGCTCGAACTGGCCGTCCACATGCTTGGTAAACGCGGAGACGGGCAGGCTGTCGCCGTCCATCTTGCCAACGGGGTTGAGGATGGTCTTGACCTGCTCCACCAGCTCGGGCTTGCCCTCCAGCACGGTGGTGTCGGGGGCATCCACGGCATCGGCCCAGTCGGCGGGAACCTCAAACTTCTTGTAAGCGGTGGCGCCGGCATCGATGGCCTTGTGGTTCATGTCCACGATGTCCTGGCCCTTCTTCAGATAGGAATGAGTGGCGGCGTCCTTCATATACTGGATGGCCTCATCCTCGGGCATAACCTTTGCCAGGGAGAAGAACGCGGACTGCAGGATGGTGTTGGTGCGCTTGCCCATGCCGATTTCCTTGGCCAGGTCGATGGCGTTGATGGTATAGACCTGGATGTTGTTCTTGGCGATGTAGCGCTTGGAGGCAGCGTCGAGATGATGGTTCAGTTCCTCGTCGCTCCACTGGCAGTTGATCAGGAACGTACCGCCGGGCTTCACGTCGCGGACGATGGGGAAGCCCTTGGTGATGTAAGAGGGCACATGGCAGGCCACAAAGTCGGCCTTATTGATGTAGTAAGAAGACTTGATGGGCTTGTCGCCGAAGCGCAGGTGGCTGATGGTCACACCGCCGGTCTTCTTGGAGTCATACTGGAAGTAAGCCTGGACATACTTGTCGGTGTGGTCGCCGATGATCTTGATGGAGTTCTTGTTGGCGCCGACAGTGCCGTCGCCGCCCAGACCCCAGAACTTGCAGGCGATGGTGCCGGCAGGCGCAACCAGGGGAGCGGGCTTCTCTTCCAGAGACAGGTTGGTGACGTCATCCACAATGCCGATGGTGAACTGGCGCTTGGGCTCGGCCTTGGTCAGCTCCTCATAGACAGCGAACACGCTACGGGGAGGCGTATCCTTGGAGCCCAAGCCGTAACGGCCGCCAATGACCTTGATGTCAGTCTTGCCGGCGTTGGCCAGAGCGGTGACAACATCCATGTACAGGGGCTCGCCCTGGGAGCCAGGCTCCTTGGTGCGGTCCAGAACAGCGATAGCCTTGCAGGTGGAGGGGATGGCAGCCAGCAGACGGTCGGCAGCGAAGGGGCGATACAGGTGAACCTTAATGAGGCCGACCTTCTCACCCTGGGCAGTCATGTAATCAATGACCTCCTCGGCCACGTTGCAGATGGAGCCCATGGCGATGATGACGCGCTCGGCGTCGGGAGCACCATAGTAGTTGAACAGCTGATAGTTGGTGCCCAGCTTCTCGTTGATCTTGCCCATGTACTTCTCAACAACGGCAGGTAGAGCATCGTAGTAAGCGTTGCAGGCCTCACGGTGCTGGAAGAAGATATCGCCATTCTCGTGAGAGCCGCGCATATTGGGGCGCTCGGGATTCAGGGCGTGCTTACGGAACGCGGCAACGGCGTCCATGTCGCACATCTCCTTCAGATCCTCGTAATCCCACACGGCGACCTTCTGGATCTCGTGGGAGGTACGGAAGCCATCGAAGAAGTTGATGAAGGGGACACGGCCCTCAATGGCGGCCAGGTGGGCCACGGGAGACAGATCCATGATCTCCTGGACGTCATTCTCGCACAGCATGGCGAAGCCGGTCTGACGGCAGGCCATGACATCGGAGTGATCGCCGAAGATGTTCAGGGCGTGGGTGGAAACGGTACGGGCGGAAACGTGGAACACGCAGGGCAGCAGCTCGCCGGCGATCTTGTACATATTGGGGATCATCAGCAGCAGGCCCTGGGAAGCGGTGTAGGTGGTGGTCATCGCACCGGCGGCCAAAGAGCCGTGGACGGTACCGGAAGCGCCGGCCTCAGACTGCATCTCGCACACCTTGACGGTAGTGCCAAAGATGTTCTTACGGCCGTTGGCAGACCACTGATCCACCATGTCTGCCATGGGAGAGGACGGGGTAATCGGATAGATACCCGCCACTTCGGTAAACGCATAGCTGACGTGTGCGGCAGCAGTGTTACCGTCCATGGACTTGAACTTTCTTGCCATAAACTTACCTCCTATAATTCGCTGCGGTCAAGGCAGCATTCTAACGGGTCCTTGAGATCTGATCGCTATAACCCAGATCTCAATTTGTTATTATATCACTTGTATTTTCGCATGTAAATGTTTAGCTTGTTATTTTTTATACAAATTTTTCATTTTCTGTGTTAAGGACAAATCATTCGGCGGCTTTTTGTCGGTTTTCTGGATTCTTTGTTTCGCTTCTTCCCATATTGTGGTACAATAGCTTCGCTTAGTGAACCGTCGCTCACAGAGATGGAGCGGTTTGTGAAACCTATGTCTGCGGCACAATTGTTTTACTTGGCGAATGTATCGACAAGGAGGGGTCACCATGGTGGTCACGGTTCGTTCCCTGGGACTGACAGGGCTCAGCGGCTATGAGGTCAGCGCGGAGTGTTTTCTCTCCGGCGGCCTGCCGTCGTTTGATATTGTGGGTCTGCCGGACGCGGCGGTCCGAGAGGCCCGGGAACGGGTCCGGGCGGCTGTGAAAAACTGCGGCGCCAAGTTTCCGGTGAGCCGCATCACGGTGAACCTAGCTCCCGCCGGGCAGAAAAAAGAGGGCACGGTCTATGACCTGCCCATCTTTATCGGGCTGCTCACCGCCTCCGGGGACATCCGTACCCTGCCTGCCGACGCGGCTTTTATCGGGGAGCTGTCCCTCACCGGGGCGCTGCGGGGGATCAACGGTGTGCTGCCCATGGCCCTGGCGGCCAAGCAGGCGGGCATCCGGCAGCTGTTCGTCCCGGAGGAGAACGCTGCGGAGGCCACCCTGGCCGGTGGGTTGACGGTTTTTGGCGTGCCCAATGTGTCGGCGCTGGTAGATCACCTCCGGGGAGATGTGCCCCTGATCCCCGCAGCCCCCTGGACGCCGGAACCTCAGATGGAGGTCCTCCCCGATTTCCGGGACGTCATGGGCCAGGAAAACGTGAAGCGGGCGCTGGAGGTAGCCGCCGCGGGCGGCCATAACATCCTGCTCATCGGCTCCCCCGGCGCCGGCAAGTCCATGCTGGCCAAGCGCCTGCCCTCCATTCTACCTGGACTGTCCCGGGAGGAGGCCCTGGAAACATCGGCCATCTGGTCAGTGGCGGGACTGCTGGACCGGGCGTATCCTCTGCTGCAGAGCCGTCCCTTCCGCTCGCCCCATCACACCGCCTCCGCGGCGGCCCTGGCCGGCGGCGGCCCCGCCATGCGGCCCGGTGAGATCTCTCTTGCCCATAATGGGGTCTTGTTTCTGGATGAGCTGCCGGAGTTCCGCCGGGATGTGCTGGAGGCCATGCGCCAGCCCCTGGAGGACGGCACCGTCACTGTGGCCCGGGCCGGGGGCACGCTGCACCTGCCCGCCCGTTTCCAGCTGGTGTGCGCCATGAACCCATGCCGCTGCGGCTGGCGGGGGCACCCCTCGGGCAAATGCACCTGTTCTGACCGGGAGGTGGAACGATACGTCCAGAAAATCTCCGGCCCCCTGCTGGACCGTATTGACCTCCATGTAAACGTCCCCTCAGTGGAGTACGAGGCTATGCGCCGGCGGGAGACGCCGGAATCCTCCGCCGACATCAAACGCCGGGTAGATGGGGCGCGGGCGCTTCAAAAAACCCGGTTCGCCGGAACCGGTATCTCCTGCAACGCCCATATGTCCCCGGCCCAGATCGCCGCGTTCTGCCAGCTGGACAGCACCGGGGAGAAACTGATGAAAAACGCCTTTGAGCGCATGGCTCTGACGGCCCGGTCTCATGACCGCATTCTGCGCGTGGCCCGTACCATTGCGGATCTGGACGGTGCGTCTGACATCGGTCCCACCCACTTGGCGGAGGCCATTCAGTATCGAAACACGGATATTTTAAAGGGATAAGGCCAGCTTTTTCTTTATGTTTTTGTCTCCCCGCGATATAATAACAGATACCATATTGATTCAACCATTCGGAGGTCATCTATGACAAATAGTGAACAGAACACAGCCCCCCAGGAGATTCTGCTGCTGAAGCTGGGCGAGGTGGTGCTGAAAGGACTGAACCGCAACGTCTTTGAGGACAAGCTGGTGTCCAACGTCAGCAGGCGTATCCGCCCTTACGGCCGTTTCCAAATCTACACCCGGCAGAGCACCATTTATGTGGAGCCACTGAACGATGACTGCGATGTGGACGGCGCCTATGAGGCCTGCGCCCAGGTCTTCGGCGTGGCGGCAGTGGCCCGGGCGGTGCCCTGCGTCAAAACAGTGGAGGAGATCGTGGAGACGGCCAAGGTCTATTTGGCTGACGCTTTCGCCGCCGCTAAAACCTTTAAGGTGGAGAGCAAGCGGGCGGACAAGCGCTACCCCATGACCTCCATCCAGTTGAGCCAGGCCGTGGGCGGCGATTTGGCGGAGGCCTTCCCGGAGGTGGGCGTGGACGTCCACAATCCCGATCTTACCGTCCATGTGGAGATCCGGGAGAAGGCCGCCTATGTCCACGGCCCCGCAGCGGAGGGCGCCGGCGGACTGCCGGTGGGCATGGGCGGCAAGGCCGTCTCCCTGCTTTCCGGCGGTATCGACAGCCCGGTGTCCTCCTGGATGATGGCTCGTCGGGGCGTGTGGCTGGAGATGGTCCACTTCGAGTCTCCACCCTACACCTCCCAGCAGGCCCAGGACAAGGTGCTGGAGCTGGCGCGGGAGCTGGTGCCCTGGTGCGGTCAACTGACGGTTCACATCGTGCCCTTCACCGAAATTCAGGAGGAGATCCGCCGGCAGTGCCCGGAGGACTACTTCACGTTGATTATGCGGCGGTTTATGATGCGGCTCAGCCAGGCGATCGCCAGGCAGGTGAACGCCAAGGCTCTGGTGACGGGAGAGTCCCTGGGGCAGGTGGCCAGCCAGACCATGATGGCCCTGGGGGTCACAGAGCGTGTGGTGGATCTTCCGGTGCTGCGGCCCCTCGTCGGCATGGACAAAGTGGAGATCATCCGCCTGTCCCGGCGCATTGGCACCTATGATACCTCTATTTTGCCCTACGAGGACTGCTGCACGGTATTTACGCCCCGGCATCCCTGTACGAAACCCCATCTGGACGAGGTAGAGGCGGCGGAGGCCGCTCTGGACGTGGAGGTCCTGATGGCAAAGGCCCTGGCCGGCGTAAAGCGCGTCCGCATCAAAAATGACGGCACCATGTCCGTCCGGGGGCCTGTGGAGCGGTAATCATGCCTGATAGTCGGCCGATTGGGCCGGAGAGACAGTAGAAAGAAGGAGTTTTATGGCACATTCTGCGGAGATCATCGCGGTGGGTACAGAAATTCTGCTGGGCAACATTGCCAACACCGACGCCCAGTTTCTGTCCCAGGAGCTCAGTGGTATCGGCGTCAACGTTTTTTGGCACACGGTGGTGGGGGACAATTCGAAGCGGCTGAAAGAAGCGCTGGACATTGCCCGGCGGCGGGCGGATATCATCATCACCACTGGCGGTCTGGGCCCCACCTATGACGACCTGACCAAGCAGACCATCTGCCAGGTCTTTGGGCAGGAGCTGGTGCTCCATGAGGACATTGTGGAAAATTTGAAGGCTTTTTACCGGGAATCCCTCCACCGGGAGATGCCGGAGAATAACACGCAGCAGGCGGAGCTGCCGGTGGGCTGCACCATCTTCGACAACGCCGTGGGTACCGCCCCTGGCTGCGCCTTTGAAAAGGACGGCGTCCATGTGCTGATGCTGCCCGGCCCGCCCTTTGAGTGCCAGACCATGACTACCCGATGTGCTCTCCCCTACCTGCGTAAGCTCAGCCATGAGGTCATTGTCTCTCACGACATCATGAGCTTTGGCCTGGGCGAGTCCACCGTGGAGGCCATGCTCCGCGACAAGATGGTACATATGGAGAACCCCACCCTGGCTACCTATGCCAAGCCCGCCGAGGTGCGGCTCCGGGCCACCGCCAAGGCCGACACTGCGGAGGAGGCGGAGGCCATGCTGGCCCCGGTGGTGCAGGAGGTGCTGGAAACCCTGGGCGACTCCGTCTACGGCGTGGATATATCCGGCCTGCCGGAGCAGTGCCTGAAGCTGCTGAAGGAAAAGGGCTGGACCTTTGCCACCGCCGAGTCCTGTACCGGCGGGCAGATCGCCCAGCAGATCACCTCTCTGCCCGGTGCCTCCATCGTGTACCGGGGCGGCGTGGTCAGCTACTGGACCAGCGTGAAGGGCGCCGTTCTGGGTGTACCCCAGGATATTCTGGACCAGTACGGCGCTGTGTCCGAGCCCACCGCCCGGGCCATGGCCGAGGGTGCCGCCCGGATCACCGGGGCGGAGTTGGCGGTGTCCGTCACCGGCGTGGCGGGGCCGGACGCCGACGAGCGGGGGAATCCCGTGGGGCTGGTGTTCGTGGGCCTGGCCACTCCCGACGGTACCTACTGCCGGAAGCTGGACCTGGGCCGGAAGCGCCGGGACCGCATCCGCAACGTCTCCTGCAACCACGCTTACGATATGCTTCGCCGGTATCTCACCGGCCTGCCGGTGGAATAAGGCCTATCGAAACCTCTATATTAAGAATTTGGGGCGCCGCTATGCGGCGCCCCTCGCTTTTATCCCAGCGCCACGTCCAGGATCATCATAATGAGAAAGCCCATAACGAAACCGCAGGTGCCAGCCCGGCTGTGAGCCTGGGGGATCAACTCCTCCACCACTACATAGAGCATGGCTCCGGCAGCAAAACTCAGCAGCCAGGGCATAGCAGCCGTGGCCTCCGCCGCGATAAGCACCACCAACACACCGAAGATGGGCTCTACCGCCCCAGAGGCCGCGCCGCCCAGAAAAGCCCGCCGCCGTGAGAAGCCCTCCTGCCGCAGAGGCAGAGAGATGGCCGCCCCCTCCGGGAAGTTCTGAATGCCGATGCCCATGGCCAGAGCCGCCGCCCCGGCCAGGCTCTCCCCTCTGGCTGCCAGGGCAAAGGCCAGCCCCACCGCCATACCCTCCGGCACGTTGTGCAGGGTAATGGCGGTGATGAGCAGAGTGGTCTGTTTGGATGTACGGTGGGCCTTCCGCTCCTGCCGCAGCTTGGGCAGGGCGCTGTCCAGCGCGGCCAGAAAGCCCACACCGGCCAGGGTTCCTACGGCGGCAGGCAGCCATCCCGGCAGGCCCAGCTCCGCCGACTGTTCAATGGCGGGCAGCAGCAGGCTCCACACGGAGGCCGCCGTCATCACGCCCGCCGCGAAGCCCAGCATGGCCTTCTGGAACCGGGGGCGGGGCTCCCCAGCGAAAAAGAACACCATGGCGGCACCCAGAACCGTCATCAAAAACGTGAAGCTCGTTCCGGACGCCGCCCAAGTCAGTGCCTGGATCATTGTCACTCCTCCTGTTAGGGTGCATTGTCTGCAAGCGCACCCGTATGACAGCTTACGCTGCTGGAGCAGAGACGGTGACAGGGTTGCATTTTTTCTTCCGGCATGATATGCTGTCAGAAGAAAGAAAACAGAGGAACCGCTCATATAATTCCGCTGGAGTCTCCCGCCGGCGGGCGGGACATAGGCGCGGAAGTCTCTACAGGGCCGCCCAAGGCCCGGCTATGGGTGTCTGTACGGAGGAGATTTCAATTCATCCGGGCAGGCGCTCCTTTTGTTTTTTCGGAGGAGTTCATCTGTGCGCGTCAGCGCGGGGAGGTTTCTATGATGACAACTATTTTGAAGGGCAATATTGTCTCCGCACCCGCCCTGGGGGAGCTGGAGATCACGGAGCACGGCTATCTGGTGGCAGCGGACGGCATCATCCAGGGTGTATTCCAGGAGCTGCCTCCCCAGTATCGGAACGGGGAGCTTCGGGACTACGGGGACTGTCTGATCCTCCAAACCCTGGCGGATCTCCACGTCCACGGTCCACAGTACGCCATGATGGCCATGGGCATGGATCTGCCGTTGCTGGACTGGCTGAACCGCTACGCCTTTCCCACAGAGGGCCGCTACGCCGACACTGGCTTTGCCCGGGAGGTCTATCAGCGGCTTGCCCATGATCTGGTGGAAAACGGCACCACCCGGGTTTGTATGTTCTCCTCCCTCCACCGGGAGGCTACGCTGATTTTGATGGAGGAGCTGGAGAAAGCTGGCATCGTGGGCTATGTGGGCAAGGTAAACATGGACCGCAACAGCGCGCCCGGCGTTTTGGAGGAAACCACCGAGGAATCCAAGTCCGAGACCCTGCGGTGGCTGGAGGAGTGTAGGCGGCTCCGGCACATCAAGCCCATCCTGACGCCCCGGTTCACCCCCTCCTGTACTGACGAGCTGATGGCGTTTCTGGGGGAACTGGCCCGGGAGCGGGATCTGCCGGTGCAGTCCCACCTGTCGGAGAACCATGCGGAGATGGAGTTGGTGCGCACCCTCCATCCCGACTGCCAACAGTATTGGGAGACCTACGCCAAATACGGGCTGTGGAATGACCGGACCCTGATGGCCCACTGCGTCCACTCCGACCGGCGGGAGCGGCAGGCCATGCGGGACGCCGGCGTCACGGTGGTCCACTGCGCCAACTCCAACAACAGCATCTGCTCCGGCATCGCCCCTGTCCGGTCCATGCTGGACGAGGGGGTAAAGGTGGCCCTGGGCAGCGACGTGGCCGGCGGTTACTCCATCAGCATGTTTGACGCGGTAGCGGACGCCATCCGGGCTTCCAAGGACCGACGCATTCTGGACGGCTGGCAGACGGATTTTCTGACTGTACCGGAGGGCTGGTATCTGGGCACCTCCGCCGGTGCCGCCTATTTTGGAGACCGGCCCGGCTTTGCGGCCGGGAATCCCCTCCATGCCCTGGTGCTGGACGACGGGCAGCTGCTGCAGCCCCATCCTCTCTCCATCCGGGAGCGGTTCGAGCGGTGCGTGTACTGCCGGCAGCCCGGGGCCATCCGGGAGGTCTGGAGCGAGGGCCGGAAAATCCACGGCTGACAAGCGCACGAAAAAGGAGACTGCTGTGGCAGTCTCCTTTTTCGCGCGTAGTATAACTCAGAACAGTCTCACAACTCCCAAGGTCAGGGCAGTGATGATACCAGCGGCGGCCAGCAGCCCCAGCAGAATGGCGGGCATGGCGTCCCGCAGGCGGATGTCCAGCACGGAAGCCACCAGCGCTCCGGTCCAGGCTCCGGTGCCCGGGAGGGGAATCCCCACCAGGATAGCCAGGCCCAGCAGCCGGTATTTCCGCACCAAGCGGCCCTTCAGGTGAGCCCGCCGCTCCAGCCACTGAATCTTTGGCCCGAAAAACGGAGTCCTCCGCAGCCAGTCGAACACCCGTCGGGCCATCAGAATGATGAATGGCACCGGTACCAGATTGCCCAGAATGGCAGCGCCGCAGGCTATCTGAGGCTCCAATCCTCGGGCCACGCCGTAAGGAATGGCGAAGCGCAGCTCCAGCACCGGCACCATGGCCCAGAAAAAGGTCTTGATCAGGTTTCCCAATACAGTTTCCAGCAAGGATATTCGTCCTCCAAATGTAGGTCACGGCCTCCGGCAGTTCCGGAGGCCGTGACAGTGTCAGTGCTATAATATAGTTTACTCCAGATTCAGGTGCCGTTTCAAGAAATATGTTGTTAAGAAATAGAATACCGCTCCGTAGAGAATCTCACAGATGATGAGGAACCAGAGCGAGGAGTGAAGTCCGGCCATTCCCTGGATATTGGTAACCTCCGCCAGGAAATAGTAGAACGCCGTCTCGTCCAGCAGGACAACCAGCAGAGAGATCAGCATCTGCGAAGCAAACCACAGCACAAAGAATGCCAGCACGGACCAGGCCATCTTGTGGGAGGGGCGGCTGTGGCCAATGGACAGGGCCGCGTAGAACTGCAGGCATATGGCGCAGCAGCCCAGGAAGCACATGAGCAGCAACTCCACTGTGAAGGCCACCACGTTAAAGGCATATTTAGTCTGCAAGACATGGAGGATCTCCTCCAGGAAATGGCCAATCTCCTCGACAGCTGTCACATCAAAGGCCATGATAAGACAGGCCAGGCACACCACGATCAGCGTCAGGGCGAACCAGACGGCGGAGACAATCAGTTTACTCCAGATCTGCTGGTGTGTGGAGCAGGGCAAGGTCATCATCACATAGCCCTCATCCTGAAGCAGGTTCTTGTAGAACCGCTGCACCATAACCACCATGTTCACAACACACACGGCGATAATGGCAATGGCGAAGGCCATGATCAGCAGGCCGCCCAGCACATCCAGCATCTTATTGTCGGTGTCCAACAGGCCCCGGACAGAGAGATTGGCTCCCACGGAGGTCACCAGCAAAATCAGATAGAGGGGCAGCATGATGCGGCCCGTGGCACGGAACTCGTGCTTTAAGAGCTTCCTCAGCATTTAAACACCTCCCGGAACAGTTCATCCACACTCATGCCTTTCTCCTCCCGGATCTGATCCACAGGAGCCTGGAGCACCAGCTGTCCCTGATTGATAAAGATGACTTCGTCCAGCACCTTTTCCACGTCGGCAATGAGATGGGTCGAGATAACCACCGCCGCCTCGGGGTTATAGTTTCCGATGATGGTGGACAGAATGTAGTCCCGGGTAGCGGGATCCACGCCGCCAATGGGCTCATCCAGCAGGTAGAGGCTGGCGGCCCGGCTCATGACCATGATGAGCTGCACCTTCTCCCGGGTACCCTTGGACATCTGTTTCACCCGCTGATTCATGCGGATGTTCAGGTGCTGCAGCATCTCCTCCGCCGCGTCCCGGCGGAAATCCGCGTAAAAGTCCTGATAGAAATCCAGCAGCTGCCGGGTGGTCATCCACAGCGGGATGCAGGTTCGCTCCGGCAGATAGCTGACCAAGGCGTGGGACTCTTTTCCCGGCTTCATGCCGCACACCAGAATCTCTCCGCTGGTGGGAGTCAGCAGGCCATTGGCCAGTTTGATAAGCGTGGTCTTACCGCTGCCGTTGGGACCCAGCAGACCTACAATGTGGCCCGGCTCAATGGAGAGGGTCACCTGATCCAGTGCGGGAACCCCTCCGTAATTCTTACTCAAATCCTTACATTCCAGAACTGTCATCCGATTTTCCCTCCTCTTCGGCTTCCCGTCGCAGCAGCGCCAATATTTCCTCCCGCTCATAGCCCAGTCGGGTCATGGCCGAGAGAAACGACTGGATATGCGCCTGTGCCAATCCTCGTTTTGCCTGTTCAATCATTTCCCGATCCTCCGTTACAAATCTGCCCGCAGTGCGCTGGCTGTAGACCAGGCCATCCCGTTCCAGTTCCGCCAGAGCCCGCTGCATGGTGTTTGGATTCACTCCGGCATCCGTGGCCAGATCCCGCACCGACGGCAATCGCTCCCCCGGCGGAAAAGCCCCGGAGACAATCCCCTGCTTGATCTGATGGATCAGCTGGGAGTAGATGGGGGCGCCGTTGGTAAACTGCCAAATCATTCCGATACCTCCCTCTGTGTTATTGTATCAAGCTATTAATACAATAACACAAAATTTCTGTTTGTCAAGCACCTTTTGCAAAATTTCCAAAAAATCCCGCGCCGGGTCCTTTCAGGCCATGGCGCGGAAGTTTGTCAAACTATGATTGTATCGTAGGTTCTCTCGGTTTTTCTTTCATTGCTATGGCAGAGTCCTCCAAGTCAGAGCTGGCGGTTTAACCCCCAGGCCGCAGCAGGTCAATATCGCCGGTCCAGGATGGCCACCACATCGGCCAGGGCACTGTACCTCGCATCAGAGACAATGGTGGCGCCGCAGCGGCGGACCGCCTCCGTGCAGTTGGCGGGAGCGAAGCCCTGTGTGGCCGTTTCCAGCATCGAGATGTCATTGGCCTCGTCCCCCACGCAGTACAGGTTCTCCCGGGAGATACCCAGTCGCTCCGCCAGACGCAGGACCATACCTCCCTTGTTGGCGCCCCGTCTCGTCATCTCCAGCAAGTGGTCACCGGAATTGATCAGCTCATAGTCCTCCGCCCAGCCTTTTTCCCGGAAGAACTCCACCACCTGTTCCAACAAGGGGCGCTCCTCTTCAAAGAGCAGCTTGCCCAGGGGCAAAGGCACGTCGGCCATGGCGGGGCATTCCTCCGTGCTCACATGGGTCAGATGCTCATGCTGCCGGGTAAAGGCATTGGGATGGACAGCGTGGATCACATTGTCAATGTGGTAGGCCTCCACCGCCACGGCGGGAAAGGCATCCAGCACAACCTGTGCCCGCTCCCGGGCGATTTCGTCCAGCAGCGAGAACTCCAGATACTCCTGGCGGCCCCAGTCATAGATGGCGGCGCCGTTGCACACCACGCAGGGGGCGTTCATCGGAATCAGGGGCGCCATGGGGGCGAACGCTGCCAGGGCCCGGCCGGTGGCTATGGAAAAAAGGCCGCCCTCCTCCATAAAGTATGCGAGGGCAGCACGGTTTTTCTCCGACAGCGGCGGAATGGGCAGCCCGGAGTGGAGGCTTGCCTCCGTGTAGATCAGGGTATTGTCAAAATCGCTGGCCAGCAGTACGCCGGTAAATTTTCCCATAGGTGTCTTCTCCTTTATTCTTTATAGCGGCAGTCCCTTTCATCACCGGCAGGTGACCTGCGGAACAAGCTCCGGATAAAATGCCCCGCCGCCCGCGAGGCGGACGGCGGGATGGTCTGGTTTCTTATTCGCTCTTTGGCGCAGAAGCGTCTCCTCCACCTCCGCTCTTATGGCGGCGGCCGCCCCGGTGATGGGGCCGGCGGCGCTTGGCTGGCTGCGGCTCACCGTCAGCGGTCTTCCGGTCCTGTCCGCCGCCCGCCTCCGGGGCAGGCTGACGGTTCCCCGCCTTCTTCGGTGGCCGGGGTTTGTCCCCGCGGATGGCGGCGGACTTCTCCTGCTTGGTGCCCTGCTCCGTTTTATTCTCTTGCTTAGGCTGCTGGGACTGTTTGACCTGGGGCGGAAGCTCTCCGCCCTCCGGCTTGGCGCCGCCCCGATGGCCCCGTCCCCGACGACGGCGGCGGCGCTTCTCGCCGCTCTCGGGCCCTCCGATCTTCTCCCGGACGGGAGCGTCCTCCTGTTCCGCAGCCTGTCCCTCCAGATGGTTCATATAGAACGGTGTGGAGATCACCGGAGTGATGGGGGCCTCTTCCTCCTCGCAGAAGGGCTCCACATACCGCTCGGGCCGCTCCGGAATCTCAATGCCGTCCCGGCTGCCCTTTCCATTGCGCAGGACACGAATTTCGCAGTTGCGGTAAGTCTTCAGCGGGTCCGAGGGAGCGGCGGAATCCAGGCAGACCTTTACGCGCTCCCGCAGAAGGTCCACGCTCTTCACATTGCCGGGGCCGTCCGGCGTCTGGACAAAGGACTCGTTTTTCGGCATCCGCTTGGCGGCGTCCTCATAGGCGTTCTGTTCATATTTCAGGCAGCACATGAGACGACCGCAGGTGCCGGAAATCTTGGTGGGATTCAGGCTTAGATTCTGGGTCTTGGCCATTTTGATGGACACAGGCATAAACCCGTCCAAAAACTGGGAGCAGCAGAACGGCCGGCCGCAGATGCCCAGGCCGCCGATCATCTTGGCCTCATCCCGGACGCCGATCTGGCGCAGTTCGATGCGGGCCCGGAACACGCTGGCCAAATCCCGCACCAGTTCCCGGAAGTCCACCCGGCCATCGGCGGTGAAGAAAAAGATGATCTTGCTGCCGTCGAAGCTGCAGCTGACGTTCACCAGCTTCATTTCCAGTCCGTGGTCGGCGATCTTCTTCTCGCAGATGTCGAAGGCCTCGCTCTCCCGCTTGCGGTTGTACTCCACGGTGCGGCGATCATTTTCCGTGGCCTGACGGATCATGGGACTCAGAGGCTTGACAATGCTCTCGTCCTCCACGTCGTGGTTCCCCTCGGTAACGGTGGCAAACTCCATACCCTGGGCGGTCTCCACAATTACCTGATCTCCCATGCGCACCTGGTTCCCCCTGGGGTCAAAATAATAATTTTTGCATCCGCCCCGAAAGCGGACACTGATCACTTCTGTCAAAGGATACCCTCCAATTCCACGGTCAGAGCACCCAGTGTCTGACCGGCACTGACATTATACAGGCATTGCTGCCGATACTTCTTTAATATTTCTATTGTGCCCATAATTTGGTTCTTTGTCAAGTTTTTCGCGAGGAAAGCCGCGATCTCCCCGATTACCCCTCTCTCCCGGTGCCTGTATTCATCCAGCAGAGCCGCCGCAAACGCCTCATAAGTTCCATCCAGCAGAGACTGCAGATCCTCCCGGGAGCACTTTGCCTTTTCCAGCCGCACCAGCACCTCCGCCACGCCGGCGGCTTTCTTCTTTCCCAGGGCGCGGCACAGGGCCTCCGCATCCTCGGACATCTCGAGTGTCTCTTCTCCGGCTGGCCGGAGCTTCAGCTCCACGCATCGGGAGCGCAGCGTGATCAATACCGAGGCGGGATTCTCCGCGCAGAAGAGAAACGCCGCATAGGGAGGCCCCTCCTCCACAATCTTCAAAAGCACATTCTGGTCCGTTTCCGTCAGCAGGGCACAGTCCGGGAAGATGTAGACCTTCCGGGCCCCCTCATTGGGGCGGATATAGGCGTCAGACCGGATGGTCCGTACCACGTCCACCGAGACATTCTTATGCTCGGGATCCCGCACGATGGTGACATCGGGATGAATCCCCTCCCGCACCTTCCGGCATCCGGCGCACACGCCGCAGGGTCGGTTCTTCGTGCCTGTACATTCAAAGGCCGCGGCCGCCATATGCGCCGCCGCCATGCGGTCCCCGCTGCCGGTGAACAGCAGTGCGTGGGCAAGAGTTCCCCGCTCCGCCGCCTCCCGCAGGCGCGCCGCTACCTGCTCATTTCCAGGCAGTTCCAATTCCGCCACTGATGTTCACTCCTTTACTCCGGGCAGGTTCCCGCCCACAGCCCTGTTCCTCTCCAAGCCTGTCCTGACGGACAGCGGAAAAGTTTCTAAAATCATACCATACTCCGCGAAAAAACGGAAGAAGCTCCCTGCTTTTTCGCTGCAGAAAATTTTCCTGGCAGTTTTGCACAATTTCTTGGCTATTTTTTTAACAAGGATCTCTGTTTTCTTATCGGAATCGTGTATTGTTTTTTAAGATTTTACCCACTATAATTTATAGGTTGATTGTAAAATGAAGTTGGACACTTAGAAAAAATCCATAGTGATTTACCCGTATGATAAAATGGAGTTGCAACACAACATTTATCAAGGGAGGGCAATCACTATGGACTGCCAATAT
>Ga0129307_1001534_pt1 | contig 23807 bp, 23 predicted proteins | sample P1105metagenome_FD_94437 | JGI IMG/M metagenome (GOLD analysis project Ga0129307, IMG submission 94437) | Capybara group fecal microbial communities from Wisconsin, USA - P1105 metagenome | ecosystem: Host-associated > Mammals > Digestive system > Large intestine > Fecal | place: USA: Wisconsin... | reverse complement strand
AACTGGGCCCTTGCCCAGCACCCCGCCGTCAGCTGCACGCCTCACATCGGCGCGGGCACCAAGGAGGCCCAGAAGCGCATCGGCGCCGAGCTGGTGGACATTGTGGAGCACTTCGGATTCTAACGCCATACAGGATGCAGCAGCGGCGGGAGACAGGCTCGTCTCCCGGCGCTGTTGTTCTGTTCTCAGCCGTACCGGTTCAGCACTGATTCGAACGCCTCCAGGTGCTCTGTCAAATCCGCGCCGCTGTTGGTCCACTCCGTCAGCACCAGCCTGCCCCGCCACAGGGAGACACACTGACGGCCATTCTCCCCGCTCACCAGCATCACGCCGTCGAACCGTGGGTCCTCCAGCTCCCGCACCGACTCTGCGCCCCAGGCCTTCCGGAACGACTCCGTCCGCTCCCGCCACAGGGCCTCCGCCAGTCCCCGGAACCGCAGCACCTCCAGCTTGGCGCTGACATAGCCGTCTCCGGCATACTCCTGCCATGCCTCATAGCACCGGGGCTCCAGCAGGAACACATTCACCAGCACGTTTTCGCTGACAGGCTCCCCCGCCCCCGGCTCCAGGGTCTGATAGGTGACACAGGGCAGCGGCTCCCGGTCCGCCGCCTGATTGACGGCGTTCCCCGCCCCGATCTGCCAGAAGGGATACAGGAGCAGCAGCGTCCACCACACCGCCAGCACCGCCAGCTCCCAGTGCTCCCGGCACTGGTTTTTCCGCCAGTTCCCGCTGTGGGGCAGGGGAATGCCCGCCGTCACCATCCGCCGGAGATACCGGACGCACCGCAGCTCCCGCCAAGTGTCCCACAGGCACAGGGGGATCAACAGCGCCGTCATCAGCTGACCAGGGCCAATCCGGCCAATCAGGGAGCTCACCGGGTTCTCCAGCCGGGACCAGGTCCAGCCCAGCCAGGCCAGAACGGCGATCAGAACCAGCCAGGGCCACAGCACCCGCCGGACGCTCCGTTTTAACTGCCATCGGTAGGCGTAGCGCTCCGTCTCCGCGTCTGTCCGCAGCTCCGGCGCCAGGGGGTCGGCGCACCGCCACACCCGGTACCAGGTGTACCGGGGATTCCGCAGGCCCATGTATTCCCAGCCCGTCTCGGCATAAAGCGCCTCCTGCTCCCTGTCCGGATGGCCCCAGCGGTCGGTCACCGGCTCGCAGCGGAATCGAACCTGTCTGGGCTCCGTCCGGCGGAACCGGGCGCATCGGAAGCCCAACTCCTCCAGCTCCCAGCCCTCCGCCGCCCGGTCCTGAAGCCACTGCTCCGTGGCCCCGCCGTCCCAGGGGTCCCCCGGCATCAGCTCCCGCCGGTATTTCTTCTCTCCCATGGTGTTTCCCCTCTCACGCATAGCGGTCAAAAATCGCCGCGAACTCATCCAGATACTCCCGCAGATCTCCGGTGTACGCATAGACCCTTTGCTCCAGCACCAGATTCTCCCGGCAGGCGAGAAAGACCCGCTCTCTGCCGCAGTCCACAACCGCCGCCTGGTCAAAGCGGCTATCCGTCACCGCTGTCAGTTCCCAGCCCTCATAGTCCGCCGCCCGCTCCTGGTACAGCGGCTCCGCCAGAAAGCGGAAGGCCAACACATCCAGCTCCACATCGGCGGAACGCCGGTCCAGGTGATATTCCCGGACGGTGTACTGCCGGGTCAGTGGTGTGGTGGTGAGACGCACTGTATAGGTGTCCGGCTCCACTTCCCCGATGGTCTGCCGCTCCACGGTGACCACCGGCGGATTGGCCCGGGCCTCCTCTTTCCACTGGTCGTGCTTGGCCGCGCCGCACAGCCCGGGAATCAGCACCAGCAACACCAGTAGATAGTAGGCCCCGCTCCACAGCCGTCCCCTGCGGCGGGCCTTCCGCCAGTCTCCGGTATGGTCCATGGGCACTCCGGCGGCCAGGGTTTGCTCCATTCGTCTCAGTGCCCGCCGCAGGCGGATGCCCCGGAGCAGGCCCCAGAACCAGATGATGGGATAGATCAACAGGCTGTAGCTGACGCTGTGGACGATAGTGTCCACGCTCAGCGTCCCCCGCTCCGTCATCAGGTCCTGTTTCAGAAAGAGGAACAGCAACACGGCGATCAGGAAGGCCAGCAGCGCCCAGCTCTCCCTTTGCAGCTTCTTCCGCAGCCTTTCATAGCCGAAGCTCTGGGCCACCGGGTCCATCTCCAGCTCCGGGGCGGCGGGATCGTCGCACCGCCACACCCGGTAGAATCGGCTGAGCCGTCCCATGTACCGCCATCCTCCGGCGCCGTACAGCTCCACCGTCTCCCGCCCGGGGGCAGATCCCTCCGCCGTCACCTCGCAGCGGTAGCGGCACCGGATGGGCGGCTCCCGGCGGAACCGCAGCACGCCGGACAGCTCCCCCGTTCTGTCCAGCGCCCAGCCCTCCGCGGCCATATCCTGGAACCATTGCTCCAGCACCCCGGCGTTCCACAGCTCCTCCCCCGGTATCAGCTTCCGCCGGTATTTCTGCTCTCCCAACATTTTGGTTCCTCCCTTTCAGGTTTCCATGGCCACCAGGGCGGCGGAGAAGTCCTCCAGATGGTCCCGCAGATCCTCGGGCACCTGGGCCCGGGTCCACAGCACCCACCGTCCCTGCCGCAGGGCCAGGTACTGGAAGCTTTTGTCCGTGCCGTACCAGCACTCGTCAAAGGGGCTGTTTTCCACTTTTTTCGCGGCCGGGGGCAGCTCCTCTTTCCGGATCTCCCGCAGCAGCGGGCCGGACAGGACGGACAGCCGCAGGCGGTAGGTCTGGGTGCGGCTCTGCTTGACGGAAGTAGTGCCCATCTCTTTGCCGTTCCACAGGACAGGCTCCGTCCCCACAATATCGCCGTCCCACACCCAGTAGATGTCCGAGGCCAAATCCCCCTCCCGCCAGTTCGCCGAGGCGGCGGGATTTTCCGGCTCCGCTCCCAGCGTCTCCACGGAGACGTAGGGCAGGGGCCGGGAGCACTCCCGCACGTCGGGCCAGCTCTCAAAGCCCGTGTCCCGGGCCGCCAGGGCAAGGCCGCCCACCACATACACCGCCAAAACCACGGCCATCGTTCGGACGAGGGCCCGCCGGTGGCCTCCGGGAGCGCCGTCATGGTCCAGAGGGACGCCCGCCTTCAGGGGTTTCACCACCCGTCTCATGGCCCGCAGGTCCCCACACATCCAGAAAAAGAACACCAAGCCATAGGTCAGCCAATAGATAGGCTGGAACACCAGGTAGGCTGTCTCTACCAGCGTCTGCAGGGACAGGTGGAGCAGAGTCCAGCCGTACAGTCCGATGAGTATCAGAAACAGCAGCATCGAGGGAATTCCCCGCCGCCGCAGCCGCTTCTGCAGCCGGGCGAAGGCGATTCCCTGGGTCTCCGGGTCCGTGTGGATGGGCACCGGGTCCGGGCGGCAGGCCCGGAACACCCACAGATCGTCGTTGGCGGTGGTGCAGCACCACTCCCACCCGGCGGCCCGGAACACCTCCCGCTTTTCCTCGCCGGGCCGGGGCGTGCCGTCCCCCGGCTCCAGCCGGTAGGTCTCTGAGCGGGGCTCCCCCTTTTCAAAGTCGGCGGCGTATCCGCCCCAGAAGCCGGTGAGCAGGCGGCCCTGACGGGCCTGCTCCGACAGCCATCCCTCCATGGCCGGAATATCGTACACGCTGCAGGGCAGCAATCTTTTCATGATTTTATCCTCCTCTCCGGGCATTGCCCGTCACCGCGCTCCCCGCGGGAGCGCTTATCGCAAAAGCTCCGCCAGATAGTCCGTGTGCGCCCGCAGATCGGCGGCGCCCCGGTACTCCACATACAGCACCGTTTTTCCCAACCGGGCCACGGCTCCCTGCGCATTTTCATCAGGCCAATCCTTGATCCAGAACCCGTCCAGGTCTTCCGTGGGGGCGGCCTCCATGGGCACCTGGAACTCGGGAATCCCGGTAGTCCGGGTTCCGTACCGCTCCACCAGCTCCCGCTCCAGCTCCTCCGCCAGTCCCACGGTCGCCAGACGGTAATACTCCGTGTAGGCGCTGCCGGTGACGGTGCCGGTGGTTCCGTTGCCGGTGGTAAACTGCTCCACCCGGTACATGTCTGTGGCCCACTCCAGGGATTTGGCTTCAGCCCGCCAAATATCCGTCACCTCAACGGAGGGATCCAGCACGGCGATATCCACGTACCGGGCCTGGGAGAGGGCCGCCTCGTCGCTGTCAATTCGCCGGAAGCCGTCCACAAAACCGCTGACCAGCACCACATAGACGTACCACACCACGGCCAGCACCGACAGCAGGGCGGTGACCCGCTGCCGCCTTTTGTAGGGCACCGGCCGGTCCATGGGCACCCCCGCTCGCAGGCGGCGCAGCGTCCGATCCATGCCCCGCAGCTGCAGGGCGGAGAGAATCAGGCAGGTGGCGATGGCTCCCCACCGCAGCGGCTCCTCAAAGGGAGCGGCGTTCTCCGCCCCGTACAGCAGCGGGGAGCCGTTTGGCTGTAAAGACGTGTACAGGGTGACGGCGGCCAGCGCCAGAACCAGCGCCAGCGTCCAAAGGAACTGCCGGATCATCCGCTTCCGCACCCAGCGGTAGCCCTCCGCCTGGGTCACCGGATCCGTGTCCATCTCCGGGGCCGTGGGATCGTCGGTGCGCCAGACGTGGAACGTCCACAGCCGGGTGGTCACATACTCCCAGCCCTGGGCGGCGCACAGCTCCAGCCGCTCCCCGTCCGGCCGTTTCTCCTTCCGGGTCAGGGGCGTCAGGCGGTAGCGGGTGGGCCGGGGCTCCGACTGCTCAAACACGCCACTGTCCCAACCGTTGAAGCGCCGTAGCTGCCAGCCCGCCTTGGCCCTGTCCTCCAGCCAGGTCTCCATCACCGCCGTGTCGTACTGACTGGGCAGAAAGGCGGTGTCCTCCCGGGGCTCCGCCCCCAGGGGCGCGGGGGCCTCATTTGCCATGTGGTTTCGATTCTCCTCCATCACCGCTCCTCCTCTCCGCTGCCGATGCCCGGCACTGACTGTCCCTCCAGGGCCAGCTGCCCCTCCCGTTCGCCGTCGGCCACACAGAGCCGCAGCCTTCCCAGCTCCGTCCGGTACAGCGCCCGGCCCCGCTCCGTGATGCGGTAGGTGCGCTTGCGCCCCTCCACCGCCGTCTCCTCAATGAGCCGCTCCTCCTGGAACTTGGCCAGGATAGTGTACAGCGTGCCGGGGCCGAGAGTCACCCGCCCCGCCGTAGTGTCGTCGGTGTACTGCATGATCTCCGTGCCGCACCGCTCCTGCCGCAGCAGGCTCAGCAGCACATAAAACATGGGCTCCGTCAGCGTCCGCAGGGGTTCCTTCGCCATGACCGTCCCCTCCTATTGTCATCATCAGTCGATATCGTTTGTCGATATTATCTGTCTCCATGGTAATATCGAAAGGCGATATTGTCAATCCTCCAGGGGGTGTCCCCCTGGATTTCAGCGTTTTCACCAATTTTCATCCCGGTTTCTGTCACATTCTGCCGGAGCTTCCAGTGCCGCCCTCCCCTTCCAGAAATCTCAGGTTGTTCCTTTTTGTCATTTCTTGTATCATTTTTGTAATGAAAACGGCACAGAAAGGAAGAAACCCCATGAACCAAAAACTTTTGGCAGGATTTTCCGCCGCGCTGCTGACTCTGTCCGCCCTGTCTCCCGCCGCGTCGGCGGCGCCGAGATCGGTGCCGGTGACGGTGGACGGCGCGCTGCTGGGCGGCGTGTCCTATCTGGACAGCGGCGTCACTACTGTCCCTCTGCGGACGCTGCTGGACGCGGTGGGCGGCTGGGACATCTGGTGGGACGGCGGCCAGGCGGTGGCGGTGAAAAACGGCGTCACCCTGACGGCCAGGCCGGGAGAGTCCGCCCTGTCGGTGAACGGCGCGAAGCAGTCCGCCCTGGCGCCGGTGTATGTGCGCAGCGGCCGTACATATGTGCCGGTGCGGGCGCTGTGTCAGGCCATGGGCTGGACGGCGGAATGGGACAGCGCCCTGGGAGGCGCCGCCGTCACCACCGGCACCTCCGCCGCCGGCTATACGGAGGAGGATCTGTATTGGCTCAGCCGGGTCATCAGCGCCGAGAGCCGCGGAGAGTCCCTGGAGGGGCAAATCGCCGTGGGCAACGTAGTGATGAACCGAGTGGTCTCCGATGAATTCCCCAATACCATCAAGGAGGTGGTATTCGACCGGAAGGACGGCGTGCAGTTCGAGCCGGTCAGCAACGGCACCATCTACAACCAGCCCACGGCCCAATCCGTGGCGGCGGCCAGGGCCGTCCTCAGCGGCACCGCCAGCGTGGTGGGAAATTGCCTGTACTTCTACGCCCCCGCCCTGTCTCTGGGGACCTGGATCAACGCCAACCGGACCTACTACAAGACCATCGGCTGCCACCGGTTCTATCTGTGATGCTCGTTGACTTTTCCGGCATGGCGGGATAAAATAGGAACATCCCACTGTAAAGGAGTCTGTTGACCATGCTGTTTTCCAAGCGTCCGCGGACCGCTTACGGCAAGGCCCCTGTCCATGAGGTCATCTGCCAGCTCCGCTTTCCCGTCATTCTGACCATCAATAACACGGAGCCGGCGGATTTTCAGGAGACCATCCGTGGGGACTTCCCCCGCTACGCCAAACGGCAGGACAATGCCCCGCCCCAGATCGTGGGCCTGGGCGGCCCCAATCCCCAGATTCGGCAGCAGCCTCCCGTGACCAACTACAACTTTCTCTCCGCCGATGGGCGGTGGAAGCTGAACCTGACCCAGAACTTCATCTCTCTGTCCACCCTCCACTACACCGGCTGGGAGGAGTTCGCCCGCCGGCTGGACAAGCCCCTGGCCGAGTTCATCTCCATCTACAAGCCCGCCTACTTTGAGCGGGTGGGCCTGCGCTATATCAACATTCTCTCCCGGGAGAAACTGGGGCTTCAGAGTACCCCCTGGGCGGATCTGATCTCTCCGGCCTACACCGGCCCTCTCCAGGAGCCGGACGCCCGGGAAGAGGATTTCCTGAACTGCGCCACGGATATCCAGCTGAAGCTGGACTCCAGCTGCAAGGCCAAGATCCACGCCGGTCCCGGCCGGCTCAAGACCAACACCCCCAACGCGCCCCAGGACCCGGAGGTGAAGTTTGTGCTGGACATGGATCTGTCCATGGGAGGCCAGCTGTCCTGCACCCTGTCCGCCGGAGCGCTGGAGACCCTCCACGCTCACGCCACGGAGCTGTTTGAGGGCGCCGTCACCGATACGCTGCGGGACGCCATCCGATGACAACGAACACGGCATAAAAGAGAGGACCGGCGGATGCCGGCCCTCTCTTTTCAGGTCTCTGTGCGGTTTTACTGAGCGATGGGGAACTCCACGATTCCGGCGGCACCGGCGGCGATGGAGTATTCGGGGAACACCACGACCACGGAACCGTCCTCCCGGATATAGAAGCTGGTGGTCTCGTCCACCGTGGTGAAGCCGCCCTCCTCGGGGGAGAAGAAGTAGCTGAAGCCGTCCTCATCGGCGCTGGCGTCAATCTGGGCCTGGATGGACTGGTTGCAGATCTCCACCCAGTCATCTCCCAGCACATCCCGCAGGGTGATGTCCCGGTCTGCGGCCAGATCCAGATTGTAGTAATACTGGGTCTCGGAGGCGTAGACGGAGCACTGGGACAGGTCCACCACAAAGGAGACGGTGGTGTCTGTCTGGGACTTGATCTCATAGCTGACGTTCACATCCATGGTCCGCTCCGCCCACTGCTCCTCGGTGCCACCGGTGGCGATAAAGGCCTGGTGATATTCCTCCCACATGGTCTCCATGTCCTGGATGTGCTGGTCCACCCGCTGCTGAATCTCCTCATTGACCCGCTGGGCAATGTCCGCGCCGGACTCCACCTTGGGGACCTCCACCTGGTAATAGGCCTGGTCCTTCTCCGTCTCATAGCTGCGGACGGTCAGCACCTGGAACAGCCCGCCCAGCACCGGCACGTCGGCCGCGGCCGCCGCCACGGTGGGGGACAGGTTCAGCGTTCCCACCATCACCACAAAGCAGGCCGCCGCGGCGCTGAAGCTCCGCCACAGAACCCGGTTCCGGTGGCCCCGGCGGTAGCGGGCCCACCCTTGCCGGATGCCCTCCTGCACATAGTCGTTCAGCTCCTCGGGGATGGGGGTGTTCTCATAATCGTTCTTTGCCTGGTTGAATTCGTTCATTCTGTTTCCGCTCCTTCCAGCGATATACGCAGTTTTTTCAGGCCGGTGTACAGACGGGTCTTTACCGTGCTGAGGGGACAGCCCTGGACAGCGCTGATCTCCTTCAGAGACAGCTCCTCATAAAACCGCAGGCGGATGACGGTGCCGATCTCCGGGGGCAGGGCCTCCACCCTCCTGGCCAGAGAATCGTCCTCCGGCAGCGGGTCCTCATAGCTGCCGGTGTTCCAATCCTCCGGCCGCTGGTCGGCCGTCCTCTTTCGCTGCCGGAGCTGGTCCGTACACACGTTGACCAAAATGCGGCAGAACCAGGCGCGCATGGCCGACTGCTCCCGCAGACTATCCCGCCGTTCCAGTGCCCTGCAGACGGCGGTCTGTACCGCGTCCAGGGCCTCTTCCCTGTTCTTCAGATAGCTGTAAGCAAGCCGGTAAAACCGTGCCTGTTCCTCCACAAGAAATGTTGTCAGGACTTCGTCCTGAATCTTTGCCACATCAATGACCCCTTTTCCGTTATCTACTGGTTAGACGAAGGAGGGAGCGAAAAAGTTTGCGGTGCCGGAAATTTTTTATTTCATAGATCAAGGGGATACCGTCCGGACGGTATCCCCTGTTCCGCGCTTATTCGTACCGCAGCGCGTCGATGGGATTCAGCTTGGCGGCCTTATTGGCAGGTAGGTAGCCGAACAGCATTCCGATGCCCACGCTGACGCCGAAGCTGATGAGAATGGCGCTGAGGGTGGGCGTGGCGTTGAAGGTGATGCCCGCGCTGCCGGCTCCCAGCTGCTCCACCAGCATCCCGCCCATCAGGGAGCCGATTCCCATGGCCACCAGGCAGCCCAGCAGGATGCCCACCAGGCCGCCGATGGCGGAGGTGGTGCCCGCCTCAATGAGGAACTGGCGGCGGATGTCCCGGCGCTTGGCACCCAGGGACTTGCGGATGCCGATCTCCCGGGTGCGCTCCGTGACGGACACCAGCATGATGTTCATAATGCCGATGCCGCCCACCAGCAGGGAGATGGCGGCGATGGCCACCAGCACGGCCATGGCCACGCCCATCATGGTGTTGATCATGTTCACCTGGTCCAGCATGGTCTCCACGTAATAGGCGTTATAGTAGGCGTCCTCTCCGGGGAAAACCGTCTGGAAGAAGTCCAGCAGGATGGCCTTGGCCTCCGCCACCGTGTCCCGGGAGACGGCGGTGATCTGATAGAGGGAGACAAACCGGCTGCCGGACATCTGCATGGCGTTTCCGTAGGGGATGTAGACCGTGTCGTCGCTGCCGCCCTCCGCCATGGTATCGCTCTTTTGCTGGATGACGCCCACCACGGTGTAGGGCACGCCGCCCAGTTTCAGCGTCTTTCCCAAGGCGTCCCCCTGGAAGGCCTCCCGCTCCAGATAGGCGCCGATAACACAGACGTTCTTCCGCTGCGCCACGTCCACATACTGGAGATACCGCCCCTTGGACAGGGTATCCCCGTCCAGGGTGGTGCCGGTTTCAGGGCGGTACATGGCCTCGCTGACGCCGAAGATCTTGCTCTTTTCAAAGGAGCTATTTCCCTGCCGGACGCCGGTGCCGCCGGAAACCCAGGGGGTAATGCCGCTGAAGGCCTCGGGATGGGCCTCCACCAGGTCGTACATCTCCTCCGGCGTCACGTTCTTGCCGGTGCCGTCGCCCATGCCCCAGGTGTAGGCATAGATCTGGGTGATGCCCACCTTCTCCACCTGCTGTTCCACCATGCCCGTCAGGCCGTTGCCCAGGGAGATGATGACGATCACCGCCGCCACGCCGATGATAATGCCCAGCATGGTGAGGAAGGCCCGCATTTTGCTGGTCCGCAGGGATTTGATGGCCAGCTTGAAGGCTTGGGTCACGTTCATGCCTGTTCCTCCTCTCCCGCTTCCCCGGGCTGAACCACCGCCCGGGGATCTCCGGCGCCGCCGTCGTAGATGATCCGGCCGTCCTGCAGCCGGACGATGCGCTTCGCCCGCCGGGCGATGGCGTTGTCGTGGGTGATGAGAATCACCGTGTCCCCCTCGGCGTTGAGCTTTTCCAGAAAGCCCAGCACCTCCCGGCCCGTCCGGGAGTCCAAGGCGCCGGTGGGCTCGTCGGCCAAAATCACTGACGGCCGCCCCGCCAGGGCACGGGCGATGGATACCCGCTGCTGCTGGCCGCCGGAGAGCTGACTGGGAAGGTTTCTGTGCTTCTCCGCCAGGCCTACCCGCTCCAGGGCCTCCCGGGCACGGGCATGGCGCTCCTCCGACGGGAGTCCGGCGTAGAGCAGCGGCAGCTCCACATTCTCCTGCACCGTCAGCTTGGGAATCAGATTGTACTGCTGGAACACGAAGCCCAGCATCCGGTTCCGGATCTCCGCCTGCCGGTCATCGTCCATGGTGGATACGTCCACGCCCCCCAGGCGGTAGGTGCCGGAGGTGGGTACATCCAGGCAGCCGATGATGTTCATGGCCGTGGACTTGCCGGAGCCGGACTGGCCCACGATGGCCACGAACTCCCCCGGGTCAACGGTCAGGCTGACGCCGTCCAGAGCGTGGACAGCCTCGCTGCCCATCTGGTAGATTTTATAGACGTCCCTCAGCTCAATGAGATGCTCCACGGTCTCAGCCTCCCATCTCCGAGTCCGCGGTCTGGAGCAGCACCGTCTCCCCCTCCTTCAGGCCGGAGGTGATCTCGATGTAGCCGTTGTCGCTGCGGCCCAGAGTCACTGTCCGCTCCTCAATTTGGGACACGTCCGTCAGAACCCCGTCTGTCAGGGCCTCCGGCGGAGCCACCCGCACCACGTTCCCACGCTCCACCGCGTCCACGGGGACGCACAGGACATTCTGTGCCGTCTCCCCCAAAACGGAGCAGGAGACGTTCATGCCGGGCTTCAAATTCCCATAGTCCGCCACCGTGATGGTGACGGGATAGGTGGTGAAGCCGCCAGTGGTGGTTCCGGCGATACTGACCTTCTCCACCCGTCCCGTAAAGATCTCGCCGGGCAGGGCGTCGGCGGTGACCTCCACGGTCTGCCCTACCTGAACCTTGCCGATGTCCAGTTCGTTGACGTTCATCTCCATCTTCAACGCGCTCAGATCGTACACCACCGCCAATGTGCCGGAGCTGACGCCGTCCACCTTGTCCCCGGCCTTGTAGTTCTTCTCAATGACCGTGCCGGAGATGGGGGCCGTGATGCGGTAGCCGTCCATGCTGTCCTGGGCCGTGCTCTGGGTCAGCCGGGCGCTCTCCAGACTCAGCCGGGCGCTCTGGATCTGATCCTCCAGTGCGGCGGAGGAGATGGTGCACAGCGCCTCCCCGGCGGCGACGGTGCTGCCTGCCAGCTTGGAGAAATTGGACACCGTGCCGGAGCCCTCCGCGGTAATGACGGCGGAGCCGCCCAGGGACAGCGTGGCGTTGCGGGCGCTGGTGTAGCTGCCGATGACGGCTTGGGCCGTGTACCCGGCGGAGTCCGTCAGGGTGCCGGGATTGGTGATCTTCACCCGGACGGTGCAGGACACCCTGCCGTCAGAGGCGACGGCGGTGGAGTCAGAGACGGAGACCACAGTGCCCTGGACGGAGCCCTCGCAGCCTGTGATGAACACCGTGGCGCTCTGTCCGGCGTAAAAGCTGCTGGGGGACACATAGGAGAAGCGGAAATCCGCCACGATGTCCATGCTCTCCACCACCTTGGCCAGCTTGTCGCCGGCGTGGACAGCGTCTCCGTTCTTGGCGTAGACCTCCGTCACCGTGCCGGAGATGGGGGAGACGGGAGTCGTGGCCGCCCGGGCCTGGTCGTAGGCCATCTGAGCCTGCTGAACGCTGATGGCGGCGCTGCTGACGGAGTTTCTTGCGGAGCTTGCGTCGATCTCATAGAGCAGGTCCCCCTGACTGACGGTGTCCAGCTCCTCAAAGGGGGCGCTGAGAATCTCTCCGGACACCAGGGCCGTCACGTTGTAGGAATCCATAGGCTGCAGCGTGGCGGTGCCGTCCACCCGGACCGCCACGTCCCGGCGGAGGGCCTGGGCCGTGTCATATTGGGGCGCCGCCTGTCCCTGTCCGCCCGCAAGAAAGCGGATGGCCCCGCAGCCCACCAGGACCAATACCAGCAAAATAGCCAGGAGCCGTACCCAGCGCCGCTTTTTTCTGATTTTTGGGAGCTTGAAGGACTTCTTTTCCCCGCTCTCCGGCGTCCCGACGCCAGCCTCCATCATCTGTTCTTCCATGTGTCTCACCTGTTCCTTCCGTCTCTGCCCTGTTCTGGACAAACTGTATTTTTGTATTATGTACTTGATACATTAACACAATTATACAATTTGTCAAGGCTTTTTTGGCGGGCGGTGAAAATTTTCCCGCCCGGCCTTCAGCATCCTAAGCCCTCCAGCAGGGGGAAGGTCAAGAGAATTTTTTCCGCGGACGGTTCTCAGCCGGGAAACAGGCCGGACAGCTCCCCCGCTGTCAAAGCCGCATCCAGCCGGGGTGCCAGTGCCGCCGCCAGACCGCCCACATACCGCCGCTCCGCCGGCTCCGCCTGCAGGGCATCGCACAGGGCGCCGCAGCCCCGCTCCAACGCCTGCCGCCGCTCCGCCGCCGTCATGGGTTCCAGCAGGTCCGCCAGCCGGGAGCGGATCTCCCCGTCCATCTCCAGCCCGGCGGGGTCTTTCCCCAGCAGCGCCAATCCCAGGGCACAAGCGGCGGGCGGCTCCAGCAGGTTCATCACCAGTGTCCGATAGCCGGGACTCACCGCCGTCAGCACCCGCATGATCCCCGCCCCGTTCAGCCGGGACAGAAAGCGGTTCTCGATCAGGAGCCGCCGCAGGTATTCATTGACATAATATACTCCCCGCAGATTCTCCGGCACCGGCTGGAACAGCTGGTAGTCGATGTCACAGGGCACCTGGTGGGCGGCGTACAGGACATCGTACTGCTTCCAGAAGCCGCCCAGGCTCCGCAGGGTGTCCCGCAGGGCTATGCTCTCCGCCGCCGGGGCCGTCAGGCAGGCCGCCCGCCACAGCTGTTCCCCCCGGCGGACCTCCACCCGCAGCCGCTGCTCTCCCCGGCAGCAGGCCGTCTCCAGTCCCTCCGCCAGCAGACCTCGGGTCCGGTCCGGCCTGTCCGGGGACAGATTCAGGGTGGCGCACAGGGATTCCAGCAGCTCTCCGGCCCGCTCCGCCGGCAGGGAGGTGCTCTCCCCCATGGTGAGCCGGGAGGCCCGGTTGGCCAGCAGGCGCCACAGCTCCTCCTGCAGCTTCAGCTGCTCCGCCTCCGTCAGCGGCGCGGAAATGGCGATCTCCTCACGCATGGCCATCCCCCTCTCCTGTCAGGTACTCCGGCAGGCGGTCCGCCAGCAGCTCCGTCGTGCCGTGGGCCGGACCGTCGTAGACCCGCCGCATGGCGGAGAGCAGGCGGTCGTCGGAGACGGGAAAGTCGTTTTTGAACTGGTAGAACAGCTCCAGCAGTTCCCCCAGCGTCTCCTCCCAGGTCCCGCTGTCTACCCAGGGCGAATCACAGAAGGCCCGGACCAGCTCCGGCAGGACGCTCTCCCCGAACTCCACCCGTCCGGCCCGCCGCAGGGCCTCTCCCCGACGTCCCCACAGGCGGGACAGCGCCTCCTCCGTCAGCGGCAGGCCACATCTGACCGACACCTGGGCGCAGGCCGCCAGCTCCTGTTTCCGCTCCGCCGGACTGTCCCACACCGGGAACAACGCAAGCTCCATATGTCCACACTCCTCTCTCGATTCTCTCTATTCTTCATACACCCAGCGGGGGATTGGAACAAGTCTTGAAATTCCGGCGGATTTGTGGTAATATAAGCATGAAAAACAGGGGTAGAATGTTCGGATTCTTCCCCTGTTTCATCTATTTCTCCGGCTGCCGTCCGATGCGGAGCCGGGGACTCTTTTTATGTTCCAACAGATTCTTGATAAAAACTGGAAAATCAACTTGAAAAATATGGGTTCATCCCTTATGATGTCAAAGGTAAATTCTTAACGAAAAATGAACATCAAAGGAGACCGGCCCCATGAACGACCTGAAGCCCCAGCTTTTCCTCTCCCTGAAGGACTACTCCAGAGAAAAATTCCTGAAAGACCTGATCTCCGGCGTCATCGTGGCCATCATCGCCCTGCCGCTGTCCATCGCCCTGGCCCTGGCCTCCGGCGTGTCCCCGGAGCAGGGCCTGTACACCGCCATCGTGGCCGGCTTCCTGATCTCCGCCCTGGGCGGCAGCAAGGTCCAGATCGCCGGGCCCACGGCGGCTTTCGCCACCATCGTGGCGGGCATCGTGGCCAAGAGCGGGATGGAGGGGCTGGCCGTGGCCACCATCCTGGCGGGCGTCATTCTGGTGCTGATGGGTCTGCTGCGGATGGGCAGCATGATCAAGTTCATCCCCTACACCATCACCACCGGCTTTACCGCCGGCATTGCCGTGACCATCTTCATCGGGCAGATCAAGGATTTTCTGGGTCTGACCTTTGAAAAGTCCCCCATCGAGACCATGGAGAAGCTGAAGGAGGTCATCTCCTGCATCAGCGCCCTGAACATGGCGGCCCTGGGCGTGGGCGTCCTGGCCCTGGCCATTCTGATTTTCTGGCCCCGGTTCTTTGCCCGGATTCCAGCCTCCCTGGTGGCGGTCATTGTCACCGCCGGAGCGGTGGCCCTTCTGGACCTGCCGGTGGACACCATCGGCGATCTGTACACCATCTCCAGCGCGCCCCCCACCTTCCATCTTCCCTCCTTCTCCTATGAGATCGTGGCGGCGGTGCTCCCCGACGCCTTCACCATTGCCATTCTGGCGGCCATCGAGTCCCTGCTGTCCGCGGTGGTGGCCGACGAGATGATCGGTGCCCGCCACAACTCCAACATGGAGCTGGTGGCCCAGGGCGTGGGCAACGCAGCCTCAGCCATGTTCGGCGGTATCCCCGCCACCGGGGCCATCGCCAGGACGGCGGCCAACATCAAAAACGGCGGCGTCTCCCCCATCGCCGGCATTGTCCACGCCGTGGTTCTGCTTCTGGTGCTGGTGCTGCTGATGCCCTACGCCGCCCTGATCCCCATGCCCTGCATCGCGGCCATTCTCTTCCAGGTGGCCTACAACATGAGCGGATGGCGCACCTTCGTCAAGGTGGTCAATCGCTCCCCCAAGAGCGACATCGCGGTGCTGCTGCTCACCTTTTTCCTCACCGTAATCTTCGACCTGGTGGTGGCCATCGCCGTGGGTCTGTCCCTGGCCTGCCTGCTGTTTATGAAGCGGATGGCCGACGTGGCCGTGGTCAAGGAGTGGGAGTATGTGGAGGACACCCAGGACGACCAGGGCCGTCTGAAGCCCGTCCCCGCCCACGTCATGGTTTTTGAGATCACGGGCCCCATGTTCTTCGGCGCCGCCGACAAGATCCCCCACATGGACTATGACACCGAAAAGAGCGTGCTCATCCTGCGGATGCGGGCGGTTCCGGCTCTGGACATCACCGCTCTCAACGGTCTGCGCCGCCTGTGCGACGAGTGCCGCCGCAAGGGCATCCAGGTGATCTTCTCCCATGTGAATGAGCAGCCCATGTCTGTCTTCAAAAAGTCCGGCCTGCTGGACGAGATCGGCGCGGAAAACTTCCAGCCCAACATTGACGCCGCCCTGGAGTGGGCGGTGGAGCTGAAGGACGCCGGCCATCTGAAACAGGAGGCGTAAATCCCCGATTCGCGGTATAGAGAACCTCCCGGCGCCCATCTGGATGCCGGGAGGTTTGTGCTGATCCTTGATTTCCGCTGAGGGTTCCGGCGGACTCGCCTGAAAGAGATCCGCCGGAACCCCCTCTTCCGATACCGCGGGCAAATTCCTCATCCCGCCAGGGCACTGGCCCCGGTGGCGTAGTCGATGGTGACGCCGGGCTGGACGTTGTAGCAGAATACGTTGTAGCAGATGCCCTCTCCGCCGTCCTCTACGGACTCCGCCTCCATCTGGACGCCTTGGGCCACCAGGTCGGTGCCATCGAAGATAGGCGTCACCCGGTAGAGCACATGGTTCCCCGTCTCCTTGATATAGTCCGCCACCATGTTCTCAAAGGGCAGCATCCCCTCCACGTTCAGATATCGGGTGCCGGTGATGAGATTCCGCTCGTTGGCGTTCTCCCCCGTCAGCTGGAAGCCGATGAGGTGGCAGCGGTTGTACAGGGATTCTCCGTCCACGAAGTCATACTGGGCCTGCACCCAGCCGCTGGGCTTCACGGAGCTGATGTCCCCCCGCTTCTCAGTGGGCATCAGGTCCAGGCCGATGTTGGCGTAGACCGCGCCGCAGCGGCCCAGGTAGTCCAGCTCTCCGTAGGTCTCAAAGGAGGTGGTGGTGAAGTCGCTCTCCTCAAACTCCGGCATATTGCCGTTGATCTCCACATAGGGCGCGCCGTCATAAGCCGGAATCTCCTCCAGGGAGATGGACGGCTGAACGGGCATCTGTGTCTGCTGGTAAATGTAAACGCCGCACATCACCAGGAAAAGGAGCAGGTACAGCGCCTTCCCGGCCTTGGATTGCTTCGGTTTTCTTGTTTTTCTCTTTGCCATGGTCATTGACTCCGTCTGTAGCATTCTCTTGTAATTTTCTCATGGGACGTGCCGGGAAAGTCCTGAATGGAAGTCCGCGTAAAGATATCTAAATTGATATCCAGCCGCAGGTCTCCCGGATAGGCCCGGTTCCACCGGTAGACCACCAGCCCCTCCATCCTGTCCCCTGCGGCGGACAGGGGCCGGTCCTCCACGAAGCACCACTCCCCCGGTCCGGCCCGGTTCAAAAAATCCTCATCCACCGCGATCCGGTCCTCCTGTCCGGCGAACAGCTTGGCCGAATAGCTGTTCATCCAAAGTGTCCCAGGGCACTGGGCCAGCAGATCCTCCCGCTGGGCCCGGTCCTGACTCTGCCGGCGGCCGTGGAACAGCATCCCGCCCCGGTCGTCCACGCAGACAACAGCGATCATACGTCTCTCCTCCTTCCGGCCCGGCGCCGCCGGGCCTCTCTCTGTTATTTTCCAGTCCTATGATACCATTTTCTCCCCGGATTTTCAACCGCGCCGCTGGTTGCGCCCGGCGGGAAAAGGCGGTATACTGGTGTCCGGAAGTAAACCACACTGATTTTTAGCGGGAGGGCGCCATGTACTGGAACCGTCTGGATGACCATCTAAAAGCCCGATACGGCACCAAGGTCTATAAGCTGTCCCTATCCTCCGGCTGCTCCTGTCCCAACCGGGACGGCACCCTGGGGGACCGGGGCTGCGTCTTCTGCGACGGCGCCGGGGCCTTCGCGGCGGCGGGAGACATCCCCGCCCAGCTGGCGGCGGCGAGAGCCCGGGTGGCCGCCAAGGCCGGACCCGGCGCCAAATACATCGCCTACTTCCAGTCCTTCACCAACACCTACGGGCCCGTGGAGCGGCTGGAGTCCCTGTATCGCGCCGCCATGGCCCCGGAGGACATCGCGGTCCTGTCCATCGCCACCCGGCCGGACTGCCTGCCGGAGGAGACGCTGGACCTGCTGTCCCGGCTCAACGAGCGCAAGCCGGTGTGGGTGGAGCTGGGTCTGCAGACCATCCATCCCGCCTCCGCCGCCTACATCCGCCGGGGCTATGACCTGCCGGTCTACGACCGGGTGGTGGAGGCGCTGAAGGCCCGGGGCATCACCGTGGTGGTCCACCAGATTCTGGGGCTGCCCGGAGAAACAGCCGATATGATGGCCAAAACCGCGCAGTATATTGGCCGTTCCGGGGCCGACGGCGTCAAGTTTCACCTGCTCCACGTCCTGCGGGGCACGGATTTGGCGGCGGACTGGGCAGCGGGAAAATTCCGCACCATGGAGCTGGAGGCGTACATTGCCGCCCTGGAGCTGTGCGTCCGCAGCATCCCCCGGGAGCTGGTGATCCACCGCCTCACGGGAGACGGGGCCAAGCGGGATCTGCTGTCCCCCCTGTGGAGCGGGGACAAGAAGCGGGTGCTGAACGCCATTCACCATGCCTTCCTCCGGGACGGCGTGGAGCAGGGCAGTCTGTGGCATGGATAACAGAGCGCCCCGCCTGTTTGAAACAGGCGGGGCGTTTTTCCCGGTCATTCCGCGGCGGCCGGTTGTCTCACTTCCGCTTCAGCAGCTCCTGACGGACAGCCTTGGCCACCAGCTCCTGTCCCTCGGGGGAGCGCAGCGTCTCCAGCACCGCCTCCCGCAGCGCCTCCCTGAACTTCTTGCTGGTCAAAAACGCGTCCAGCATGGTTCCCTGCTCCCCGCTGTCAGCGGGAGCCGCCGGGGTTTTTACCACCGGACGCCGGGGAGCCGCCGGGGCAGGGGCAGGCTCGTCCAAAAAGGCCCCGTCCATCCAGTCGGACATCTGGGTGCGGTCGGTGCTCTCTCCCCGGAGATAGAACACGGACACGCCGAAATAGGCGGCCAGCTTCTCCTGCTGGGCCTGAGTGGGGGTCTGCCGCCCGGTCTCGAATTTTTCAATGGCCATTCTGGGGAACTCCAGTGCCGCGGCCAGGGCGGGCCGGCTCAAGCCCCTCTGGGTGCGAAGCTCTTCAATTCGCTGTGCCATGGTAACCATCAGGATTTTCCTCCTTGTATTCCTCCGCCGGAATGTCCGGCTGGTATGTTCGGATCTATCATAGCACAAGCGCTCCGCCGGGGCAAGTCCCGCCCTCCATAGGCGAAACGCGGTGGGAATTTTCTCCCATCCCTCCGGCAAAAATGGTTGACAACCGGATTTTGGGAGCCTATAATAACCTCATAATTTCATACGGCAAACCGAAGAAGCGGAAATCAAAGCAGTTGTGCACGCGCAGAGAGTCCGGGGGGCTGTGAGCCGGGCCGAACGCAGATTGCCAAATGGGCCGCCGAGGGCGCGAGGAACGGCGCATGGCGCTTAGTATTCCGCGACGTGTGGGCATACGTCAGTTGCCGGAGATATGCAGGTATCTCGCAAAGCGCACGGGTCAAACCGTGAATCAAGGTGGCACCGCGGGTGTATTCTTTCCCGTCCTTGACAGAGGTTATCATCTGTCAAGGGCGGTTTTTTGTTCCCTGACGGGTTGTTATATTCGAACCTTTCAACCAGTATTTGACAGGAGGAAGCTGCAATGATCAAGGAAGCCATTCAAAAAATCGTGGATAAGCAGGACCTGACCTATGACGAGGCCTACGCCGTGATGAACGAAATCATGTCCGGCCAGACCAGCCAGACCCAGAACGCCGCCTTTCTGGCGGCCCTGTCCACCAAGAGCGCCAAGGCGGAGACCATCGCCGAGATCTCCGGCTGCGCCGCCGCCATGCGCGCCCACGCCATTCCGGTCCCTCATCCCGGCATGGAGGTGCTGGAGATCGTGGGCACCGGCGGCGACAACGCCATGACCTTCAACATCTCCACCACCTCCGCCCTGGTCATCGCCGCCGGCGGCGTGAAGGTGGCCAAGCACGGCAACCGCTCCGCCTCCTCCAACTGCGGCGCCGCCGACTGCCTGGAGGCTCTGGGCGTCAATCTGGACCAAGGGCCGGAGAAATGCCTGGAACTGCTGGACAAGGTGGGCATCTGCTTCCTCTTCGCCCAGAAGTACCACACCTCCATGAAATACGTGGGCTCCATCCGCCGGGAGCTGGGCATCCGTACCGTGTTCAACATCCTGGGGCCGCTGACCAACCCGGCCCAGCCGGAGTTTGCGCTGATGGGCGTCTATGACGGCTATCTGGTGGAGCCCCTGACCAAGGTGCTGGCCACGCTGGGCGTGCGCCGGGGCATGGTGGTCTACGGGCAGGACAAGCTGGACGAGATCTCCGCCTGCGGGCCCACCACCGTCTGCGAGCTGAAGGACGGCTACTACCGCTCCACCGTCATCACGCCGGAGGACTTCGGCCTGACCCGCTGCGCCAAGGCGGACCTGGTGGGCGGTTCTCCGGCGGAGAACGCCGCCATCACCCGGGCCATTCTGGACGGAGAGCAGGGCCCCCGGCGCACGGCGGTGGTGCTGAACGCCGGCGCGGGACTGTTCCTGGGCGGCAGGGCGGATTCCATCGCCGACGGCGTGAAGCTGGCGGGAGAGCTGATCGATTCCGGCGCGGCCAAGCGGACGCTGGAGGCCTTCATCGCCGTCTCCAACGGGTAACGCGCCATGGCGGAAACGATTCTGAGCGCCATCGCGGACTACGCCTGGTGGCGGGTGGCGGCGGACAAGGAGCGCGTCAGCCCGGAGGCCATGAGGGAACTTGCCCAGGCGGGCGGCCCCGCCGGTGGGGAGGCCTTCAGGGCAGCCCTGCGGAAGCCGGGCATGAGCTTCATCTGCGAGGTGAAAAAGGCCTCCCCCTCCAAGGGACTGATCTCCCCGGACTTCCCCTACCTGGACATTGCCCGGGATTATGAGGCGGCGGGAGCGGACTGCGTCTCCTGCCTGACGGAGCCCAAGTGGTTCCTGGGTTCCGATGCCATCTTCCGGGAGATCCGGGGCGCCATCGCCACCCCCATGCTGCGGAAAGACTTTGTGGTGGACGCGTATCAGATTGACCAGGCCAAGGTCCTGGGTGCCGACGCGGTGCTGCTGATCTGCGCCCTGCTGGACACTGGGACCATCGCCCGGTATCTGGCGCGCTGCCATGATTTGGGACTGGCCGCTCTGGTGGAGGCCCACGACGAGGCGGAGATCGCCTCCGCCGTGGCCGCGGGGGCGGACATCATCGGCGTCAACAACCGGAACCTGAAGGACTTCTCCGTGGATTTCTCCAACGCCGCCCGTCTGCGGGACCGGATTCCCCGGTCGGCGGTGTACGTGGCGGAGAGCGGCGTCCAGTCTCCGGCGGACGTGGCGGCCCTGCGGCGGTTCGGCGCGGACGCGGCCCTGATAGGCGAGGTGCTCATGCGGGCCGCCGACAAGCGCGCCCTGCTGGGGGCCATGCGGGAGGCGGCGGAATGACGAAGCTCAAGCTCTGCGGGCTGTTCCGCCCCTGTGACATCGACTACATCAACGAGGCCCGGCCGGATTACTGCGGCTTCATCATCAACTTCCCCAAGAGCCACCGGAACGTCACCCCGGATCAGGTGCGGCAGCTGCGCCGCCGGCTGGACGGTGCCGTCACACCGGTGGGAGTCTTTGTGGACCGGCCGGTGGAGGAGGCGGCTGAATTGCTGAACGACGGCACCATCGCCGTGGCCCAGCTCCACGGCCATGAGGACGCCGCCTATATCGCCGCCCTGCGGGCCATGGCCCCCGGCCATCCGGTGTGGAAGGCCTTCAAAATCCGCACTCCCGCCGACGCGGCGGCGGCCGAAGCCTCTCCGGCGGACGTGGTGCTGCTGGACAACGGCGCCGGTACCGGACAGTGCTTCGACTGGACACTGACCCAGGACGTCCGCCGGTCCTTTTTCCTGGCCGGCGGGCTGACGCCGGACAATCTGCGTCAGGCCATCCGGCAGGCCAGGCCCTTCGGCGTGGATCTGAGCAGCGGCGTGGAGACGGAGCGGCAAAAGGACCGTGAGAAAATCCTGGCGGCGGTGGCCGCCGTGCGGAAAGCCGGCGGGGATCAGCGGCGGCGCCAAGTCCCCTGAAAGGGAGCGATGCCTCACCGGCGTCCCAAGATCACGGTGCCCCGAGGCGGGCGGTTCTCTGTGAACAATCCCCCGCTGCGGGCGGCGTGTTCCCTCGGAACTTCCTTCCCGCTTTCAAAATAACCGGCAGGTCCGGCGCGGAATTTTTCCGCCCCGGACCTGCTTTTTCTTTTCAATATTTGCCGTGATCCGGCGACGGAAGGCCTTTCGGGGCTGTCACTGTCCGTCAAAATGCAGAGCAAAGGGGCGCATCCCATGGGATGCGCCCCTTTGTATCAGCTTACGATAGGAGTTTGCGGAACCGGATGTCTTACAGAATGCCTGCGGGCAGATAGACGCTGGTGCCGGGGCCGATGGGCAGACCGACCAGCATCCAGATTGCCAGGAAGATGATCCAGCAAATCTGCAGAACAATGCCAATCGGGAACAGGCCCGCGGCCATGGTACCGATCTGCAGCTTCTTGTCATACTTGGTCTGCGCAACGCTCAGCGTAACCCAGATGTAGGGAGACAGCGGCGTGAAGGCGTTGGTGGGAGAGTCGCCCAGACGATAGATCAGCTGGATGAAGCCGGGATGATAGCCCAGCAGCATCAGCATGGGGATGAAGACGGGCGCCAGGATGGCCCACTTGGAGGAGCCGGAGGGGACGAACAGGTTGATCACGCCGGTCATCAGGATGACGCAGACGATCATGCCGAAGCCGGTGAAGCCCAGGCTCTTCAGCAGGTTGGCGCCGCCGATGGCGATAACGGTGCCCAGCTTAGACCAGTTGAACAGGCCGTTGAACTGGCCGCAGAAGAAGCAGAACACCACGTAGGAGCCCATGTTGCTCATCTGGTGAGTCATGGCCTTGTTGACGTCCTTGGTGCTCGTAAAGCGGCCGGAGGCATAGCCGAACACGATGCCGGGGATGGCAAAGAAGAAGAACAGCACGGGGATCAGGTTGGACAGCAGCAGAGAGCCGACCAGCTGACGGGAGCCGTCCTCATTGATCTTGGCCAGGGGGCCCACAAAGTAGCCCACCAGGATGATCGCGATGTAGATCAGGGCGGCGATGCCGGCCTTGCCCAGAGCCTTCTTGTCCTTGGGATCAACATCTTCCAGCTGGGGAACTTCCACGTCGTCTGCCGGCGTGTACTCGCCGAAGCGCTTGTCAACCACCAAGTTGCAGACAAAGCCAATGACGATGGCACACAGGAAGGTGGAGGCCAGCATGAAGTACCAGTTGCAGCTGACGTCAACCGCGAACTTGCCCTCACCCAGGAAGCCGTCCAGGTTGGTATTGGTGATGCCCTGCAGCAGCGCGTCTGTGCCGGCGATCATCACGTTGGCGGAGAAGCCGGCCTGGGCACCCGCATAGCCGTTGATCATACCGACGACAGGGTGCTTGCCGGCGCCGATGTACAGGATGGCGGCGATGGGGGGAATGACGACCATGGCGGTATCGGAGGCCAGGTTGCCCACGGTACCGACGAAGGCGATGACAAAGGGAAGGATCACGGGGGGGATGTTGCGGAGCTTGTCGTTCAGCAGAGTCAGGATCAGGCCGCTCTCTTCGCACAGACCGATGGCCAGGGTCATGGTGAGAACCAGGCCGAGAGGAGCAAAGCCGGTGAAGTTCTTGACCATGTTCTGCAGGAACCAGGTCAGGCCGTCAGTGGAAAACGGGTTTTGAACCGCGACCACCTCATTGGTTGCGGGGTTGACAGCGGAGACGCCCAGCAGAGCGCAGATGCAACTGACAACGGCGATGATACAGAACAGATAAATGAACATGATGGCCGGGTTGGGAAGCTTGTTGCAGGCGCGTTCCAGGAAGTCCAGGAACTTGTCAAACCAAGTCTTCTTTGCGAGTGTGTTTGCTGGCATAAGTTTTCCCTCCTAATTCAAAATCTGTGGCTTTGCGCAAATTCAAAAAAAATATTGGAACAATCGGCCCTTTTAAATGCTCCTCTGCTCCCTTTGCAATATTCTTTTTGAATTTAGGGAACCTCTGAATAATAACCTTTATCCTGTTCCTACTCAATGTATTAGCTGCCATTTGCACTTGGTTAAGGTAATTTCAGCGCAAAATAGCCATTATTTATCTGTTTTTCTGCTCCTTT
>Ga0129307_1001533_pt1 | contig 23818 bp, 28 predicted proteins | sample P1105metagenome_FD_94437 | JGI IMG/M metagenome (GOLD analysis project Ga0129307, IMG submission 94437) | Capybara group fecal microbial communities from Wisconsin, USA - P1105 metagenome | ecosystem: Host-associated > Mammals > Digestive system > Large intestine > Fecal | place: USA: Wisconsin... | reverse complement strand
TCCTTTAGACACACTCAGAAAATTATTAATCTAAAAAATCCCATTATTCTTGACAAATGACAGAAATATAGCAAAAAAAGCCCCAACCAATAGGACTTTTTTGCTATATTATACCGGCGGCCGAGATTTTAATACTTTAATTAAAATCACTTTGTTGATTTTAAAGCATTTGGATAATTTAGGTTATTAAAAAAGGGGAGCTTATTTTTTATTTTTGGGAGAAAAATTGGGGCAGAATTTCTCTAAAAAGTAGAAAAATCATGTATGCCTATACCTATGTTTAATTTATTAATCTCCAGTCATTATCTATTTTATTTTTCGATATTTTCCAAGGTTCATTAATTTTAAAAATAGGTGTCTCATGATAGTTATCCTTTGAATCATAATATGAAATTCTTACTTCATCAAAGTTTTTTCCTTCCATATCTTTTTGTAAGATTGCAAATTCTAAATCAAACCGTTTAATTTCATTTCCAGCTAGCAAAAAGGTATAGGAGCCATTTTCTCCATAAGGCTTGCTTTCACCATCTTCTTCATAATGGCTTAATTGAACAGTCTTACCAATCACCTTTCTATGATTATACAAGACTAGGTTAATATTTCTAATAACTTGTTTAGTTGATTTCATATTGTGAATTTCTATCCATAATGGAACATCAAACATTAAACCTTGGAATGCACTATTTTGGAATCCCCAAGGTTTACCAGTCATTTTATTGTAAACTGATTTAATATAGATTTTTACTTTCCCCTTGTTTGCAAGTATTGAAGTTACAAAAGTTTGTGCAAAAAAACCTATTATTGTAGAAATCAAAGAAATTATAGAACCTAAAATAAGTATTAACACTTCCTGCTGCTGAAATAATTTCCCCATTGTACACCTCACTTCTTCCATTATGTTTTATATAATAACTTTTTATTCCTCTAGTGAAACCATAGAATTTACATCAAAATACTTAGAATACTTGGTATAATAGTTATCCTTTGAGATTAAAGCTACAGTTGGAAACGGGGAAGCTTCACCATGTGGAAATTCACTTGTATAAAAGTATTTATTATTAAATGCCCACATAACAAAGTCAACTTTCGATGTTATAAATAGATTCATAAAATTTTTATCAAAAAATGGATAGTCAAGAAAAGCTTCCTTAGTTGAGATAGGATTAGTTTGAAATTGTTTTCTCGTTATATAAAAAGTAGAATCATCTACAATTAGAAATCCCAATTTTTTGTTAGGATAGTTTTTTCTATATGCTTCAACACTATTTAAATGTTTCTGACAGATTCTCTGAAAATTACTTAAATAAGCTCTATAATTATGATGACTTACTGAATCATCGGGAATAAAATTATCAGATTTGGGATTATACCTTGTATCCCCGTGAGCAATAATTTTTAAGTCATCTGCAAATGTTCCCTCTGGGAACTGTTGAATAAGTCTTTCCACTTCTCTTAATGCTCGAGCATCTGCTTTTCTTTGAGGATTCTCTCTTCCTTTTTTCTTAGCAACTATATCATCAACTTCAAACATTTCTATCATCATATCATTAGTGATAAAATCTGGTCTTGTATCTGTATTATCATTCCAGATTGAATTACAAATTTTATCAGCTAATTTTTGTTCTTTTTTTGATTTTGTATATATAGCTTCACAACTATGTATTACTGATTTAAATATATCCCATTCTGATTCATTTGAAAAAAATTTGAACATAATACCGTCTCCATGTTTCTAAAAATCTAGGATAGTTTCTCTCCAATTCACATCAAACTCTTGCGATAAAGAAGAGAAAGATGTGTTGATATTCGTTAATAGAAGGGTGCTATTAACATTGTTACTTAGTAAATCCCTCAGTTCAATATTTTTTAATGGCATAATTTTTACATTTTCTGCAGTTTTTCCAAAGGTTTGAACTTCCCTGCTAGATTTCAGAGGAACACTTGCTACCGCACGCCATATATTTATAGTATTGTCATCAAGTTCATCTGCTACAAACAATGTAGTTACTGGCTTAGGTTCTTCATCTATTGTTAAGTTTGCAGCATGCCGAAGAACAGGTTCCCATTCTCCCCGCTTTTGAGTGTTTCTATCCATTAAGGTTACTTCCAACTGAACAATTTCATCATCGTATACTGCAACTATATCACCGTATCCGCCACCAGCAAATTTTTCTGGTAAAAAATCAGCTGTCATTGTTAAATTAAAACTGGAATGTAAATCATAATCTTTATCACTCAAGTAGTACCAAGCTAAACCTACTATGTACTCATAAATGGTTGGTACAGATGATTCTACTCCAACCATTTTTTGAATAATCTTATCATTGCTTCTATCCGAGAACAATGGAAGAATTTCTATTATTTTATCTTTTGGAAAAGTTCTATGAACAAATTCTTTAAATTCTATAGATATTTGAGACTGTAAATGTCCTTTTACTTCATCTGCAGTAGATAAAGACAATTCATTTGTAATTTCCCGAACTATAGAAACTACTTGATTTTCATCATATCCATAAATTTTAGATAAAGTAATATTATTATAGAAGACTGAACCATAACTATTTTCATAAAATTCCATATCCTCTTTAGTACTTGGAACAAAAATATTATTTTGGAGTACGTCTAAATTTAAAAATTTTTCCCAAAGATTTCGGTAAGCCAATTCAGCTATACCATTATTGACATGTAAAATTCCTGTTGCCAATGCCACTTTTCTAAAATTTCTGTTGTACTCTCTTACATCTGAATTGCGCTTACTAAATCTAAACTCTGAGTAGTACATCGCATTATTTGTACCATCTGTCAAATATACCTTGTCAGCATTCTCTGTTAGGAACTCTTCAATTCTAGTTTTTCTAGTATTATAAACTGATTCCTTACCACCAAATGCAGTTTTTATAACCTTCCCTTTTGACTTATTTTTTAATAATTCTATTAAGATATCTAAGGATTCTTGCGTTTTATTTTGAACAAATTTGTAATTTTTTAAATAAAACTCATAATATATCTGTGACTGAGTTGAATCTTTCTGACTTGTAAAGTACTTTGAAAAATCCTCATACTGCATGACTCCTTGAAAATCTGGAAATTCGTCATTCCCGGATATTCTATTATTATAAGACAATTGCACCTCTTCAAAGGTGGTTGTTAAAACTCGGTCCAAAAATGTGTCAGGATTTACTGGAAATTTAGGATTTAGTAATTCAATCATTTTAAACAAAACTGAATCTGATATCCTATTATACTTCAACAAAGTATATAATAGTAAATTAAATGGTGAGTAGTACATACTACCATCTTTTGAATATACTCTTAATTTTGAAAGCTGCCGTAATAGAATTAAATTTATTGAGTTGATTGGCAAAAGTTTTTCAAATGTATCGAGTTGACCAACTTTTTCATTAAGATAAGACTTACCTACAGTTGAAATTTTTCTGTTGTTGTATGCAAACCCTATTTTTGTTAAATTACTAGTATAATGTCTCGCTCTTGCTTCAAGATTTTTATCCAAATCCTCTAGAAGTATTTGCCCTTTTGGCAAGCTTTCAAATGTTTCTTCATCTAGAGCCCAAAAAGAATTTGCATATTCACTCTTTTCTAAATATTTATTAAAGCTATCCAATTTGTTTGTGTCTTTAAAAATTTCTGGACTGGATTGGATTGCAAGCATATAAAAAACGAATTGTCCAACACTTTTTGGAAAACTATCCCACTCATAATTTCCACTTTCAAATTCCTCATTTAGTATAGTTAAATATTTTGTATAAGCATCAGTTATATCTTTTCTCCTACCATTCGTATTCCACATATTAAACTTTGAGTCTTCAGCAACTTTCATTCATGTCTCCTCACTATCATTTTTAGTACTTAGATTACTTTTATTATAACATTAAAATAAAAAAGGAAGTACGAGATACTTCCTTACTATTCAATAATTCTTTATTAGAACTTCAATAGTTTCAGATTTCTTAGCTCTTGACTGATAATTACTATTATTATAATTGAATGTCAGCCGTAATGGTGATTTATTTTCATATTTTTTACTCCACTCAATAAGTTCTTTATTGTATTGTCCTTTATGAGCAATTACATTTGACATTGCAAACTTAGCACCAATGCTATCAACTTTATCAAGGTAATCAAACAAATCTAAGTCATCTTTTAAAGTCCAACCATTATTTTCATTATAGGTTGCTGTACTTATTCGGTATGGGGGGTCAGCGTAAATGAAATCACCCTTTTTAATATCCGTAACATTTCGGAAATCTTCTTTTTTAAAGGAAAACTTATGAGAACTTAATATTTTTTGGAATTCAATCAATTTATTTTTCATTTGACTATTGAAATCCCTTTTCCCAACTGGGAGATTATACTCTCCTTTAGAATTAAAGCGTATTTGATTATTGAATCCAAAAACTATTAGCAAATAAAACAAGATATTTTCATCTTGCTTATTTTGATGTTTATTGTAGTCTTCTCGTAAAATTTTATATTTTTCCTTATTATAGGCACTAACGTCTTTCTTATCTCCAATATAATAAGGGGCATACCCAAATTTCTCAGTATTAGACAACCCATATTTATTTATATAAAAATATATTTTTTCTAGTATTTCTTCAATTTTAGATTGGGATAAAAATTCTAAAAAATCTATAACATGATACTCACTATCATTAACAACAATTTCTCCATCTTCTTTAAATAGACTTGAAAAGAATTCATTAGCAACATTAACAGATACTACTCCTCCTCCAGCAAATAAATCAATAAACCGATTGAAAGTATCGGGCTGAGGAAATTGTTGAAATAACTGAGGTAGTAGCTTATGCTTTCCACCCGTATAGTTTAAAGCACTTTTTATGTAATAATTTTTCACTATTATACCTCAATTGACTTCACATAAATACAGTATTTCTTTATGATTCTTAATATGAGATTTACCCGTTGTAAATGGTGCAAAATCTGTTTCAAACTTGCTAACCTTTCCTTTTTTATTTAGAATCGCCATTATTTCTTCTCCTGAAATTTTTGCATTAGAACGTGAATTTCCCTTCTTTTCCATATTATTATAAGAAACTAAAATATATTTTGAATTGATATTTGAAATTAAATTATTAAATGCTATTGGTGCTTTAGATTTTGTATAATCTGAACTTTTTTCTGAACGATTTACTGCTTTACGAGCTACACCTTCAACTTTAGGCTTTTTCCACTCTGCTACATTTTCTAGGACATGATAAGCATTCTCATATCCTCTAGAATTATATGGAGTATCAATATATACCAAATCAGCCTTAATATGTTTAACTAATTCATTCGCGTCCATATTAAATAATTTATTTCCCGAATTTATTTTAATATTAGGTACTCTAAGAATTAATTCTTGAGTGGAATCCATTTTTTTTCTATATGCATCAAAATGCCCAACAGTATTTGCTACTTTATCCATTGCATATAAAAGTGAAGTCATTATACATGACCTTTCTCTACCATTTAAGTTTGTTAAACAGTCTATTTCTTCTCTGATGGCATCTATTTTTTGTGCATTTTTTATACTAAAATATCTATCACCAAAAACATCTGTGACATACCCTCTTATGCCCTTAAGATTATTTAATCTATCAATTTCATATTCAACTTTTGATAAATCTACATTATCATTCCCAAACCAAGTTACATAACTTACAAAATTACTAAACAAAATATCATTAACAATTATTTGTTTTCCTTGACGATTGAATAAATCTGCAACTACGCCTGTTCCTCCGAAAATATCAGCAATGATATTTACATTTTTAGTATGCTTCTCAACAACTTCATTAATGAAGGGGAGCATTTTTTGTTTACTTCCCAAATATCTTCTATTTTGGATTTCTAGTTTTTTCTCTTGAGAAAGTGTATGACGTTGATTATCGTATTTTGATTTAATCACTTTTTTTATTTGCTGGATATCTTCATTTGACCATAAATATCCTTTTCTATCTCTGAAAGGTTTCTCAATATCTCCTTGTTTAATATAATTATGAAGAGATTGACGTGTAATATTCAATTCTTTCTCAATTTCTACAGTACGCAACATAGGCATCACCTCTTTTTTACATTACGGTAATTATATCATCTTTTTATAAAAGTTCCAAGTTATATTTTTTTAATAGTTCATAGTTAGAGATAAAGTACACTCTATATCTTATCTTAAAATTTGATAGTTGTATCTGATTTGTAACATTTTTCTAGTATAATATTATAAGGGAGGTTTGGAAAATGAAAAAAATACTTAGTCTATTACTTTTAGGAATTACTGCTATATTTCTAATATCTTGTTCCAAACAAAATAGTCTTTATGGAAAATATTATGATATCTATGACGGTAAAGCTAAACTTATTTTAGAGTTTAATGAAAATGGTGGGAGATTCTACGAGAATGAAACCCGTGCTATAACGAATATTGATACTAAAAATAATACTTTTACATTTTCTGTTAACGGTCGTGACGTTGTTGTTACCTACGATTTAAAAGAAAATGGCACTTTAAAGTATGATACAGGTAGTTATTTTACTTCAGGTAATGAAAATATTGCATACAAAAAGGATAGTGAAGCCTATAAAAAGGCATTGAAAAAATGACTTAGAGATTTTCTCTAGGTCATTTTCTTGTTATTAAAAGAAGTTTTGCATGTCGTTTAGCTTCTACTTCTGTCACTTGTTTGGGATTCCAAGCATAGCTAATAGATTGCCCCTTATCATACAATCCCCAGATTTTGAACTTTGGATAACATTGTTTTATCAAAGAGGTGAATTGAGTATCTGCTAACTCTGGTAAGTCAATATCTGAAATGAAGTTTGATTGATTTATTAAATGGTTGAACTTATCTAATGCGCTAGGTTCAAATTCATTGTAATCAGAGATGATATAGTCTTTCACTTGGTCAAAGTAGCCGACAATGTGTTTGTTTTTTCTAGTTAGGTAATCCTCTACAATCTGTTTTGCGGATAGTCTATTGATGTCTAATTCAAAATTTAAGAAGTCTGTCAAACGAGTTTTGAGAGCTTGACCAGAAACTTGTAGTGCTGCTTCTACCTCTTGAAAAGCCATTTGCTGGTAAAAAATCTTAGTTAGAAGCACAATATCAGGCATTAAGAGAAAAGCTGAGTAAAAATTAGCCTCTCTTTCTTGTAGAGAATCATCATGAAAATCAGTGAATACTCGCCCACTGTGATGTAATAAGATGTGCCCTAATTCATGACATTTTGTAAAATTTTGACGAGTAATAGAATCACTATCTTGATAGGAAATCGTTAAAACATCATCATTGATATTAAAACCTGCTATATCTATCCGGATATGGTGAGGAATAACAAGTATATTTTTCTTGTCAACTTCATAATTGAAGTAATCCTGAAAAGTATAATAAAGAGGATGTACTTTATTTAATTTCATGAATGGATAAAGTGTTTGTTTGACACGATTCCAAACATTAAAGTAAATTCTTTGCACGAAACATCAGTCTTTCTTTTCTTTATTCATAGCCTTAATGGCTTTTTCTCTCTCTAACAGAAATTCTCTCAAATCTTCTTCTAGTATTTTTTTCTCTTCATCAGATAAATTTTTAGAAGTTTTCCGATATAGAACTTCAAATGTTGATAAATCAATCTCATCTGAATTTTTGTAGTCAGATTTACCCATTAAATAATCAATGGATACATTGTAAAAATTCGCTAATTTAGTAATAACTGATTGTGTTGGGTTAGCTTTAGCATTTTCCCATTTAGCATAGGCTTGCTGAGAAATCCCAAATTCTTTTGCTACATCGCTTTGTGTTAGATTGGCTTCTAAACGCAGAGCTTTTAAGCGTTCAGGAAACATTTTTGTACCTCTTTAAAAAAAATTAATTTTTTTTCAAAAAACTCTTGACAATACAACCTATAAGTTGTATTATATATTTACAACCTGAAGGTTGTGTAAGTCTTGTTAATACTAAACCTAAAATTATGAAATAGATAAATTTAATAAAGTATGAAAAAGGTCGATATTAACAAAAAGATTTAAATTTGTCCTTTGAAAATTGAATAAAAAAGTGCGTCAGACAACCTCACTCAAGCTTAGCTGACCAACACACAATAATCATTTAGCAATTATTATTGTACAGGTTTTATCGCAAAAAGTCAAGGAGGTTGGAGTAGATGAACACAAAAATCCTTTGGAGTTATCTCACGCACTCGGCTTTTTGCCCCTCTTGACCGGATAACAAAGGGGAACTGCTGGCGCTGGTGGCGTCGGAAATGCTGACAGGTAAGATACGTTCTGCTGGGGTAAGCATAGGCGGTTAATCGTGGCTATAGTGAAGTGAGATGACTATAATAACAGAGATTAGTCAAGTACAGCTATATAGAGCGGTGATAACAACACTGAGTGTGCGACGATATGAGCACGCCCTAAACAGATGATTCATCTGTTTAGACGAGTAGAAAACACTTAAACAAATACAAATGATTGACAATGTAAACTATATGGATTACAATAAATAATGAAAGGTGGTGGCATTTATGGCAACTGTACCAACTCAAATTCGGATTGATGAAACTGTAAAAGCCCAAGCAACTTCATTATTTAATGACTTGGGAATGGATATGTCTAGTGCGGTCAATATTTTTCTTCGTCAATGTCTATTGCGTGGTGGACTTCCTTTCACAGTTGAAGTTCCTAATTATAGTCAAAAAACCTTAGAAGCTCTGGCAGAAGCTAAACGAATCTCTCGTGATAAAACGGTCGCTTCTTATGACAATCTAGCAGATTTAAAGAAGGCTCTGGACGCTTAGATGTATCAAGTCAAGTTCACCTCTACTTTTAAAAAGAGCTATAAACGGATTAAAAAGCGAGGCTTAGAGATGACACTCTTAGATGAAGTGATTGAAAAACTCCGTCTAGGTCAGACACTCGAAGAAAAATACCGTGACCATGAACTCAAAGGAAACTTTGTTGGCTTTAGGGAATGTCATATTAAACCAGATTGGCTCTTGATTTATCTGATTGAAGACGATATTTTGACTTTAACCTTAGCCGACACAGGCAGTCATGCGGATTTGTTTAAGATGTGAAGACAGTTCTTTGTGAGCTGTCTTTTTTGTTTTCTATTCCTTTAAGCTGATGAATCATTAGCCTATCCATGTCCTTTCAAACGGACAGTTCAAAAAATTGCCATTCTAAAGGAAAGCGAGGAAAAAAGATGAGTGATTATGAACAAAGTTTTCACCGTCTTTATGAGAACTTTGTTTTTTCTTTGAAAATCTATCCGGATAAGCATTATCAAAAGGTCTTATGTTATCAAGTGCTAGAAAAAATGGATAAGTTGTTTCACGACTACCAAAAACTAGGCTTGCCAACAGTTCAATTAGTCCAATGGAAAAATCACTACAAATTTAAAGTTCAACATGATTACATTATGAAAGGAGGTACAACATGAATTATTTTGAACAACGATTCCAACAAATCTATGAGAAGTTTCTTTTCTCCCTTAAAATTTATCACACGAATCCTACACACTGTGAAACGTGCTACCGAGACTGTCTGAATGAAATGGATAGTCTTTTTTTACGCCATGATACTCATGACCAGTTTGCTAAACAGCTTTTGAATTGTAAAAAGACTTTTCAATTTAAAGTTAAAAAAGCCTATTTTGGAATGTAAGGAGGACGGTATGACCAGAGTAAGAGCACCTGCCGATTAAAAAGATGAGTTGATTTTTTGACCTAGACAAGTCATAAAACGGTCTAAACAAAATAGAAATTGAGGTAAATATAATGGAAATTACAAAAGTATTCGTTGACCAAAACCAAGTCTTAGGAAATGAGGTCTTTGTCTCAGGTATGGAAGAAGTCCGTGCCAATGATTATAATCCTGTCTCTTACCGTATCTTTGAAATTTCAAGTCGAAAAGAGCCTTCTGCCTTTCTCATTGTAGAAGGTTTTAAAATGTCAGATGTCCCTGAGGGGCGTCAAAAGGTTGTCTTTCCTCGTGGAATTGCTATTGAACGCCGTAACTTCCGTTTTGGAGGCAAACGTAAACATGAAAATGTCATTGTTGCGGAAGAAATGCGTACGGTAAAGTCTAAATAAGAAATAGAATAGGAGAAACACTATGACTGTAAAATTTGCTGCTGATGTAATTGAAACTTTTGATACTACAAAAACGCTTGGAACACTTAATTTTCTTGAAGCTCTTCCGAGTATGAAATGGGAAGATTACCTTGAAGAAGGAACAGGTGAAGAAAAGCGTCGTGAAACAAATGAAGTGGACTATGTAGATGTGAAGCTCTACTCTTCTGCTGTAAACGGGGATATTACCGTAACGGTTCCACCTGAAGCAAAAGTGGCTCAAATGACCGCTGAAAAGAACTACAACGATGAAGTAACGCTGGTAGCTCCTACGGCTCGCTTCTGGTCAAATTCAGAAACCATTAACAATCGCCGTGTCCTGACAAGTGGGGTAAAACTACGGGCTAAAGATGTGGTGTTAGTGGGAAAGCCTGAACCTAAAAAAGAAGGATAATCGCTTATGAAGCTGTTCACCTATCGGGGAATTCGTGTTCGGAAGTTTCATGAGAAAATCAAACGGCTAACCTTTGCTCTCTTTCTTCTGCCCTTTCTCCTTGGAGGGAGCTTCTTAGCTTACCTGCACCAAGACCAACTTCAAAACCAATTTCAACGTAACCCGCTAACCTACGGGATTCTTTTTGGTGGAAGTTTATTAGGATTGTTGCTACTAGATGGCTTGGTACAAGTGATTTGCTATCGAAAATTTCTTTTCTTTAGCCGTCTAGATAGTTTACGGATTCTTTCCCACTTTTTGCTAGATAATAACTTGTATAAGGTTAAGAAAGTTAAATCAAATCATCACACAAGAGAGCGAATTCTATTACCCAAAGTGTATTTGAAGCGTGACCGTTTTAGTATTACCGTTTCACTCCACCTTCAAGGTAGCCGATTCCAAGACCGTTTTATTGCTCTTGAAAAGCCTCTTGAAATTATGTTTGACGGAGACTTTATGAATAAGCAATTTACCAAAGGCTACGTGTCCTACACCATTGCCATTGACCAATTTTCAGGTCGCTTATCTATCTTTGATATTAAGATGACTGAAAAAGGCATCTATCTAATGAAAGATGTCTATTGGGATTTCAATAAACACCCACACTTGCTGATTGGTGGTGGAACGGGTGGCGGTAAAACGGTTCTCTTGATGATTTTGATTTGGGTCTTGGCACAAATTGGTTATGTAGAAATTCTTGACCCGAAGCGCTCTGACTTTGTTGGATTGAAACAGATTCCTGTCTTTAAAGGGCGGGTTTACTGGGATAAACAAGAAATGTTAGCTTGTTTAAAGCGTGCTGAGCAGGAAATGGATAAACGTTATGATTACATGACTAGTCACTCTGACTATCAGGCAGGGAAAAAGTATTATGCTTACGGACTGAAGCCTCGCTTTATTGTCATTGATGAATTGGCAGCCTTAGCGGCTAAACTAGAACGGGATTACCAGTCATCTGGAGACTTTATCGAATACCTAACAGAATTGATTTTAAAAGGTCGCCAATCTGGAGTCATCATGATTGTTGCTATGCAACGTCCTGACGGAGAATACCTCAAAACGTCTTTACGTGACCAATTTATGAAACGGATTTCTGTTGGTCACTTAGAAGATACTGGTAATAAAATGATGTTTGGGGACGCTAACGCAAATAAAGTTTTCAAAAAGATTGATGAAATTGACGGAGAGGAGATTTTCGGTCGTGGTTATATTGCAAACGGTGGGGAGGTGGCTAGAGAATTTTATTCACCTACTGTTCCCTTTGAGGAAGGCTTTTCTTTCTTTGAGGAATACAAGAAACTACCCGTCTTAGATGACCCACTATTAGAAACAACAGAAACTACTCAAACGTCATCATCTGACTTGTCCGTTGAACAAGCAGAATCTCCCCTCCTTCCTCTGAATGACTTTGCCAAAGAATTTGATGTGCCCATTTCAACCTTACGAAACCTTGTGAAATACATAGAAGAACAGGACTATACATTCAGAAGAGAGGATAACCGTATTCTGCTAGATGAAGCAGATAGGGCTTTGTTGGAGGAAATTGTAACAGAGAAAGAACAGGCTGACTTGCCCTATAAGCAAGTTGTCCTTCAACACTTTGAAACACCTCCTGAGCCAGCGTAGGCACGAAGGTCAAGGTCAGGGCTACGCCCGTCCGACCTGCCCGACCGAGCTGACAAGCGGGCGTTTTGGGGTGTGCCCTAGGCACGCCCCAAAAGGGCTTAACCTCCCGATACTAATAGGGGGGTTAAAACTAACACAAGCCCTTAAAAGGCTGTTAGATTCCCTATTCTTCCCGTCACTAGAACAAACACAAAAAGGAGGTGGAAAAAGAATGATAAGCAATACCGATTTAAAACGTATCAGGCTTGAGTTAGGGTTTACCCAACGCAAAATGGCAACGATGATTGGTTATAGTTACTACAATTACCGAAACATTGAACAAGGTCAACGAAAGATGACCAAGGAATTTGAACAAACACTCTTTCACTTTCTGAATCGCAAATCAGAAACCAAACTAGAAAGCACGGTGGATTGGTTAAAAATTCGCTTCAAAACGCTTGATTTTAAAGCTGTCATCACACACGTTCTAAAATTAAAACCAGCGGATTTTTTTCACGAAGAAAAAAGCCTATACAGCTATTCAGATATGGTAACTTATGGTTCGATTCGGGTACTTTATTCCCATTCTGAAAAGAAAGCGGAAGCTGGAACATTGATTGATTTAACAGGAGGGGGTTGTCGTGAGTTTGAATTGTTATTAAAGCAACAAAGACGGGATTGGTTTTCTTTTCTTCATGATGTCTTTCTCTTTGCGGAACAAGAACGAAAAGATAGACCTTTGGAAGATTTTTTAGCCTTCCCACGTTTTGATATTGCCCTTGATGAATTATACAAAAAGTCAGGGAATCTTGACTTATTTGATATTAAAAATCGGATTTTTGACAATAAAATCATCATGCGCAAGCTCCGCACCTTTACTGCTATTGAGGGCTTGAAAAAAGTTGAAAATCGCTTTGTTAATCAGGGATTGACCTTAAATTTTGGTAGCCGTCAATCCAGCCTCATGATTCGCTTTTATCAAAAGGATTATGAACAAGCCCTCTTAAAAGATGTATCTGTTGACTATATTCATGAAGCCTATAATTACAAAAACCGTTATGAGATTGAACTACACGACACCAAGGCATTTGATATTTTGAAAGAATGGTATACGCTGGAAACAGACTTGACCAAAATAGGCGCCCGGATTTTAAATAACTATTTTGAAGTGAAAGATTGGAATGGCAACTATGATAGTGAATGGGATAACCTGCTTGGCACACAAGCGGGTTTTAAATTTGTCACACGTCCCCGTCAAATTAACTATGCAAGGACAAAACATTGGGTCACAAAACAAGTCTCTAGTGCTTTGAAATTGCTGAAAATCGTTGATATGGTCTATCAGACAGATGAGCTTTCAGAAATCATTTCTGAAGCCTATTTAAGTAACAATCATACGAAGCTAGCAGAAGAAATTTGTGAACGAAACGGAGTTGATTTTAATGTCATTGTCGGACAGATATAAACCTATAAATATCCCTGATAAATTCAATCGCCCTCTTCAAACAAAGACCTTCCCAGTCGGCTATGAAGAACTCTACCTATCGTTTTACGATTTTGAACTGGTTAAAGATTTGATTGATTATTGGGGACTTTTATATTATCAACCTAAGAAAGATTCTGAATTGAAATATGCAGAACAATTTAGAAAGCAATCCTTTAAAGATGAAAATCACCGACAAAATGCGATTAAAAAGGCGACTAGACAAGAGGCTAGACAACCTTTTTTTGAGGAATTAAAAACAAAACCACTAAAAAAGATGAGTCAAAACGCTCGCTGGGTGGCAGAGATGCTCCTACAGACGGGCTATGCTCAATTGGTATTATAAAAATGAAAGGAAAAATGGAATGGAATATAAAGTTGAATTGAATAGTCTGGATAATTTCAGGGCTTGGTCAGGTGCACGCAATACACTAGCAACTGTCCGTGAACGGGGAGATATGGACAGACTAACCTCACTTGGTGAAGATATTTTTTCAGGAAGTATCCCCACAGAAACAGAAATCAATGATTGGCTTTGGTTTGATTCTGATGACATCTATCGATTCCTTGGCTATCATGATTTGGTAGAAGATGACGTATGAAGGTTGTAAAGAAAATTTACGAGGGAATCTCCTGCTTTCCTGATAAAAACGAATTCTGGAATCTCTACATTGTCCTAATGAAGGAAAAAGAGTTTTTTTAGACGCTTTTGCACGGGAAACTGCTAACCTTGATTACCCCGCCTACTACCAACACGCTTATTTCACACTGGATGGTCAAGTGTTAGACTTCAATCAACACATGACGACACAACTTATCACTCTTTTTAGACAGGTTATCTTAGAAAATCAAACAACATTTATGGAGGAACTGATAATGGCAACACAAAATACACTCGAAAAGAAAGTTAGAGCGGTCTCATTGGAGCTAGGAGAATTGATGAAAGCCCATGATGATAAAGAAGCTTGGAAAAAAGCAGGTGAATTGCACGGGCTTCTTAAAAAAGAAGAGGCAAAACAACTTCCTGAAGCGCTGGTTGAAAGTCTTCACGCTGAATTGCGGGGTTACTATTATGTTAATAGTGAACTTAATAAACTTCATAAACAACTTTACGCCAAAGGAAATAAATTGATTGAACTAGCCAATCAGTAAGGAGCACTTATGAATACAGTAAAACTTATCTATCATCACTTGAAAACTTATTTTGGAAACTTCACCAAACGCCCTAAAAAGAAAGGAAAACCCACATTAACCCTTGCCAATAAAAAAACAGTCAATCTTGCCGTTCTGTCAGGATTGGCTTTTATTTTGCTGGTGGGGCTACTAGGAGGCATTCGTGCGATGACAATGTCTAGTAAAGTCACCAATCTTGAAAAACTGATGGCTTCTAAGCAAGCTACTTCTTCTCCCTCTTCTGCTCCCCAAACAATAGATAATCGCCTGCAATATTATCTGAATGATTTTGTAGAGTGCTATTTCACTATTCCAGCGGATTCAGACGGTCAAACCAAACAAGCTAAGCAATTAAAGAGCTTCTACGGTTCAGAACCTGATATTCAAGCACAAGGTCAAGTCAAAAATCCTAGCCAATTGAGCTGGTCACGCCTGCTAACGGTTACGGATAATGTGGCAACGTATGAAGTGCATTATAAACAGACTGTAAAAAATGAGGACAAGACAGAAGAAAAAGAATTGGTGACGGGGTTTAATATCCCTTATGCCAAAACAAAAACAGGCTACTACGTTACGGGCTTACCTTGGTTTTCAAGTTTATCGACCAATCAGGCAGATAAGAAAAGTAGCGATACAGAGGTCAAACTCAATCAGTCAGATAGAATTTCAGAGAAAACAAAGAAGAAACTAGATAAGTTTCTCAATGTTTTCTTTACCAACTATACTACTGACCAAGACAACTTGGACTTAGTGGCTCACAATGTAACGGTTGTAAAAAATGCTACGTTTAAAACCTTAGATTTTAGTTACTACAAAGCCACCGATAAAGCAGTTATGGCCTATGTTCAAGTAACATTTGAAGTTGCAGGCTCGACACATGCTGAAAACTTCACCTTGACCTTATCAGAAAAAGGGAAGTCCTATTATGTGGAGAAAGTCAGCCATACAATCCCTGCTAATTACGCAGATACAAAAGAATAAAAGGAGAGTTTAATCAATGAGTTCATCTAATTTACAAACATGGTTACAAGGAGACGGTTTCTGGTTCATTACCTTTGGAGCGATTATTCTTATCATTCTAGCTTGGAGAAACAGCTCTTGGGGAAAACTATTTACCACGCTTGTTTTCTACGCAGTGATTGCCTCTTTAACAGGAGGCGGACGACAATTACTTCATGTTGTCGGTTGGTTCCTCCGTCTCTTTGGAATTGAAACGGGGTTGTGACATGGAAGAAGAACGACTATATGATTACGCTAGAGGGATAAATGCTCCTTACTGGATTCAAGAAGTTAAAACACAAAAAGGAAAACGCATTTGGTATTTTGCAACGCCCATGCAACTTTCCTTTTTTGTGGTCTTTGCACTGGTCTTGATTTTGATGTTGACAGTGTTTAGCTCACTTCTTCTTCCGTTGAACAAATTAACGCATTCCATTTCATGTTATCTTTATTGGTATATCCCTTATAAACTCGCTAAGTTCTATACAGAGTATGAACCACAAGGAAAGAAAATGCACGTTTTCTTATGGGATTACATCTGCTATCTTATAGATTTTCGTCTCAATCATAAAGCGATTTATCATGAAGATAGAATGAAAATGATGGATGAAGAAGAAATAGTCTTTGAAAAAACAGATTTATAAAGGAGGTCTAATGGTTTTAAAACTAGTCTATCCGATTCTTAAAACACAGGATAATATAGCTTTAACAACAGATAAAACGGTGATGAGTTTTTATCGTATTCCCAACACTCCCATCACCATTACTGATAAAGCTAAGAAACAAAAACACAAGCTGACAACTGCTCAGCTAATAAAAAAACTGGTTAAAAACAAGTCCTTTGAAGTCTCCTTGATTCCAAAGGACTATTTGCTAGAAGAAAAGATGAAAGACTTTTCTCATGCCTTGTCCCCCGATAGTCAAGCATTGGGGGAAGAACTGTTGCAGTATTCGACAGACAAATTGACACAAGAAATGGAAATTCCCTATCAGTTTGACTGGTTGATTGGTGTCAATCTTTTAAAAGATGACCAGAACACCACCGTTCAGGATATGGCGGTTGAGCGCTTCTCTGAAGTCTCTGAAATGATTGCTAATAGCATGGGCTTTCAATATGATATTCCTGAAGATTGGGCGCAAGATTATCTGGTGAGTGAAACGACTATCTATCAAATCCTTTCTGCTCTTCGGGCACAACGTTTGACCAATGAAGAGCTCTTTTACTATCAACGCATGCAATACTTGCGCTATATCCCTCATCTAAAGCAAGAAGTCACCGCCAATCGGGCGCTCTTTAATGTGACAGATACCGTCTTAAGACCAATGGCAGGGGGCTTTATGAAGTTAGACAGCCCCTATGGCTCTTCTTTTCTCACCATACTTCCGATTGCTAAAACACCCATTATTTTTAATGGCTTTCATCTGGGAGAATTTACCCAACGCTTTAATTTCCCTGTAGAACTACGGATTAAAGCAGAATTTATCGAAAAGAACTCTTTAAAAGGACGAATGGCACGTTCTAATATTCGTTACCGCAACATTATGAATGAAGCCGAAAGTACTGATACCGTCCAACAAGATGAAATTATTCTGGGGGCAATATCCCTCAAAGACTTGATGAAAAAGGTTGGTGGGAAAGAAGAAGTCATTGAATATGGAGCTTATCTCATTATTGCTGCTTCTAGCCTATCCCAATTACGACATCGCCGTCAGGTAGTCTTAAGTTACTTTGAGGATATGCACGTAGAAGTCAGTGAAGCAAGCCATGATACCCCCTATCTCTTCCAGTCTCTCCTTTATGGTCAACCGCTTGAAAATAAGACCAGAACGTGGACACACTATGTCACTCCAAGAGGCTTTGCGGAGCTAATGCCGTTTACCAATACAGCTTCAGGAAACCATATTGGCTGGCATATTGGACGGGTGGATAATTGGACAGGTCGGTGGGAAAGTATTGAAAAGGCACAAGAAGCGTCTAAAAATATGGTGCTCTTTAATGCGACCGTTGGAAATAAAGAAGGGATTGCAGGAAAACTCACAAAGAATCCACATATCCTGATTACTGGCGCAACGGGTGAAGGAAAATCCTTTTTGGCAGAACTTATCTTTCTTCTAACCTCTCTTCAAGATGTGAAATGCTTGTATGTTGACCCGAAACGCTCTATCCGGAAACACTTTGAAGCAATTGCTCATCACCCAGACTTTGAAAAACGATTCCCACTTTTTGCTGAACATATCAAACAGATAAACTTTGTCACTTTGGATAGTAAGGTGAAATCCAATCATGGAGCTCTTGACCCAATTGTCATGTTGGATAAAGATGACGCTGTTTCGGTTTCAAAAAATATGCTCAATTATCTTATTTTCTCTAACAAGCGAATTAAGGTCACAATGAAGCAAATGACCGCTATTTCTAGAGCGATTAACAAAGTGGTAGCTCAAAGACAAGCGGGAGAAACCGTTGGGTTAAAACACGTCCTCAAAGAGCTCACCAATAATCCAGATGGCACTATCTTTGAAGTAGGAGACTATCTAACATCTATTGTAGAAAATTCCATTTTGGAATTGGCTTTTTCAGACGGTAACGTAGAAGGATTGTCTTATGATAAACGGGTGACTGTTTTAGAAGTAGCGGATTTATCCCTACCAGATAAAGACAATCAACAAGATGTCACCCCAGAAGATAAAGAAATCAATTCTACAGCTCTGATGTTTGCTTTAGGAGCTTTCTGTACACGTTTTGGAGAACTCAATCGTTATGAAGATACCATTGAATTCTTTGATGAAGCGTGGGTACTGATGAAGTCAGCAGAAGGACGAGCCGTTATCCAATCCATGCGTCGTGTTGGACGCTTCTTTAATAACGTCCTCTGCCTCATTACTCAATCCGTTCATGATGCTGAAGGAGATGATGATACCACAGGCTTTGGGACACTCTTTGCCTTTAGAGAAGACAATGAACTTCCCGATATTTTAGAACACGTTGGACTAACGGATAATGAAGAAAATCTGGAATGGATTAAAAATATGATTTCAGGGCAATGCCTCTATAAAGATGTTTACGGCAATCTCAATATGATTTCCATTTATAACATTTTTGATAGTATTGACCCGCTTCTAAAACCAATGAAAGCTACTGTTTCTTCTAATCTTGAAAATAAATACGCATCTTAAGGAGGTGAGCTTGTGCAAGAAGCATTTGAAAAATTAAAAGGCATGGATATTTTTTCTTTAAAATCCTACATGATGAAAACTGGCTTTGGAGATTTCAGCGGTGTTTGGGTGATGTTCAACGAAATCTTTGTCAACTTCCCCTTTTTTCTCCTCAACCTCATTGTTGGTTTCTTCTCCTTGATGATTCGGATTTTAGAAAACGTCCGACTTTATGACACTTACAAGCAATATGTTTTCAATGGAGCTCAATCCATTTGGCGAGGCTTTACAGGAGCTACTTCTGGTGTGGCTCAGTCATCATTAGTCTTTCTGATTCTCCTTTGCTTGGCTTTTTATCTCTTTTATCAGTTCCTCATGTCTAAAGGCAATTTCTCTCAAAGATTGCTTCATGTCCTTCTGGTTCTCTTTTTAGGCTTTGGTTGGTTTGGGACAGTTGCTGGAACTTCTGGTGGATTGTATCTGCTCAATACAGTAGACAATGTCGCTAGTACTACGATTCATCACATTTCTAATGTCTCCGTCTCCTACGGAAAAAATCAGTCTTTAAAAATAGGGTCTTCCGTAGCTGATTCTTATATCGCAGAAACCTCTTATAAAGCCTATCTCTTTGTCAATACAGGACAAGAAAACGGGAAATACAAAGACCGTCAAACAGGAAAAGAAGAACCGTTTGAGGATCCAAAAGTTCTAGGAAGCTTGGATAAATCAGGCAAGTTTAAAGCCGTTTCTACCGCTGATAGGAATAAATATTTAGAAATAGGAAATGGAGCAGGTGATGATAATGAACATAACCGTTGGGTATCGGCTATTCCTGATTATATCCCTGTTAAGTTCTTCTATATCCTTTTTAAAATGGTTGAAGCGATTGTCATTGCCATTCCTATTGTCTTAATTCAGTTGCTCAATGTCCTTGCACAAGCCCTTGTCCTTATCATGATTCTTCTTTTTCCTATTGCCCTTTTGGTTTCCTTTATTCCCAAAATGCAAGATATTCTTTTTGGAGTTTTTAAGGTCATGTTTGGTGGTCTTGCTTTCCCAGCCATTACAAGCCTGTTAACTTTGGCTTTACTTTACCTTGAAAAAATCATTGAAAACTTAGTAAGTAGTGGCTTTGATAAGGTTATTGGAGATTTTTCTTCCTTGTCTACTTTTAGCGCTCTCTTTGAACTAATCGTCTCTGTTTGTGCTAAAGGCGTGATTTATTGGTTGCTTTGGAAATACAAAGGAGAATTGATTGAATTGTTGCTCGGTTCACGAGCCAAGATTACGTTTGATGAGATAGATACCAAAGTCAAAGAAACCGTGACAAATGGACAGGAAACTATGAAGCAGCTGCCTACAAAAGCTACTAACGCCTTTGAAATGGCTCAAACATCTGGAAACTTTTTCCTTGCTGGAGCGGGATTTGGAGCGGGACTATTCATGAATGCTGGTAAACAGATGAAAACTCTTTTTTCAAATCCCCATCCGACTTCAGAAAAAACAGAAAGTTCAACACCTTCAGAAAATGACGAGGAGGAATCATCCGCTACTTCTTCCTTCGCTCCCGACGAAGTAACAACACCATTTCAAGAGCCAGATATGCCAATGGAGACTTTTGAATCTGCTATTCAGGAAGAAGACACAAGCGTTCAACTTTTTGACACAGAACCTTCTCCACTGATGGATACAAAGCAAAACAGAGAGCAGGAAGAGTTTGAAGAACGCCGTCAAAATCGCCTCTCTTGGAGACAGAAACATCACATCAATAAACTTGAAAAAGAATTAGAACCTTACAAAGATGATGAGGCACTATACCAAGCGCAAGGTTCAAATGCCTTTATCAAAAACTATCGTAAAACCTTGCCAAAAGACGATAAATTGAAAGTCAATATCAACCGTAAACATCAGATAATAGAGGAATTAGCACGATTGAGAGGAGGAAAAGAATGATGAATACACGCATTTATTCTAAAAGAGGTTTTGAACAGACGGTGAACAATGCGGTTGCCCTTGCTTATGAAAGGAGAAAGCCTTCTATTGACTTTCTCCTTTTATTTTCAGTAAAAGAAGATGAGAAAGAACAACTGTTAGCAACTATCAAAGAGAATCCTCTTATTTTAACGGCTCAATGGAGATTTGACACCGTGATAATGACAGTTTATGTGAAAACTTAGGAGGGAAGATGAAGAAAAAATTAGTAATCGTCAGTAGTTTAAGTGCTCTGGTTTTACCTTTGTTCTTAGTCGTCATTATCATGGGAGCTTTTGCGGGTAGTGCGTCTTCTAATGGACAAACCAAAGGACTACAAACCAAACTAACGGCTAAAGAAGTAGCTCAAAAAGCCAATATTTCAGAAGAACGGGCTAGTGATGTCATCAAAATTCTCAACCATGAACTCTCACAAGAGCAATTTACTATCGCAGGAGCTTCTGGAAGTTTAGCGGTTGCGGAACGTGAAAGTGGCTTTGACCCTAAAGCAGTCAATACAGGTGGCGGTGTAGCTGGTTATTTTCAATGGTCAGGTTGGTCTTCTACTATCAATGGCAATCGCTGGTCAAAGGCAAAACAAAAGACATTAGATTCTGATATTGAACTAGACCTCTTATCTACAGAGCTAAACGGCTCTTATAGCAAAGTCAAAACAGAAATGCAGAAAGCGACTGACCCTGAAGAGGCAGCGCTTTACTGGTCAGAGCATTATGAAGGGGTCGCTTTATCAGACGGTCAAACCAAAGCTAGTGACCTAAAAAAGAATGCGAGAAAATGGTATGACCTCTTCAAAGACACTTTAACAGGTGATACAACTAATGCCAAAACACGAGACGGTGGAGGCGTAACTTCTGATGGAGTGCCTGCTGGATATAGCCTTACAAAGGCAATCAACACTTCTAACTATACTTCTGCGACTTATCCTTGGGGACAATGTACATGGTTTGTCTATAACCGAGCCGAAGAGGTGGGCGTTCATTTTGACCCTTATATGGGCAATGGTGGGGATTGGAAGCAGAAAGCAGACTACCAAACCACACATACACCAACTGAACATAGTGCTCTCAGCTTTTCTCCTGGGCAAGCTGGCGCAGACCCAACTTACGGGCACATTGCGTTTGTGGAGCAGGTCAAATCAGACGGGTCTATTCTCATTTCAGAAGCCAACGCCAAGGGACTTGGAGTTGTTTCTTACCGCACATTTGATAAAGCAACGGCTAACCAATTTACTTATGTGATTGGGAAGTGAAAAATAGAAAAGGAAAATGAAAAATGGAAAAACTACTTATTACAAAAAATGACCTTATTAAACAAGGTTTAAAAGTGGGAACAGCAAGAAAAGTGATTCATGAAGCTAAAATGTTACTTGTAAATCAAGGTTTTAAATTTTACAGCAATAAACGTTTAGGAGCTGTTCCTATTAGTACTGTGGAAGAAATTTTGCATGTAAAGTTTTAAGAAGGAGATTTTATGTATATTCCCCAATTCAATCCGCGAGTTAGAAAAGACCAAAAATCAGGTCTCTTCTTTTTTGAAATTAGAGATAATGAAGGTAAGACTGTTTCATATCAATCAGGATTTAATACTAAACGAGAAGCAGAGAATACGGCTTTAGAAATTCAACAGAAATTAAGACAAGGATATACACTTGATAGACATACTTCCCTTTATGATTGGTTTCAAACATGGTATGATTTAAAAATTCGACCAAAGAAAACATTATCTCAAGAAACAAAGAAAAACTACCAAATTTATGGTGAAACTTTAAAACGGCTTTTTGGTGATAAACCTATTATTGATATTAAATCAAGCCAATATCAAAGGATTATGAATGTTTATGGAGAAACAGTTGGTTATGACTATCTCAGTAGAATAAACTCAGTAATCAGAAAAACCATCAAATTAGCACAATCAGATAAAATTGTAATTGATGATTTTACAAGTAATGTAGAATTATTCGCTGGAAAGGATGGACAAAAACCAGAAGACAAGTACATACATAGTGTTGATGACTATCATAGACTTATAAAATATTTAGAAGCTAATCTAAAATATGAAGAATCCATTGTAAACTATATTCTCTACTCGATAGCAAAAACAGGTATGAGATACGGAGAAATTGTTGGGTTGCTAGATAGTGACACAAATTTTGAAGAGTTCTACTTACATACACATAAACGCTATAATACATCAACATGGAAATGGACAAATGCTAAAAACGATTCCTCCAAAAGATATGTACCAATAGATGATAAAACAGTTACTATTCTGTCTAACATGATAAAAGAACGAGAAAGAATGAACTCATTACTACAAATAAAAAACAAAGAGAAATTTCTCTTCTTCCACTATGGTCTAGAACATGGTATTCCTTCAGTAGCTACTGTAAACAAAGCTTTGAAAAAGATACTAAAAGAGCTTGATATAGAACCAATCATAACGACTAAAGGACTTAGACACACTTATGGCTCATATTTACTTCATAATCATATAGATATGGGAGTTGTGGCAAAAATTTTAGGTCATAAAGATATCCAAATGTTGATACAAGTTTATGGTCATACACTTACTGAAAAAATTGATAAGGAGTTTAAAGAGGTTGAACAAATTATGAATAGAATATAAATTTGGGAGAGATTTTGGGAGAGAAAATCAAAAAAATCTCAAAAAAGCCCAGTAGAATAAGCATTCTACTGAGCTAGTACTATACCGGCGGCCGGGGTCGAACCGGCACGTCCTTGCGGACACTGGATTTTGAGTCCAGCGCGTCTGCCAATTCCGCCACGCCGGCAAATAAACTGGGGTAGCTGGATTCGAACCAACGCATG